>Ga0256406_1000456_pt1 | contig 74982 bp, 64 predicted proteins | sample RumenRJG_03DNA_FD_185986 | JGI IMG/M metagenome (GOLD analysis project Ga0256406, IMG submission 185986) | Bovine rumen microbial communities from Lethbridge, Alberta, Canada - RJG_03 | ecosystem: Host-associated > Mammals > Digestive system > Stomach > Rumen | place: Canada: Alberta | collected... | reverse complement strand
TTGTGCTTTAGATAAAGGATAATTTTGATGGGTTGGTGTTTCAACGTGTCCTTTCCATTTATAAGGAATTCCTTTTCCGATTTCAGGGATTTTTATTTCCAATTCCTGGTATTATTAGTTTACAACTTACAGTCTTTCTGTTCGATCATCTGGTTGAGGGCTTTCACCACCGCCGCATGAAGGTCTGTCTCAAAAAGCGTGCGTGCCGGGCAGTCGATGCCAGACTTTTTTCTTTCCAATCTGCTGACGCAGCGCCAAACCGGTACGTTTTTCCCTTTGAGAAACCACACTGTTCTCCGAAAAACGTCACCGCAATGGGCACAATAAACATGATGGGAAAGTGCGTACTTTCCGCTGTAGGTCCTCCGCTTTCCGGTCCCGGTCTCCAGGTTGGCCCTGCGGACCATTTCCTCCTGTACCTGCATGAAAAGCTCGCGAGGGATGATGGCCTCGTGGCTTCCTTCCACGTAATACTGCGGGACGATGCCCTTGTTGACCACTCGCTAACTTAATGCCATTGGCTGCCCCGGGAAAGCCCCAAAGCAGCTGAATCCTTACCGGTTCCACGGAAGGTCTTCTCCTTCCGGATCACCCAAATCAACCGGATCAACCGGAGATTCGGGCGTTTCTACAATGGTCGGTCCCTTCGGGCCGTCCGTTCGTTCCTCCGCCGGCTCCTCCGACACCATGGCAGCCGGAGGAGCCGAACAGAAGGAAAAATGTTCGGCTACGACCTCCACACGGGAGGTCCAGCGGCCTTCATGCTGGAACCGGTTCTCATTAAGCCGGCCGGTCAGCAGGAAAGCCTCTCCTTTGCGCGGCTCAATGAAGCGCCGCACAAAGTCCGCATTCGGGCCGTACGCGACAGTCCAGAAATGCAGATACTTCTTCGGAGAAGGCACCGTAATCTGGAACGACGCCATGACCGTTTTCCCGGTCTTAAAATACCGAACCGGCTCCGCATAAGCATGAGCTTCCGGTCCCCTGTCGAGATAAAACTGCAGATTTACCTGATTAAACATCAGGCCTCCTTTCCGGAGCGTCAAAACGCTCCAAAACATATCCACATTGGTTCACCCTGTAATATGCCGCCAGGAAGCAAAAACAAAGAAAAGACAAAAAGAAAGAAGCCGTGCGGATTCGCACAACTTCTCCCTTTCATCAGGCCGACATCGGACGGATGGAAATAACTTTTTCTTTCATCTCCTTTTCCGCCGCCATCTGCTTCAGCCTTGCGACAAGCGTCGTCTGCCGCTCGTCCGCCTTGCTCACGCGGATCGCCTGCTCCATCGCGCCCCGTTCATTGAGGACGACGACGTTTTGCTTCGCCCTGGTGAGCGCGGTATAGAACAGGTTCCGGGTCAGCATGCCGGCCGGTTCACGCGGCAGGACGACCACGACCATGGGGAACTCGCTTCCCTGGGACTTGTGGTCCGTCATCGCGTACGCCAGCCTGACGTCGTCCATGAGCGACGTTGTAAGCGTAATTTCCGTCTCCCGGATTGTGACGACCATCTGACCGTCCCGCACGGCCTTGACGACGCCAATATCACCATTGAAATACCCGGTTTCGTAATTGTTCCGGGTCATGATGATTTTGTCGCCGGCCATATACGCGTGGCCGCCGTACACGAGCTGGCGCCCTCCGTGCGGATTCAGCTCTTCCTGAAGCCGCTTGTTGAGCGCGTCAATCCCGGCCGGCCCGATCTTGGAGGGACACAGCACCTGAACCGCGAACGGGTCTTCCGGCTTATACGCATAGCGCATAATCTTCATGACCTGTTCCGCCGTATCTTCCGCCGACTTCGTGTTGAGCACGATGAAGTCGGACCGGTTTCGGATCAACTCGCTGCGTCCCTGCTGAATCCTGGCTGCGTTCTCCACGATGGGAGACGAACCTTTCTGACGGAACACTTCCGTCAGATGGGTGCGCGGAATCAGGGTTTCGCCGGACTGCAGCAGATCTCGCAGGACTGCACCCGCTCCGACCGCTTCCAGCTGATTCGGATCGCCAACCAGCACCAGGGTCGCCCCGGTCGGGACGGCGTCCAGAAACAGGTCGAACAGTTCGACGTTCATCATCGACGTCTCGTCGACGACGATGAAATCCGCCTCAATCGGATCGGACGCATTCTTGCAGGACGCCTGATCCCCGCCAAAAGGGCGGTAATCAATGAGACGGTGCACCGTCGTAGCCGGCATGCCGGTCGATTCGGACAAACGCTGCGCCGCACGTCCTGTCGGGGCGCACAGCTTCACGATCTTGCCAGGATGCATCTTGCGAAACGCCTTGATGATCCCGAGAATCGTAGACGTCTTGCCCGTCCCCGGTCCGCCTGTAAAAATCTTCACCCCCGGACTTTTCAGAATCAGGGGAAAAGCAGCCCTCTGCTGGCTGCCGTATTTCTTGTGACAGGCAGCCTCGGCATAATCCACCAGACTATCCCGGTAAGCCGGATCCTTCGGCTGATTTCCCAGCCGAATCAGGTTCCGGGCGATCCGGCTTTCGGCATCGGTCAGCCGGATATCCAGAATCCGGTTCTCTTCATGCCGGACCTTCGGCCCGTACGGGGCCGCTTCCAGCGCCGTCATCCGGTCCTGGAACCGCCACCCCAGCTTGTTCTCAAACTGGGCGTACGACATCCAGGTGTTGCCGGACGCTTCGCTGCTCCGTAGCGCATCCGTCACCATCCCGGCCAGCCGTCTGGGATCCTCGTCCCGGATGCCGACATGATGCGCCAGCGTATCCGCCTGCTTAAATGTCAGGCCGAACTTCGCGCCGACACGATACGGATCCGAGGCGATCAGATCCTTCGCGCTTTCGCCGTAGGCATCGATCGCCCGTTCGGCAAAAGCGTAGGGAATGTCCAGCCCCTGAAAGGCATCGAACAATTCCCTCTGCGCCACCGTCTGGCGCATCGCGGCGACCAGCGGCAGCACCTTCTCTCTGGGAAGGCCTGACCAGGCCATGAGATCGATGACCAGGGTCGGATCCCCCAGACGAGAAAACAATTTGCCGTCTGCCTTCCCCTTGAGCGCTGCCGCTGTTCTGGCAGCGGCGTCCGCAGGGATATAGGCGGCCAGATACTGCGCTGTTTCGTCCTCGTCAAGGACGTCCAGCGCTTCCCGAAGCGAAGACAACCGGAAAGAACGGCTTCGGCCCTTCTGCACGGTATCCTCGTAGACGCCGCTCACCGTGAGCGGCATCTTAATCCGGTAACGCGGTACGGGTTCATGCATGGCGCATACGACGATCCCGTACCACTTCTCATCTCGTCCATCCAGAGCACGCTTCGTTTTTGTGCTCTGAATGGCGTCCTCAAGCAGCGGCTCTTCCCTTGTTTGTAATACAAACAGGGAGGAACCGCTTTTCTCGTCCCGCCACAGAAACCGGTCAAAGTATCCGTGGAGAGTCATTTCCATCTTTTGCAAGTTCCCCTCCTTTCGTCATACACTGGTTGCACTGTGAATATGAAAGCAGAAACGAAAGACAGATTCCGAACCCAAGGCATGTCCGGGGGTCAGAAAAGCCGGCCCGCAGGCCGGCCCCTCTGACGTATGACGATTCTTAATGTGTGTGCAGGAAGAGATAGAGCATCCGGGCCAGGAACTCGTCCATGTCCGGATCCTCGTCCTCCTCCCGGGATGTATGATCCTGAGAGGTATTCTCCTGCGCTGCCTTCCCGGACGGCTTCTGCGGTTCGACCGGTCTGCCTGAGTCATGCGGCTTTTCCTCTTCCGGCCTGTCCGGCAGATCCGGTTTGTCTTCCTGATCCGGCTCCTCTGCCGGATGTGCCTCGGCCCCCAGAATGGCATACGCTTCAGAGGCAGAAAGAACCCGCGTAATCGCGGCATGCGTACAGGCATACGAGCGGCGGCCTTCCTCTACTTCGCCGAACCCAATGGCTTCGGCAAGGACCGGACGGTGCGGGTGCGCTTCAATGGCATCCGTCAGAGTCTTGTAAATATGAAGACCTGTACGCCCCACACGGGGTGTTCCGTCAGCCGACACGACATGGTTCTCCTCCCCGTACGAAAAACCGTTCTTCGCCCTGAAATCAGAATGAAGAGTCTTGTAGCCTGTAACAAAATCGAGTGTACTCATGGCAGATCCTCCTCAAAAAGTGATGCTTCTCCACTTATGAGCATATGCGAACAGTAGCCATGCAAGTTCCCTGTCGCTTTTCGCCCTAACCATATCAGCATTCGTCATAATTTCTCCTGTTCCACGCTTTAATCGCATTGTCTTGAGCTTCTTGATATGTCCAATGGAAACCATGTGTACGAACTTCAGCAAAGCAATTTAGGCATAACACTCGACTTGTGAATTTGCATTGAGGTCTATCGGTTCTCTCTTCCGTAAAGATGCTTATGTCTGATCCTTTACTTCCGCAAAATGGGCATGGTCTTAAATACATGACTGTTCCTCCACTGGTTCATATGTCTGTTCTTTTATTTTTTCAAGTTCCCGTTTTTGTTTGACAAAAACAGTATGCCACATGATGAAGAGCCGCCCGGTTTCCGGAGAAAAAGAGGCCGGACCCAGCCAACCTCATTAAGTTAAGGCCATTCTGAAGAAAATCTTCGGAGTGGCTTTCTTTTTGCCCGAAAACTTGCGTCAAGAAAAACGGAGCCGCAGCACCGGGCAAGCCCTGTGGTATTTACGCGGCTCCTAAAAGGCTTCTCTGACTGCTCCCACGGGCAAGCCCGCGGGGCTCTGGTTGTCAAGTGTAGCTTGTAATCGTACACCATTTTCAGGCTTTGGAGTTACAAGCATAAGTCTATTTGAACCAGGACTGTTATTACCAAGCCATCCATTTTCCTCAAACTGTGCAAGTATCAAGAATCGGCCCGTGCAGGCGATATCCAAGATCGATGTCAAAAGACCCGTAGTCCTTTTCAGCCTCGTCTTCGTCAGAATATGTGTTCTGATCCGCGAGCATGACCATGCGGACGACATCATCAGGAGACAGGTTGTCCAGCTCTGGATGCTTGTCCTTTTCTTCCAATAGGCGGTGAAGCGTATTTTCCAGACACCCGTTAAGGTCAATCCGCAGGAGATCCTTGTCAGCAGGAACGATACAGTATCCGGGGACGTACTCGCCGCCGACAGTGTATTCCGCAACTGTCTCATCCTCGAAAAGGAACAGTCTGATAATCTCTTCTGCAGAGAGGACAGGATCTTTCTGGAGCTGCTCGTACTCTGCACGAAATTCGTCTCTCATGCGCTTCTTTTTGTACTCTTCCAAATTGCTCATTTCACCCTCCTTTATAAACATTTGCGCTCTCATTTCTGACAAATAACGTGTCAATGGTTCGAAAATGAAGGTTCAGAAGCTCCAAAGAGCCTCTGCAATCCTTAACTTAATGCCATTGCGGACCCGGCGTTTCGCTGGGCATGCCCGTACGCCGCATCCGGTCGGAATCCCGGACGAGCGCGGCGGATGGCAAAAGGCATCCGATTCTCCAAGTACCGGGTGCCCTGCACGTGTAAAAGAGGGGATGTTTTTCCTTCCGAGTGCCGGTCTCAAAGGGCGTACCGTCCGGAGTCCGCTTCCGACGGTCTGTCTTCGCGTCCGTATTCCTCCAGCCCTTCCGGATTTCCCGTGCCGTCCGGCTTTTCCGGTTCTGCTGCCGGACTGGCTTCCTCTGCCTGAGGAGCCGGACGTCCTTCTCCGGGCCTGACCCGCCTGATCGAACTCTCCGCCTCCCTGACTGCATCCAGAGTCGGTATCGAACGCTCGCGCATGCGGTTTCCCGGCCGCGTATCCGACGTTTTGCGTTCCGCACCGGATGCGCCTGCCTGGCCCGGAGCGCGCTCAATCGCCATATCCCGGCACAGGAGCCGGATCGCATTCTGACTGTTCCCTTCCGGTTCCGTCATAATGTAACCCGCCATGGCGACGGAATCCCCCTTATGCAAGGTTCCGGCCATCATCGCCTGCCGTTTCTGGCAAAGGAATTCCACATAGGAATGGCGGCCATTGTAGTTCGTCTCAATCGTCACCGCAATACCGTCCCGGCTGTAATACAAATGATGCACCAGCCCTGCCGCGACCACAAAGTTCTTGTCATCCGGCATGCCCCCGGCCGTATCCGAAAGGCCGGGAATATACGCAGCCAGCATCCGCTGCGCATGGGTGAGGATGACCCCTTCCAGCTCCGTATGGAACTGCGGCTTGCCATCCTCCATCGTCACACGATTCGAAGCATACCCCTGGATGGACACGCATTCACCCGCTTTGATGATCTCATCCGGCAGCGGATGAAACGAAACCAGCGGAAACGCTCTCTGCGCCTCCATTCGGGTGCTGCCCCAGAGACTGGTGGCGACCCGGTACAGGGCACGCTCTTTTTCCATGGTTACGCCGAGCACCATGCCCTGTACGATAAAGAAATTAACAGAATTGAACATCTGCTCTCCTTTCTCCGGCTCGTCGTGCGAAAGGGCAAAACGCAGAGCGAACCGGTTCCGTCATGAATATGGAAGAAACGGCGCAGAACAGGTGAGGATGATACACGGATGCGGCGTGCCGGATTACCCAAGCGGCAGAATGGTAACGCCTGCCTGCGTAAGGGCTGCCCGTGTGTCCGCATGATCGACCGTCCCGATAAAGATCTGCTCAAAGCCGTCATCCTCTTCCATAAGGCGCAGGAGAGAGGCCGTGTTGCCGGCATCCAGCTTGTCAAGGTTGTCTATGATGAGGAACCGGGCCCCGATGACCTGGTTGAGCATCGTCATGAGAAGATAGACCGTAAACAGGTATTCCCCGTCTGAAAGCGATGCGAGCGGAAGAAGCTCCTTCCCCGTCCCCGGACAGACCAGAATCTCAATGCCGTTGTCACAGCGGAACGAAACTTGGAAACCAGTCCGGAAGGCTTCGGCTTTCCGGTTGACCAGCTCGTGAAGCGGCTTGAGTGCCCGCTGGATGACCAGATTCCGGATGCCGGTCTTGGTGTCCGTAACATAGACACCGAATTCCAGAAGGTCGAGCATGTGCTGTTCCTGCTCAAGCGCTTTTCTGTCCTTCTCACGGAGATCTGCCTGGACATACGCGGTCAGCTTTTCTTCCGTTTCGCGCACGGCCTGCGGATCCGGCATCCCGATCCTGACCGGCTTTTCCGGTACGGCCGGGATCACCATGGCCTTGATGGACTGGACCAGGATATCCCGCTCATTGGCCCGTGTTTCTGCTTTGTGCCATTCGTCCATCTTCTGATCCCGGAGCCGGATCTCGCCTTCGCAGCGCTTTACCATCTCCCCGGAGGACGTGATCGTCTCCTCATTTTTCGCAATGAGGCCCTCAAGCGCCTGACGGTAATCCGAGAGATCCTGCTGACAGGTGATGGGCGCCAGAGTCGTCTTTCCCATCCGGCTGATCGGGCAGATATGGGAATCCATGGCACGGAGAATCTTCCGATACATCTGGCAGTTCTCCTCCGCCGTCTGCTTTGCGGCCTGCATTTTGACGACTGCGCTGACAAACTGCTCCCGTTCGCCCTTCATCAGAGAGGGGAATGCCGGATCCGGATGAGGCGCTTCGCCATAACTTTTCAGTTTAGCAGCCATGGCTTCTTTCCGCTCCTCTGCCGTTTTACGGGCAGCAGAGGCGCGTTCCCACTGCCGGGCTTCCCTCTCATAGACTTCCGCTCTGGCGGCCTGCGCATGCAGTTCCTTCCGTCTTGTGGTCAGCTCATCCCGGCTTTCCGTCGGCAGCGGTGCAGCCGGTGCCTCCAGACGCGCTTTCAGATTGCGAACCACACCGTTCTGGGCCGTCCGGTTCTTATAGAGCGCCCGATAGGCAGTGTCCAGATCCGCAAGACCGTAAGACGGCTTCGACGGATCAAACCAGCCGGACAGATAGGATGCCTCTTCCGGCGTCAGCACCCTCTGCATCCGTTCCGACGCCATAGCCAGGATGGCCGGCATCGTGAGGCTCATGGGGAGCACGCGAAGCAGCTCGTCGGACAAATCGCGGGCACTGAGAGACCTGAACTGTACCGTTCCGCCGTATGTCCGCAGGGCCTCCGGTGTTGTGCCGATTTTCCCGGCAATAAAGGAAGCAGCGGAAGACAGAGACGTGCGATGTGCATCCACCCAGGCCGTTGTGCCGCCGGCCGAGCGCTCCCATGTCACGGCTGCCCCGTCGTCAAAGACAAGGCCGATCCGGCAGGAAGCTGCCCCTGCCTGTACATCGGACGCAGCGATCCTGCCGGTCAGCGCACACAGAATCGCATCCAGCCGGGACGTCTTGCCAGCGCCGTTCGGTCCCATCAGCACATTCAGGTGAGCCGGTACGATCTCGGCGTGACTGATGGAACGAAAATGGTCAATCGTAATCTTTTGAATCATACATACCCTCCTACCGCATGGCGGCGTGCCAAATGGTTCGTTTCCTGTTGATTGATGCTGACATGATACCGCATCCCGGCGTAGTGTCCCGTTTCCGGAGAAAATGAACCTGTTTCCGAATGGAAGCCCAAAAAGGCACTGCCCCGCAAAGGGGACAGTGCCTGCCCGGATCGTCACGATCCGTCTTCCTTCGGAGCCGGTTCGTCGGAAAGGCTGAACCAGATCCCGTTCTCATCGGAAACCATCTCGATATGGCCGCCGTCGAGATGGTCTGCGATATAGGTACTGATCGGATTCTTCCGGAGAAAAATCCGGTCTGCTTCCTGACGAACATCAGAAGCGTTCATGGTCTGACGCGCAATATCCGGCACCATGTCCGCTCCAATGCCGTCAAGCTGGAACAAAAAATTCACTGCATTCTGAAACATACCCAATCCCTCCTTTTGTGTTCATACAACAGATACTGCTGTGAACATGCAGGATGGGACGAAAAACAGACAGATAGCAGGCAAAAAAGACCGCCCAGACCCAGAAGGGGCCGGACAGCCTTTGTGCTGCCAGATGCGTCACCTCAGAATGCTGCCGTTCGCATTCTGTTCGCCCTGCATCTGCGGGATCGAATGCGTGACGGTCTGTTCTGTAAGGCCCCAGGCGTCAAGAGCCTCTTGCACCTTCGTTTTGGGCGCATGTTTCGGAATTGTGATCGTCACCACCGCCTCGCCGCTGGTCTGGCGCGTCACCTGTACGATAACGGTATCGCCGGACAGTCCGTCCGGTTTGACCGTCCGGCAGGCAACCGCGCCTTCTACCTTCAGGTCGCTGTACAGAAGATCCGGATGGCCCTGCGCGAGCCTGACCAGCTCCTCATTCTGGACTTCTTCGATCTTGTCCTTCCGGTCCGGATACATCGACACATCCATCCGGATCCCGCCGCTGATGGACGAGACGCCGACCGATGCCCCGATTGGCATCGACAGCGGGGACTTCTGCCAGACATAGGCATCGAATACGGTCCGGTTGCCCCAGCTGATCGGATACGGCACGATGGGGCGCGGATCAACCGGTTTGGTCGAAGAACAGCACCGCCCGATCACCACGCTCCGCATCTGCCCGCCCGGGGAACACGTCTGCAGAATCACGTCCCGGTCGCCTTTCCGGAGTTCCACCTTGTTCTGAACCTCCGACTTTTGCTGCATTTTCTGCGCCCATGCCAGAGCTTTGTCCTCATCACTCTTATTGAACAACTGATAAACGTCCGACAGCGGTGCGGTCTCCATAGCGGAAAAGATATGGTAACGGTAGTTGCCGTTCGGCGTCAGGATCCAGAAGTACGGATCCCGGTCATAGTTTTTCTGCTGACGAAAGCCCTTGATCTGCGCGAACATACTGCCGTTCCGCATGTTATGGCCGTAGACATACGTCGTCAGGTCCGTGAAATACGGGTTGGAGGTGCTGTCTTCGAAGATCGAGCCGGCATACAGGTACTCGCCCGTGTAGGCGTGATGCAGATATTCGTTGTTATCTCTACCCTGTACGATCGGATAGGAAATATCCGGAAACGCCTCGACATAGATCCATCCGACGAGATCGGGACTGACCTGCTTCAGCTTCTTCCAGTCAGGTTTGAGCGGCGGCTCAGCATCTTCCGTTCCGGGATCCGCAGCTTCCGTAACCGGTTCCGCAGAATCCGGACCGGATGATGTGTAACTGGTCGTATACTCTTCCAGCGCCGTCTTATACTTCACGTCGGCGTCATGATACGCTTTCAGAATGCCGAAGAGCTGGTAGGCCGCAAACACCAGAACGGCGCTCGCAGTGACCAGCAGAACGGCCCGTGTTCCTTTCCGCATGGCACTTTCTCCTTATTCTGCTTGGTTGTCATGAGATCGTGCGGATCACGACCGCTCTCATGTTTTCGGCCTCGCGGTAATCGCCGGGAGACGAACTCACGATGACCGGATACCGGGTATCTCCGTGCCACCGGTAACAGAAGTGCTTCTTATCGCGCACCAGCTCGAATCCGGCCCGCTCCATAGCCCGGCGGATCTGCACAATGTCGTCCCCGGCCTGATTCAGTCCCCGGTTCAGGGCCGCAAAATACCGTGCCCGGTCCCCGGTCGGGGGATTCGCCTTGAGGACGGCATCCAGCAGATGATGTCCGCGCGAGCGTTCTCCGCAGGCATCCCGCTTTTCCTTCAGCGCGTTCAGAACCGCTTCGCGCATTTCTTCCGGATAGTAATCCGTTTCGCTGCCCCGCACGAGAAGCGGCGTACCGTTCACACTGCGGTTCTGCATCAGAAGCGCCTGTTTCTCGCGCTCCAGCCTCTCAACCCGGCACAGAAGATCTGCTTTTTCCTCTTCCCAGGCCTTGCCGCCTGTCTCTTCTTCCTCCTCTCTTTCCGGAAGCAGCTCCTCCGAACTGTCTTCTTTCCCTGTCTGGCTCCAGGCTTCCTGCTCGTAAAACCGGGCAGGAGAAAGCTGTGTCGTCCGTTCGAGCCGTGCCTGGACAGCCCGGTCCGCTTCCGTTTCCCATCCGGTTTCCGACAGAGACTGCATGCCGCAGCGGCCCGGCATCAGCAAGACCGGCGAACCGCCTGTCGGGAAATAGTACCTGGGATTCGAAGAGAGCGCCCGTACCACCGACGCATCAAAAACGGCGGAAACGCCGGCTGTTCCCGTATGGCGTTCCGCCCATGGGTACGGATCCTGTGTGAGCACGCCGTCCCCTGTCACCGGCACCACCAGCAGCGGGGCCGCCAGCGCGCCGGAATCGTCTATCAGCGCGCCGATTTCCTTCTCCCCGGACAGAAGATGAACCGTGCCGTCCGGGCGTCCGGGACGCGCCTCCGGGCAGAGCACAAGGAGACGCCGGGTCAGGGTTCGAATGCGTGCCGTCCACTCTTCTTCTGTTCCGTCCAGCCCTTCCGTATCGATAAAGAGGCAGCGGGAGCCCTCATCACACAGGCAGTACACACGGCCGCCGCCCAGGTGCTGCACCGAAAACAGAGCCTGACACGGAACTTCCGTCATACTTCCTTCCAGCTTCCACATCCCTTTCTGCTCGTCCCATGGCAGCTCACCGGCCGTCTTCCGGATGCCGGTGACGGAGGCGGCCCATGAAGCAAAGATCTGCGCGGCATCCAGCGCGGTCTTTTTCCGCGAGATGCCGAAAGCGGCCGCCCTCATCTTACGCCTCCCCGGCGCAGTTTCCGGTTTTCCGGCTTTGAAAGGATTTCCCACAGCGCGTCATAAAGCGCCGCAAGACCCTGCGCTGAAGCATATCCCATCAGCGTCATGATATCAGCCCGGCAGGACGCCTCCGTATCCGGCTCTGCATCCGCATCCGGAACGGTCCTGTTTTTCCTCGCTTCCGTTTCCTCCGGCGCACGATGCGTTTCTTCCTGCGCCTTCTCCGCAGGACGGATCTCAGCCCTGTCGTCCGGCACGGGAAGCGCTTCCTGTGCCCCCTCCATCGTCAGTTTCCGGCTATTCCGCTGCTCCGCACCCGAAGGCGCCGGCGCATCCGGCTCTTTTACCCCGTTTTTTTCGTCATGCGGTGCACTGGCCGTTTCATCGTCCGGCCGATCCTCCGGGTAAAACTCATCCAGATGCCGCAGGAGAATGTCGAGACCCAGAAATGACAGTCCGAGCATCGTGTCCGGCGCAGGCTGCGTCTCGCCCCGTTCAATGGAGCGGAGCTGGTCCGGCGTCACCGCCAAACGGCGGGCCATCGCGTTCTCATCCTCCTCATGGATTTCACGCAATTTCCGTATCTCCTGTCCGGCCGTACCGTACTGGAGTACCTGGTCTGTCTCATCCGACAGCAGCGCCGGATCCATCTCAAGCGCGTCCGCGATCCTCTGGCACGCTTCCTGCTCCAGCTTCTCCGTCCCGGCAAGATAACGCTCGATGCGTGATGACGACAGCCGGGTTTTCGCCGCCAGCTTTTCCGGCATACATGCCCAGAACAGAAGCGCCGACATCAGGTTGTTCCGAGACTGGGGACGGGCGCTTCTCCAGAGGTCCCGCAGTCTCTCCATCTCAGACCGGCTCCGGACGGCTTTCTCCATATCAATCGCTTCCGGGCTCCACCCTGTTTCCAGGACGTGCTGGCTCTGCGCATTGCTGCCTTTAGGGAGAGGCGGGATCATGGATGCCGTCTCCACGGTTTTCAGCTTGGCCACTTTTCCCCCGCAGGGGAAAGCCTTTGCTTCCTGCACTCTCTTCCGCTGCTCTTCCGGCATCAGGGCCATTTGAATGGATATGACCTTCTCGGTCCGCAAATTGAAAGCACCGCGCAGCCATCCCTCGATGACGCCCTTTGATAGTCCGGTTTCCCGGCTCAGGTCATCGAGCGTACGCCCCTGCCGCGCAAGATTTTCCTTTACCTGGCTGATGACCTCTTCCGCTGCCGGGGAATCGGACGGATGCTGCGTTGTGCCTTTCGATCTGGTTCGTTTACTCATAAACAAGTATCTCCTTCCCGGCCCTCCGCGGGCCTTTCTTTCAGTATGACACATCGCGGGGATGCGCTCCGTTTCCGGAGAAATGGACGGCTCTCCCGGGCTTCGAAACGGTATTTCTCCGGAAGAGAGGCGATCATCCGGTTTCTGGCAAAATAAAAGAAAAGGGAGGAACGTTTCATGTCTTATACGCTACGGGATTATCAGCAGGAATGCGTGGATACGGTGAACGCGCTCCCGGACGGATCGCGGGCCGTGGTCGTGCTTGCGACAGGGCTCGGCAAGACAGTAACCGCATCCCGCTTCGCCTTTCACGGACGCATGCTCTGGCTTTCGCACCGCGACGAACTGGTGCGGCAGCCGGAAAAGTATTTCGTGGATCAGGGATACACATACGGGATCGAAAAAGCCGATGAGCATGCTCACGGCGAGGATGTTGTCAGCGCGTCCGTCCAGACGCTGCGCGGGGAAGCCCGCCTTCATGCTTACGCACCAGACGCCTTTGACGTCATCGTGGTCGACGAGGTCCAGCATGCAGCTGCACCGACGTACCGCACGATTCTCCGTTATTTCCATCCCCGGAAGCTGATCGGCCTCACGGCAACGCCGCGCAGAGGAGATACCGCGCGGCTCACGGACACGTTCGATTCCATCTGTTTCGAGCGCAACCTGTTATGGGGCATCCGGAACCATTACCTCTCGGACATCCGGAACGTAAGGGTCATGGCAGACATTGACCTCAGCCATGTCCGGATGCAGGGAGGAGATTATGCGCCCGGAGAGCTTGAGGCGGCCATGATCGGCTCCGACAATGTCGATGTCGTGACACGGGCCTATCTGACCTATGCGTTTCCGGATGGGGCTAAAACCCTCATTTACTGTCCGTCAATCCGGATCTGTACGGAGGTCGTGCGGAGCATTCGCAATGCACTGCCGCGGAAGCTGCGCGGCACGATCGCCATGGTCTCCGGCTCAATGGATGGCGAAGAGCGGCGAAACACCCTGCAGGCCTACCGGAACGGCACGGTACAATGCATCGTGAACTGCATGCTGCTCACGGAAGGCGTGGATCTGCCGGATACGACGGTCGTCATTAACGACCGGCCATCCGCCAATTCCTCCTTGTACGAGCAGATTATCGGGCGCGGCACACGCCTTGCGCCGGGCAAAGACAGCTGCCTGGTCATCGACGTCTACAACGAAAACTGGAGGGAGAAACACGTCTGCACAGCACCGACTCTGTTCGGCCTGGATCCTGACCGGCTTCCGAAAAAGGCACGCGACGTCATGTGCGACGGGAAGACGCTGCTTTCGACACTGGACGCGCCTTCCCTCTCGGAGCTGGCCCATCTTCAGGAAAAACTGGCCCGGCATCTGAAACTGAAGCAGGAGATGGTGAATATCTTCACCCAGGAACGGATTTCCCTTGTCGCCGGACATCTGCCGGAAGGGTATCAGGCACTTGCCAACGCCATCCGAAAAGCGGACGCGGAAGAAAATCTGCCTGACTTTCACGACTTAGCGGCGGCACAGGGCGCAACGGATGAGCAAGCTTACTATGTCCGTTTCTCCTACGGGAGCCGTATCTGGTTCTCCCGGCCGGACATGCTTGGCAGGACCGTCCTGACGTTCGAGATGCCGGACCGGCTGGATCTGGGCCCCTCAGCCTGCATCTCCGATCCGCTGCCATGGGACGACGCCGTGAAGGATGTCGAAATGCTTCTGGAGGTTGAAACGGATGAACGAATGCACCGGCTCTGGTCGAAAAAGGCACAGCAGGAAGCCGTACAGTGTCGAGCCACGCATAACCAGCAAAACTACCTGACACGCCTGTACGGAAGCTTTCCAGAAAGCGCACAGGCCGGATTCCCGACGGACCTTTCGATGCAGGACGCAGGAAAGCTGATCGATTTTGCGCTGGATTTACAGCGCCGGCAGAAAGAGGAAAAGAAACTGACCCAGGACGCCGCTGACGCCCGGAAGCACCGGACTGGACAGCGGCTGCTGACATGGGAAGACCGGCAGCGGGAGAAACTGGTTCGGGAGGAGGAAGCCCGGAAACAGGCCCATCTTGCATGGCCCGCCATGAAACGCCTCATCGAACAGGCAGAGCGCACCCTGCAATACCGGGCAGAACATCCGGATCCGAAACCGTCGTCCGCGTCCGCGCCGGAGCAAAAGTTCTCCCATTCGGAGCATCATGCCTGGCGGGGCGTAACACAAATCCGGCAGGAAGGCAGCATGCTGTGTGTGACCCTTATGCCGTCCTTGTATCATTCCACGGCGTTCAGGCCGGCAACAGACCGGCAGGTATGGTTTGCGAACCTTCTGATCACAAAACTGCGGGAACAGCATAACATCCAGCTTTCCAAAAAAGAGCTGCCCGGCGGCCTTTTGATGAGCCCGATGTGCCGGCTGATCGACACGCTGAAGATGCTGTCGCAGGCAGAACCACCCGCTGGAAATACCGTTGTCGTGTTGGATGCGGACTGCCTTCTTGAATCCGTTCAGCAGCCGGAAAGATGCGGACAGAATGACATCATCCGCATTCCGTTCCAGGAAGCGTGAGCCGATCTAGTGCGGATGCCGCTGTCAGACAATAGAAGAGCCGGAGGAGTTCTGCACGGACTTCTCCGGCTCTTTTTGCCCAGCGGTACATTCCCGCGTGATGCGCCCGTATGGGAAGGCAAATCCGTCCCGCCTCCCGAAAAGGAGCGGCTGCCGGATGCGCTGGCGTTTTCCGCAGGAAGATCCCGCTGCTTTCCTGGAAGAGGCCGGATTCAGCCGGCAAAAATCTCGGCCACGAAATCCATCCCATCCCGTTCGACGACCGCGATCCCGACCTGTGTGAGACTGTCGTTCGTCATGGTCCGTCTGGCATTCTCGTCGCTCAGGAACCGGTTGGTCAGGCCCGTGGCGTCTTTCGTCGAGGTTTTAATCACGCAGTCCGTGATTGTGCCGGCCGAGACGCCGTATCGGGCCGCCAGGGCGTCAAGGTCGCCATACATCGGGCTGGTTTCCGACGCATAGTCATACGCCGCCATATCGGCCGCCTTCAAAAGCGCCAGTTTGTAAAGCGATCCGCCCGTATCCATGGTCAGCGTGCCGGCTCCGGTGGATGTCCGGGCTGCGTTGAGAGCGGCCAGCAGCGACTGCGCTTTCGATGTGTCAAACGAGACATTGGCGCCGACACGGGCTACTTCCGCGTCCAGGTCATTCTGGATCAGAGCCTGGTTGGGCGTCTCCGCCGCCGTGGTCTGTGTCCGCCCCACCTCATACGGACCGTTTTGTTCCGTACTGACAAGATTGCCGTTTGCGTCGTAGGTCTCCACAATTTCGATCTTGTAGGTGATCCGTACTCCATCCTTTGTTTCCGTGTACGTTTTTACATGCGTCTTGACATAAGTGCCGTCCGGCGTCGTCGTAGAGGACTCTTCCGCATACGGATTGCCCGCCGAATCCGGCGAAACGGACACAATCTTTCCGTTCGTCCATACGCCTTCGTCCGTTGTGCCATTCCCCGCTGCCGTCCCATCGCCGGACGGCGTACTGAGCGCCGATCCGGACGTCGTACCATTCCCGCCGGAAACAGACAAGCCGCCTTTCAGAGACACGGACGGCGTTCCGCCCGACCCAAACCCGGAGTTCGTCTGGATCGAATCCGCCGGCGCGCTGCCAGATGCCCACACATACTGACCGTCCTTGTCTTTGACACGTTCACGCCATCCGGCAAAGACGCCGTCATCGGTATAGTACCGGTATGTGTTGTTCTTTTCCTTGACATAGTGCCTGCTGTCGATTTCCTCCGCGCTGGTTCCGATGTCAAGCGGGGTGCCATCCTTCGTGCAGGGGACAAAACAATACGTATCATCATCCGCGTTCCGGATATAGCGGACATACGATACCGTCCCGTCCGCTGCGGTCACTTTATAGACATTCCTGACGCCCTCGACCGGCTCGTATCCCTCCGGAATGTCCGGGTTCACGTCCGTCCATGCCCAGCTCCCGTCAGCCTGCTTCGCCCGTTTCTTGTAGCCGACGATTTTGCCATCCTTCACGACCATGTACAGTTCAGACTGCCCCGGAACCGGAATATAGTCGTCAGGTACGTCATCCGCATCCTCGATTTTCCACTTGGAGTCTGCAATCGGGGACGTATACGATCCCTCGTACCATGGCGTATCGGATTCCGTATCCTGAAGATTGGCCGGACGTCCGACCGGCGTCTTGGCCTTGACACCCCAGGATGCAAAAAACACCGAAAGAAGCGCCAGAAAAACCAGCAGCATCTGCTTCATCGCATTCACCTCGCTCTTACTGCAAAGTCATCTTCTTCACTCAATATGCGGGATGCTTTTCGGAGCAGCATCCTTCGGAAAAAAGAAAAGCTCCGCCTTCCCAGCGGGGCATGAAGCATCCTTCTCTTTTGTGTTTGCGGCGGTTTTGGGAATCCCCCTGCCGATGAACATAAGCGAATCGCCAGAGGGGAGGCATCACCATTGGAGCAACATAACAATTAGAACAAGAATCAGGACGGCAAGCCCGGCGTCGATCCATGCAAGCCACGCCGCCTTCACATGTTTTCCAATCGGTCTGGCATCATATTTCGTTCCGCAGAAAGGGCAGTACAGTTCGTCACGGTTCAGCCGTGCTCCGCATTTTGGGCAGATCATATCGCGTCTCCTTCCTTATGCTCCAAATACTCTGATTTCGCTGATGCAGATATCGGTGTAAGCCGCCCCCGTCCGGACGCCCGTCACATCCAGTTCCAGACTGTCTGCCTGAACCGGAGAGGAAAGCGGAACCAGCCATGTTTCCATCTGGTCGGGGCAGTTCATCGTCCAGCTCTGTCCGTTCATAACCAGGGAAAGGGACGTAGGGCAGGCATTGGCGTTCCATTTGTCTTCCGATTCCCAGCTCCCGAGCTGAAGCGTCAGCGCATGGATTTCATGCATGCCGCCAAGGGATACCGCCAGTCCGCAGGGCTGGTCGGGGGACTGCCAGGAAGTAGCGGGCTGTCCGTCAATCGCCAGTTCCGCCGGATGCCGGTCAAGCGAAGCCGTTCCTGTCGTCTGAATCGCCGCGACGGGGATTTCCTGTCCGTACTCCTGCAGCGGATGATCGCCCAGCGCTGCAGCTGCTATATTGCAGCCATCTGGCGCGGAGAGTGCAGCCGTACCTGAAACAGTCATGCTGGATGCGGATGCTTTGGATAATGCCGGTTCGGACGATGCCGCGGATATTTCGGACGCACTGGCGTTTTTCTGCACAGCTTCCGATTCCGGAGGAGATGAGGCGGAAGACGTTTCCTTCTCCGCCGCTCCTGTCACCCGGTGAATGAACCAGTTTCCTCCATTCTGCGAAGCGGCAAGCAGGCTGACCACCATCACGAACACCACGCTGAAAACGAGTGCCGGATGCGGTGCGGCGTCCACGGACATCCGCGGTGCCTCCTGAAAAGGAGCCTGCTCCCCGTCCTGCTTTTCTGCCACGCCCTGTGTATCTTGTGCGGCTGACATCGTTCTGCCGGAAGAGGCAGTATCCAGATTCTCACAAGGTACAGCCCGACTCTCTTGACGGTGATCTTCCGGATCCGCCGCTTCAGAACCTACAGATGCAGAAACCGCTTTCATGCTGTCATCTCTCCCCGGATTCTCCCAGACAACGGCACTGCCAGCATATAGGGCAGGATCCTCCCCTTCATATGCCGCAGCGGGAGCGGATCCCATCCGCTCCGCTTTCGATCTGCTTTCCCTCCTGCGGCAGACAAGCAGCACCGCGGTTCCCGAAACGATGAAGCTGTCCGTGATCTCCAGATCCGGATTCGCCTGCAGCGCCATCCTTTCCAGTTCCGCCTGCGTGACTTGCGGGTCTATATCAGGGACCTTGAGCATCGCATATTGCCTGAAAGAAGGCGGACGCCTGATCCGGTACGACAACACCGCACAGCCAGATCCGGAGGAATCCATGGTGTTCGTCGGGTCCGCGCAATAAAGATGCACTTCTGAAAGCCATGGGGCATAATTCGCCAGAAACTGGTTCAGCGCTGTCAGATCATCCTGCAGAGCAAAAGACCTCTCCCCGGAGACTTCCTGCCGTTTTCCGCAAAACGGACAAAACGTCTGAGCCTCCGGAGCCAACGGCTTTCCGCAGAAGAAGCAATGGGCCGGGTTCAGATCCGTGATCTTTCGATCCAGTCCGGACCCTCTGGGGTCGACGATCCCATGAGAGAAAAAGGAAACATGCAGTTGTAACATAATCGCTCCCTCACAGCCAATGCAGCATCCTTCAACATGCTCTTGTCATCCCTCTTCCGCTTCATGTGCGGACTGTCGCGTTCCGCCCATCGAAACCTGATAGCGGGAACTGACCGCCTGAAGCGAAGGGTATACCACCACGCCGTTTTCATTTGTGATGGCGGTGGCTCCCGCAGTCGGGAAATAATACACATACAGAGCAGAACCGGTTTCGGAATCCTGAATGAAACCAAGGATCCCGCCGCTCATATCCAGATTCGGGTCCGTTGCGGCGGAGCTGTCAGACTTTTCCGAGTACCGGATCGATCCAACAAACACTGCCCCCGGGTCATGAATGGACGCATCATAACCCTTGTCTTTCGTCCAATAGATATCCTGATAGTAAGCAGAAAAATCCTGATCAAGCTGTTCATCATGAAGCACATCAGTGCGGATGTCATAATGCGTCAAAACCTGCTCTCCATAGGAAACTGTCACGCCAAATACACCGTCTTTGCTTGCACTTGGATCCCATTCCGTTGCGGAATTCTCAACGCTTTGGCTGTCGGAAGCAGAAAACACATCCTCCTCAGAATAAGGGTCTTCTGGACTCTGATCAGTTTCTTCCGGGAATCCGGCAAAATAATCCGTGCTATAAGCCTTGCTGTACAGTTCAACCTCCGCCACATGTGTGGGGCCATCCTGGATATCGGAAGGAAGGTAAAGTAGAGAACCATCTTCTTTCTGATACCATACGTCATGATCAGATTTCGTCACTGCCTCTTCAAATTTCGCATATCGGTCTTGATCCACTTTCTGATACCCCTGTCTTGTCAGGGCAGCATCATACTGTTCTTTCGTCATACCCGTCTGCACGCCTTCCAGGGAATGGTCTGCATCATGGGCCGACATTGAAATGGCAGACACCCTTTGATCCAGCCATGGAATAACCACTTCAAACTGCAAGTACCTCCCGGCTGCATCGTAACAGCCATAAAATTCAAGGTCATCCCCATAAGGATTATCGAGAAGCTGAATCGTCGGGAATTGCTTTTCCAATTCGCTAAGAGATTTTCCCATCAGCCCGGCCAGGTTATAGGCGTCCGTTGCGGCGTTCGGATGCAGCACGGCATGTGTAATGGGAAGTCCGACTACTGCACAAAGTACCACGATGACGACTGTGCGGACTTTAACAGAAGTCTGAACCGCCCATACAAACGTATGGATGATATCCGCCACCATGCCACTGCGGAAAAGCATGTTCTTTCCACCCGGAAGTCTGATCCCTGACGATGCTGCACGGCCCTGCTTCACGCCGGCATCCGCCGCGTTTCCTGAAGACAGTGTCTGACCGGTTCCTTCCGCAGGACCCTGTGAAACCGGCTTAGAGAGCGCCTGCCTTCCGTTTCCTTCCATCTGGCCGGGATGGCCCGATCCGGCTCCGCCGGCCTTAGCTGAGTTCGGGTCTCTCTGCTGCTGCGATAACACCGCACGGTTCTGCTTCATACCGGCATCCGCCGCCCTGCCTGAGGACGGCGCCTGACTGGTTTCTTCCGCAGTGCCCCGTGAATTCGGATGCGGGGACGCTTGTCCGCCGTTTCCTTCCGTCTGCCCTGGATGGGCCGCACCGGACCCGCCGTTGTGCGCAGATCCCTGATTCCCCTGTCCTTTTATGAAATCCGGCGAAATGCCGGAACCGGCAGACGGCAGGTGCTTCAGGAAGCGGTCCAGTCCGTCCGGCACGTCCGGCACATCGAATTCGTCCAGCTTCCGGATAAGGAATCCGAGATAGTTGAGCGGGACAAAGACAAAGGCCGCGATGCCGGCTTTTCTCATCTCCGTGATCCGGACCCGCAGCTTCCTTTTGGCATACAGCGCCTTGGATCGAACCGTGTTTTCATTCAGCCCCATCTGCTCCGCAATCTCGCGGTATGTGACCTGTTCCGATGCCTGCATGACCAGGATGACGCGCTGGTCATCCGGCAGCTCATGCAGCAGACCGTCGAGCTGCCTTGCGACTTCGCTCCGCTCTGTCAGCTCCACCGGCTGCGCATCCGGGTTGGTATCGGCGACGTTCCCGATTGCCTCCTCGTCATGCGTCTCCTTCCCCGCGAAGCGGCCCTGCCGGCGCAGAAAGTCAATCGCCGTGTTCCGGGCGATCACTTTGGCCCATGCCCTGAATTTAGCCGGATCCTTCAGCTGGTCCAGATGCGCAAGCACCTTCTCCAGGGCGTCCTGATACAGTTCTTCGCAGTCTTCCGGCGAAGCGACCAGAAGATGGATCTCATTATACATCGGTGTCCGGGCGATATGATAAATCGCAGCGATGGCCTGCTGGTTCTGATTCAGCGCGGATTGAATGACCGTTTCATTGACATTTGTCTGCGTTCCGCATCGCGGACAGAAGATACAGGTTTCCTGAATCTGAGAATGGCACTGATAGCACTGCATGTGCGTCCCCTTTCCTACTAGATAAGACTTGATGTCGCAATGCCCCATCCGCCGCATGCCGAACAGGTTTCATAATGCGGGATCTGGCCGGTTCCCCCGCAGCCCGGGCAGGCCTGCCAGATTCCCTGCCACCCCATGACCGTGTCGTACATGGCATTGGGGATATACTGCTGTCCCGACCCGCCGCACGTCGGGCAGGTCGTATAGGTCGTGATCGCTCCGCTGCCTCCGCATGTCGGGCAGGCGTACTGCGCATACACATTGGCGGAATACAGCACGGAATCCCCGGCTTTTTCAAACGCCAGAGCGCATCCGCTGATGTCGCTTTGATCGTCCGCGCTATATCCATAGAGCAGCACGACAAGGGAGGTATCCGTCTGCTTCACAACACGGCATTCGGAATGCGCCTTCCCCGGATCCAGGCTGGACGCCATCCGGTTATAAACATCCTTCACGGTATCGGCGCTGCACTCGGACGTAAACAGCGAACCTACCACGGCTCCCGGGTTGTCCGGATTGTACTGGCTGACAAAGCTTTCAAACCAGTCTGCTGTCTCCTTCTGTGCCAGCAGTTCCGCCTTCCGAGCCTGAGCGGCAGCCTGCTGCTTCTGAATTGCCTGTTCTCTCGCCTCTTCCGCTTCCTTCTGCTTTTGAGCTGCCTGTTCCGCGGCTTCCTGCTGTTTCTGCTCCGCTTCCGCAGATGCTTCCTGTGACGGCCGGGCCCGTTCCGACTGTTTTGGCTGCGTCTGGGCGGCAGCCTGCTTCGACTGCGCATCAGCTCCGGCGGTCCGGGACGCGCCAGAAGAAGCATCATCCCGATCCTCAGCCAGAACACCGGATGACTCGGAAGAGGCTGTGGAAACCGGACTGGTGCTGGAAAGAACGAGAGAGAGATCCGAATCATCGTCCGACGCCTCATCCAACAGTTTGCCGAAATGGTTCAGGAAATTCCCATAGGCCGCCTTCATCTGATCCGCGGTGACACCATTCTGGGGATCCATGAGACGGACTGTGTTCTGCCATGCACGGATCGAAAGGACCATGACACAGCCATACAGACAGGCGATCGCCGCGATGCAGAGCACCCGGAACGTTCGGGCGTCCGACGCCCCACTGGCATTCCAGTCCGATCCGCCCCAGCCCAATACCAGAATCCAGAGTGCCGGCAGAAAAACCGCCAGGGCGGTATAGCCCGCCTTATAGATTGAGGCGATACAGGAAACGTATGATGGCCAGTGCCAGCCAGATCAAAAAGATCAGCAGCAGCGTGTCCACCTGAACATAAACGGAATAGATCATGCCGAGAAACGGCAGAAGCATGGACCACCCGCTGATTTCCGCCAGCTTCAGCAGACAGTATGCATTGTAAAAGGGAACCAGGCATTTCCATCCGCCCATGCCTGCTTTTTCGAAAAGACGCCACAAAGCAAAAAGCAGAAGAAGCGCAGTGCCCACGCCTCCCGCTGCCACCAGTCCGGACGTGAATTGATCCGATACGAGCCGGACATAAGCCGCAGGGGCAGAAGACAGGATGGCGGGAAAGGCAGACGGATCCGGGATCCGTCCCTTCGACAGCCCGGAAAGCACCTCCATGACCATATCCGCCTGCCGCCTTAGTTCCAAAAGCGCAGCCTTGTTCCGAAGCAGGACGACGGCTGCCGGAAGCAGTTGGAACCAGAATCCAAGCGCCACGGCAAGCCCGGCATAGCTGGTCCGCAGCAACGGGCCCCGCAGAAAACGATGCGGATGATCTTGATCATCCGCCTTGTGATGCGCGTTCAAAACACGCGCCTTCAGGCCCGAAAGTTCTTTTTGGCAGTCAGGGCAAACTGAATCGTCTTCCCTGACCGCTTTCCCGCATTGCGGACAATACAGATTCTGTGATGCACTCATGCTGCTCCCCCTCATCATCCTGCCGCCCGTTTCACATCATGCCGGGCGATCCTGTCTGCGGCATACATCCTGTGCTACAGTTTTTTTTCTTCTTTAAGGAGACAAATAACCATCCCCTCAAGAGAACCCTGCTGATTTCTCTGGAAAGGGCTCATTTCAAACGATGCGGACCTGTCCCTTTGCAACAGGGAGAGAAAGGATCCGACCCGGCTGGTGCACGGCTCCTCCGCTCCGAACGGGGAAAGATACGCTTCCGGAATCGGAAGCGGCCGACGAACCAATCCATGTTCTGAGTATCCTCAGGAAGAGTTCACATCGTTTTCACATTTAGTATACCGCATTGCCGCCGGAATGATGCAGAAAGATGACTATTTCATCCGTTTAACAGCCTGCATTCTAGCAGGCCGGCCCGCTTCGTCTTGATTCTCCGAAATACGCACGTTCCGAAAATCGTGACCGATCCTGTATACAGCAGAACGTCTCGTCCCCATCCCTCCTGTTTCTTCAAAAAAAACAAAAAAAATTTCCTCCAACCCCACAACAAAACCGGATCGTTCTTCGTCTTGGCCAGTAGAAAGCAAAAACAAGACGGCGGACAGAGCCGCATCGATTCAAAAAGGGGACAAGGGGTATGACGAACAGGGAACTTCCGGAGAAATGGCAGGACTGGAGCATCACCGAAAAGATCGGAGCCGGCACTTTCGGATCGGTCTATAAAGCAGTCCGGCAGGAAAAAGAACAAACCCATGTCTCCGCCATCAAGGTCATCCGGATTCCCGATGACAGGACGAACGAAGACATCCGGTGCCATCCCTCTGCATACGACACTGACCGGCTTGTCCGGATTTACGGCCGGGAAAAGGAAAAGGCGCTTGAAGAAGTCCGGATCATGCTGGAACTGAAAGGGCAGCCGAATATTGTGCCGCTTGAGGATTATGCCGTTGTACCGCAAAGCAATGGCTATGGTTGGGATATCTTTCTTCGAATGGAGTATCTGACCGCTCTTCCGGACTATCTGAAAAACCATTCCATGAGTTCCGAAGAGGTCCGCCGCCTTGGCATCGACATTTGCCAGGTTCTTCACATCTGTGAGCAGAAAGGCATCTTCCATCGCGACATCAAACCGGGCAACCTTTTTGTCTCGCCTGACGGAAACTTCAGACTGGGCGATTTTGGCATTGCCGTGCATTCGAACGGCCGGAAGGAAATTCATTCTGACGCCGGGACGGACCTATATCTCGCGCCCGAAGCCCGGAACAGGAAGCAATACTGCCTGACATCAGATCAGTATTCTCTTGGCCTGGTGCTGTATGATCTGCTGAACAAAGGCCGAAACCCGTTTTTTGATCTGGAGAAGAGAAAATACAGAGGGCGCGAATTTGAGGAAGCGGACAGAAAACGTCTGAACGGAACGCCCTGGCCGTCTCCCGCCGAAGGCACACCGGTTCTGCATGCCATTCTTCGCAAGGCCTGCGCATTCGATCCGGATCAGCGCTTTCACTCGGCACTGGCATTTGAGCAGGCATTGAAGGAAGCCGCCTGATCTTTGCCCTTTGCGCGCTCTATTCTTAGAAGAGCCTGCATTGCGTTTGCCCCAGACGCTGCGGTACAATCAAATCGTCATCATTTTCTTATGAGGGAGGAACGATCATGTTTACGTACGAAGAGCATACTTCTTTTGAAGACCTTTTCCGAACGCTGAAGACTTATGAATTCACACGGCGCGCGGAACGCCAGATGGACGATCTGATTGATTCGGATGCCTTTGATAAGATGGATTCCGATGAAATCTATTCCTTTTTATTGGAATGGAAGGAGCAGCGTCCCGCCGCTTTCCATGATTATCTGAAGCGGTATCTCTTCTGCCATCCGGACTTCGAGGATAAAGGCCGCTCGTTCGGCGAAATCGAGAATGGCGAGTATAAGGACTTTCTGGATGCGGAATTCCAAAAGCATGCCGCACCGCATTCCCTGAAGCCGGTCACGACGCCATGGCGCGGCACGCTGGCCAAGTGGGTGACGGAACCCAATGCGACAAGGGATTCCGTTTTTCTCCTGGGGTTCGGCCTGCAGATGACGGACCGGGAAGTCTCCACGTTTCTGACCTCCGTGCTGGGCGATACGGATTTCGATTTCGCAGATCCGAATGAAGCAGCCTTCTGGTACTGCTTCCGCCACGACGAACCATATGCGGCAGCCTGTGAACTGCTGAAACAGTCCTGCTCCGAACCTGCGGACTCCTCTGACTTTGACCTGATCTCTTCGGCGGAGGAGGCGGATAAGGCCGGACTTGAAAGGCGCGAGACGCTTCTGGCATACCTTAAGTGGCTGAACGCCAGCCAGATGCCCCGGAAACGGGCTGAGATCTCACGCACGGTCTTCTCCCAGCTGATCGCCCGATCAAAAAAGCTGCTTGCCGGAATCAATCTGACAGATGTAGACGGGGATAAAAGCAAAACGGATCCGAATGCGATCACGTCCCGCGACCTTGAAAGAACCCTGTGCTGCGGACATCCTTATGACAAATCTTCGCGGATGCTAAAAGTATCCACTTCCGCGCTGGCCGGTATGTTTGGCCGGTATCGTCTGAACGCCCCCCGCATCGACAAGATTCTTCACGGCAGTATGACGGCATCCCGATACGATCTGCTGACACTGGTGTTTTTTCTTCACTCGCAGGCAAAAACGGAGCCGGCCGACCGGATCCGTGAGTTTCTGCACGAGGCCAACGAAACGCTGTCTGCCTGCCAGATGTACAGGGTCCATCCAGCTAATCCGTATGAAGCCTTCCTCATGTTATGCCTCGCTTCCGTTTCCGAACCGCTGGGCACCTATTCTGACGTGATCGAAGATTCCTATCCCAGGCCGTCCGATCCGGAAAGCCCAGCGTAACCCTGCGCCGACACACCGCTCCGGCTCCGCGCCGGCAGAAAATGGACGGAGCCGGAGTTCCGTCTTTCAGAATCCATCTCTCTCAAAACACTGCGATTCTGGAAAATGAGAGGCGTTTCCTTCCCTCTGATATCATGTTCTGTGTAAGCAAACAAAAAGCAGAAAGTGCCGCAGTACCATGTCACGGCACGGAAAAGAGGGGAAACATGTCTATCAGCAGCAGTTTGGAAGCCATGCTGGCCGCATGGGAGAAAAACCCGGACGTATACGGCCAGATCAGCGACTGTATTCAGGAGTTGTGCGGCTATGTCATCGGGAAACGGGGAGCGGAGATTGCCCGCACGACAGGGATCGGATGCAGCGACCCGCCCTCATGGCAGAAAGCCGCCGGATGCGCCCGCTGCCTGAACGCGCTGGCACTGGCAGGTGGGCTGGAGATGCCCTATCAGGGCAGGCTGACCAGTAAAGAATCCATTGAACGTTTTTGTTCACAGGTCTTTGCGTCCTGCGCTGCCTATTAACTCGTATGTCAGTCCGTTCCGGGCAGAAGGAGGTTCCGTCATGTTAGGTGTGGCTGTGATGCTTGTTGCCGTCATAATGATCGTTCATGTCATGCGCGAAGTCGCCGCCAGTGACAGAAACCCTGTCGGTATGGAGAGAGGTTCCCGGACGGCACAGTCTGCCGCATGGAATACAAACGGGAATCAGCATCTGATCGATGAGCAAAACCGCTGGTTCGCAGAAGAAGTCCAGCGTCAGATGCAGCAGCAGTTCGAAGAACAGAATCGTCAGGCTGCGGAAGACTTTCAGTGCCGGCAGAGACAGTTCGATGACGAGACCCGCCGTGCCGCAGAGCAGGCGGCGGAACAGGCACGCATGGACAGCACGCCATGGGACTTTGGCGGCTCTGGGACGAGCATGCAGAACGACTGTAATTCGTTTGGCCTTTTCTGAACGACGGGTGTTTTCGTTTCGATCGGCTGAGTGAACAGCCTTGCCGTTTGCACGGAACCGCGTGCGGCGGGCAGGCAGGTAGGCAGCCAAAAAGCCGTTCCCCTTCAAGGAGAACGGCTTTTGTCGTGCCTGTTGGCAGGCTTTATGCGGACACCGGCTCGTACATGTCCGGCGTCCCGCCGCAATGGATTTCGCCCTGATACATATAAAGGACGACATCCACCGGCTTCTTTGTTTTCACCGATTCCTTCACGCTCTCCGGAAGGTAATCGAAGAAGACCTTGTACTGCTTCCCTGCACGGGCTACCGTGCAGCGGGCCAGTGAGGCCCCGCTGCTCAGGACCGTCAGCTGGTCATCGTCCACCACAATGGATGAAACCAGTGCCTTTTTCGGCATAGGCCGCTTCGGCATGGACGGCTTTGTTTCCGTCTCCGGAGTCTTTGTCGGCGCGTTCATCTCTTCCTGCGTCAGCGGACGGATGCCGGCCGGTACCGGCTCCGGGTTCGAAGCCGTCGTATCCGGCTCCGGGGCAGTCTGTGCTTCCGGAACCAGGGCAGACATCGTGTCCGGCTGTTTCCAGCCTTTCCCGTTCGCCTCATCCACGATCCGGCGCCCCTCACGGTATACCGTCTCATAGGCATACCGCTTAAATGCCTCACGGCTTTCCCAGATCTTGGTGACAAAGTACAGATAGTCTTCATCGCTCATGGAAAAGCCAGCCCGGCCTTCTGACCGGTAAGAGCCGGATTTCTCAAACCAGGCCCCTTCGTTTCCTCCGGCCACCCTCTCGGCATATCCATTGTCGAACGTGAACTTCCACGGATATTTCATCGGGCGCCCGTTCGGGTCCGTCGCATAACGGGTTACGGTGAGTTTCAGGCACTCACACATGCCCTTGTGCGGACCACTGGAGAAAACCAGGTAGTTATGAAGCCGCGGCCATGTCATATTCACGGGATCCTGCGGCGGGGTTTCCGCCCAGGCGTGCAGCTTCATCACGTCCTTCTCATTGAGCGAGAAGCGGAGGCGTTTCGCCTTTTCGCCCTTCCCGTTCGAGAAGTCAATGAGAAGCAGGTTGCATCTGCCTCCTGTCAGCTCCTCAAAATGGGACAGGTCCGCCCTCTCCCAGGCGGCACTGGCGGCCAGCGTCGCCTTGTTTGTTTTCAGAGCGCAGATCTGCGTGCTTACTCCCTGCTCACTCCATAAGCTCATCCTTCATCCTCCTTTTTGTATTGGATAAGGACATCCTACCGTATCCGGCAGAAACGCCCTTTTTCCGGAGAAAACGACGATCCAAAACGAAACCGCCGTGAACCATTCCGCCTGCCCTCATGTAAACGAGAGCAGGCTTTCAAGCGACTGGAACGCATCCGTTTTTTTCACCGGATACGCCCTGTACGCCTCCATCAGAAGCTGCGGCTCTGATGCGCCGCGAAATGTGTTCTCCGCAAGCGTACAGACAACATCGAGCCTGCGAGGCTGCCCGTCGTCCTGATACTGCCGGGCCATATGGAACCCGACCGCCGTCAGGCCATCCTGTCCGTTCAGCTTCAGATGATCTTCTTTCCGGCCCATCACGGACCAGAAAGAGCCGTTCTTCGGCACCAGAGGAAAATCCCGTACCCGGAAGACCGGGGCCGGATTGCCTTCGCCAAACGGTTCCAGTTCACGAAGATGCGCCAGCATCGCCGGAACCTGCCGCCGGTCGATCTCAAGGTCATACCAGACGACATTCGAATCCTCCGGGAATCCGTGATCTGCAAGCGCCGCATCCAGCGCTCTGGCGCAGCGTACGAGACCACCTCTGGTCAGCGACATGCCGGCCGCACCGGCATGTCCGCCATAACCAAGGAAGCAGTCCGCCGCCTGATCGAGCAGCGCCTTCAGATTGACGCCGTCCCATGTCCGGCCGGAACCTTTGAGGATGCCGCCAGCATCCTTACCATGATCTGAGAAGACCAGAACGGGCCTCCCAAATCGCTCCGCCAGATGGGACGCGACCAGACCGTTCAGCCCCTCCTGTCCATCCGGGTCATAGACCACCAGGACATTCGGGAGCCGGCCCAGACAGGAGGACATCGCCTCCACATGCCGGACCGCCCGGCCGGTCAGCACTTCCGTCAGGTCCTGCCGCTGCCGGTTGAGTTCGGTCAGCGCATGCGCCGCCTCATGCAGGGCATCCGCCTGATCCGCTCCCTCCCACGCATCATCGGACGTCATGGCTGTGACAAGACGGAACACCTGTTCCGCGCCGTCATCCAGCAGCCGTCCGGCTGCATTGAACAACGGCCCCAGACGGAATCCATAATCATCCGCCGTCGGACGGCTGACCTTCAGTTCGTCCAGAACGGCCTTCAGGCCGTCCGTAACCAGCCGGCGCTCCACCGCGTCGAACGACGCCCGGACAATAGCCCGGTTCGGGCCTTTCAGCGGCATGACGTCCGCGACGGTGCCAATTCCGGCAAACGCCGCCAAATACGGCAGACGGGGATCGTATGATCCCAGCAGCTGTTCGGCCAGCAGGAAAGCCAGCCCGGCCGCACAGTAATCCGTAAAAGGGGATTTTTCCGGATGAACGTGCGGATCCACCAGCGTGTCTGCCGGCGGCAGCACTCCGTCCGGACGCGGCAGATGATGGTCGATGACCGCGACATCAAGGCCTTTTGCCTTCGCCGCGGCAATCTGGTCAACGGCCACGATCCCGTTGTCTACCGTCACCACCAGCCCATCGTGAATACGGTCGATGATCTTCATCGAAAGGCCGTACCCTTCCGTGAACCGGTGTGGAAGATGCACTTCCGGCACGATGCCGAAGGCCATCTGAAACAAAAGCCATAAGATCGAGGAAGACGTAATGCCATCGGCATCATAGTCTCCTACGATGGTCACCGGTCCGTGTGGATGGGCATCCATCCAGCCGGTTAAAAAAGACGCCATCTCCCCCATGCCGTCAACGGGAAGACGATCGTCCTGAAGCGTCAGTTCCGCCGTCGTCATCCCAGTGGATGCCTTCACAAAGTCATCCAGCGTTCTGACAGCGGGGCGGCGCTTCCGAAATTCCCATTTCACTTCCTGTGCCATGTGCGATCCTCCTTAATACAAAGAGGATGCAGAAGAAGGACTCCTCTGCATCGTGATACGGTTTCAGTTTGAATATGCATCACGGCTCACGAAACAGCCTGTTCCGCGAGATCGGAGCCATTCGGCCGAAACGGCGGCCGATACGTGACCTGACCGGTCAAAACCCGGCTGCCCGTATCCAGCCCGTTTTCATCCGCACGCTGTTCGCCCTCGCGCACTTCCATCTCGCGGGCGTCAATCTGGTCAAGCAGTGCCACCAGATGTGCTTCCCCGGTTGCCGGGCGCTTCACGGCCCCGTAATCAGGCGCTCCGTGCGAGGACGCAAGGATATGCCGTACCGCGTCCAGTCTCGCCTCTATGCCTGCATACAGGTCCGGATGCCGTATCACTTCCGCGTCGATCATCCGAATCCCGGCAAGGATATGGCCTTCGAGGTATTCGGACGGCTCATAAGAAGTCTCTCCCAGCGGATCGGTTTTGTAGCAGACCACCTTCCCGATGTCGTGGAGCAGCACCCCGGCATACAGGATCTCCTTGTCAAGGTACTGGCCGTCCCCGCCGTACACGCGGTACAGCATGACGGCGCTCCGGAACATGGCTTCGATATGTTCGAGCAGGCCGCCCCGGTACGCTCCGTGCGCCATTTTCGCTGCCCCCGCAGCCAAAAGTTCCGGCTTGTGCTGCGCATACAGTGTGAGGACCAGTCCCGTGACCGATCCGTCTCCGGCTGTATGGCCGGGGCATTCCTTCATGAGCCACTGGAGGATATGGGTGTACAGGATTTCCGGATCGGCAGACGGATGACGGAGAAACGCGTCAGGCGTTACGTTCGCCGGCCCCTTTTTAAGATTCATCACGTCGTAGACCAGATGCCCGCCATACGTTTTGGCAGTCAGTGTCACGCTGACGACCGACCCGACCGGGAACCTCCGCACGGTCTCCTCGAACGTATGATTCCACAGGTTCGCGGCCAGCCGCTGCCCGCCGTCAAGGAAAATGGGACGGCCGTACGCCCGGCCGGACCGGGTCGTTTTCGTCTCGCCCCCTGCCAGAAGACAGACAATGGTGCCGGTTTTACCGGCTGTGAGCTCCCTAAATGTACGCATGCTGTTCTCCTTCCGTTTGTGATGTCCCCCGGGCGATTCGTGTACGATAAAGCCTCTTGGGGCTGTTGTCACCTTTAGGCGTCTGCGTTCTGCCGTCACACCCTGTGACGAAACAGACGTTCCTTCGTCGAATGAGGGCCTTTCCGGCTGCCGTTTTCGGCCGAAGGGGCAGGCGTCCTGAAACGAAGTCTTACCATACTGCCAGTATAGCGGGTCTCCGCTTTCGCCATGTTTCCGGAGAAAAGAAGGCAGGGCTCCCTTTCGCACCCGGACAAACGGTGCCGGTAGAGATGGTGTTTTTCCGGTCTGGCATACCGGAGGATCATCCTTTCGCTTCGGTCTGTCCGATTGATGTGTCCGCTCGAACCGGCATGCCGGATCATCCGACTGGCGTTATGGCCGGCTGGCGCTTCGGTTGGTCAGCTCCGGGCCGTCTCCTGTTCGTCAGCAGGCTGATACGACCGTCCGCCAGAACATCGGGACTGTCTCCGTCGGCGCGGCTGTCCTGATGGTCTGGTCCGGGATTTCGGTCTGCCGGATTGTAAGGCGGATTGGTTAACTGATCGGGTCTTTCGGCCCTTGGTACGGTCTATGTTTTTAAGATTCACACACCAGGACAAGGGATTAAAAGTGGCACTTTTCGGCGGCCTGTTGGCCGGACTGGTACCCGGCCGGGCAGATTCGCCGGGCCTGGACGTTTGGGGACCGTCCCGAAAGCATGCTGTCCCGGCTGCCTCCGGCGGCATACGAAAAGACGGACATGCCAAAAGCACCCCCGCCGGTTTCCCGGATCGCGGGTGAGGCTCGTTCGGTTTTCTTTATTTGCAGGGGAAGCGGTACAGGTTCAGGCAGCGCCTGGCTCTGCCGGATGCCTGCCGGTCATGCCGGCCTGTTCTTTTAAGGATAGCTGCGCTTTGGCGTACCGTACCGCCGTGTCCGCCAGCATCCTCAGCGATTCGATGTGGACCTTCACATCTTTGATCCTCAGATCCTGTACCAGATGGATTTTGCGGACATTGCGGCAGCGCGTCAGCGCGGTGTACAACTGCCCTGATGAGAAACACGGCCCGATCAGATTGACCTCGTCGAAGGTCGATCCCTGTGCCTTATGGATCGTGATGGCATGCCCGTAGGTCAGCGGGAACTGGGTGACATCGTAGCCGTCGCCCAGATACTCGTGCCGGTTGATGCGGCGTTCTTCGCCCGAACCGTCAAAACGGACGATGAGAAAGCCCCTTCTTGGCACGATGGCGGTAATGACGCCCGTCTCTCCGTTCCGGCACTGGGACGTGTTGACCGTGCAAATGACCCGCATCCCGACTGCCAGTTCCAGATGGGTGGCGTATGGTCCTCTTTTCTTTTCATAGCCTTTATGCGGGTCAAACGAGATCCGGTTTTTGAACGTTTTGACGTATTCCTCGTTCAGCCGCTCCACGTCTTCGTTTCGCCCGCACAGATAGACGGCGTCCGGATTCGGGGTATGGGACAGTGTCCGGTTCAGTTCAGAAATGACGTTCAGGTTGCCGAACGCCAGATTCTCCAGTCTCCAGCGGAAAGCACAGGATGCCGCGTCCCGTGAGATGAGCCGGTGGTTCTGGGTCAGGCAGAGATAATACCAGTTCCGTTCATGAAGGCGGACGCTGTCATAGGCGTACAGTCCGGGTACGTCCTTATTCCGCGCCAGGATTTTCGGCAGGTCTTCCTCTTCCGCCACCGGTTCCAGCTGCCGGAGATCGCCTGCGCAGATAAGCTGGATGCGGTGTCCCGTCCGGATTTCCGATTCACGGATCAGGGTCAGGATCAATGTCATATAATCCGACCGGATCATGCCGACCTCGTCCAGCACGACGGTGTGACAGGGATCGAATGCATCCCGCCGGACGTCTTTCCACGGATCCCCTTTTTTCGTCACCTGGATCTTTAGAAAGGAATGAATCGTATAGGCAGGGATCCCGTTTGGGTACACCGTGGCGGCCTTGCCGGTCGGGACGAGGACGACCGTTTTACGGTCCCTTGCTTTCGCCATCGGCACGAGAAGCGAGATCAGCGTGGTTTTGCCGGAACCGCCCGGCCCCATCAGCCAGATATCCCGGTCCGGATGATCAAGGATCCATGCCGCGTTTTCTTCCGGTGTCCGGTCCTCAATCCGGCGTGCCGCCAGACGGCTCTGCCTGAGCAGGAATCCTCCTTCGCGTGTCACCCAGCTCTTGCGTTTCACGAGTGTGTTTCTGTAAATCCCGTTTGAGTTCAGAATCCTTTTGATCGTGCGGAGAGCAAGGCCGGTCCTGTCGGCCATTTCCGGATACGTGAGGCCCTGGTGCTTCAGCTCAAGCAGCAGGCTCAGCCATTCCAGCCTGCCTGCCCGTCTTAACTGCCTGTGGTAATCGCTTCTCTGTTTTTTGGACGCAAAGAGACCGGTTGCCGCCTGTTCCTCATCTGTGATGTGCAGATGATCGACGAGGATGGCATTGGACAGTACATAATAGTCCTGTCTGTGCGCGTGCGGCCTGTTCCGGTTTTTGGTATGCTTTATGTGGATGCCCTCCACTTCGCTGTCTGCAAGCGGGGCCGAATACAGGCTGTTCAGGTGCCGTATGAGGCCGAGCGGATCCGTGCCGGGCGTCGCAAGAGCCGCCTGATAGGCGGCAAACAGGAGATATTCCCGGCAGCCTGTGCAGTGTCCTTTCCGGACTTCGATCAGTTTTTCAAGGCCTTTCAGCTGCCCTTTCCGGTGCCGGAACGCGCCGGGACAGCTCTTCTTTCTGGTTTGGCTCTTCCTTGTCTTCTTTTCCCCGGCTTTCCGCTGCGAGGCCAGATCCAGTTTGTTTTCGCCAACCCAGTCGTCCAGCGTGGCATAATGGATCTGTCCGTCCCCGTCTGTGCGAAGCCCGATAAAATGGCACATAAGGCCCGCAGCCTGGTTTACAGTGCCCGGCATCCGGACGCAGCGGGCCGGATCGGTCACGCACGGATCCACCTGGCAGACATCCGATCCGGACAGCAGCTGCGTGTATTTTTGAGTCAGCAGTGTGCGGATTGCGTTCAGCTTCCAGACAGCACCCCTGGCATGGGACGGCACGCTGTCCTTCAGGATATAAAGGAGCGCGAGTCCCCGTCCGGTAAACAGGATGGCCTGCGGCACGGAGAGCTCATGACGGTTGTATGCGTCGTTCAGCCGCTTTTTGGTGGCCCGGATACGGGAATCCCGGACGTGATGATCGTCATCATGCGCATCCAGGTCGATCACAATGCCGTTGTAATTAAAGACGTGGCATCCGTCGAGTTTGTAGCCTGTCATGCGGTTAAGAGACACATAGACATCCCGTTCCAGACTGTGCCATACGAGCCGGTCCAGATGAGCAGTTCCGTAAGCGCCGTGGTGTTCCGGCTTCCGGTAGGACGTGCCGTCTTCTTTGACGGCGTCTTCCAGCGTCAGCCGGATTGAGTTTCCGCCATGGCCGTCGTGATTTAACATCTGCAGGAACAAAGACTGTTCCTCTTCCGGCTGCATAGGCCAGCCCTTGGCGGTATGGAAATAGTCGGTATATGTCTGCGGCAAGTTCTTTTCCTCCCTTTAACCTGCGGTCAAACAGGCCGGCCACTGTGATCTCATCCAGGCAGAAAAAAGAGTCTTGCCATTTTTCAGGTCCATGCTATGATGGATTCGTGGTTAGATGAGACCAAGCTTATGGGTTGCTTGTGACGGCCGACTGGGTGCCTATCGATTCTGACCACTCTTTTTTTGTCTTTTTTTGGTCCGACACGACGAGACCCCCTGGAAGGCGCATCCAATCCTGCTCTTAGTATGATCGATTTTCCGAAACGCCTCATTTCCGGAGAAATAAAGGCAAGCCCGGCCGGATGGCCGGAAACGCGGTCCGCACGGCAAGAGAAAAACCTCATCTCTGCCGGATCTGCCTGCAGCGAATCCCGCCGCTGTCCGGAATCGTGACCGGGGGACATGCGGACGGAGCGGGCATGGCATGAAACATTTCCGTGAGGTCAGAAAAAAGCCATGACGCCCAGCTCGTGTCCGCAGACCCGGAAGAGCTGGAAAACGTTCGTTCATCTGTTCGGAGGCCAGAGGAGCAGTCAGTCCTGTCCCGCCTGACTTAGTTCCTGCCAAAGCCGGCTGAGCACCGCATCCGCTTCCTTCTCGATCTGTGCGGCTTTGTTTCGGGTCTGCTCCGCCCCGTTGAGCGTCTGCTCTTTCCGGTCCTGAAAGGCCTGCATGTCGAGGCACGATTCCGCCAGAGAATCCGGAAGATCTGGTTTTGCCCGTCTGATCCCGCTTCCAGTTCCCTCTCCGGTCTGTTTCGGTACCGGCTCTTCGATGCTTTCCGTCCCGTCCGTCTCGTATTTCGTAAGGCCCGGCTTCAGTTCCGCACAACCGGTCAGACCGCACATGCCAATGATAAGTCCTGTTAAGACGATTTTTTGTATGTTCATGACGTTGACCTCTTTCCGTTTTGTTCTGCTCAGAGTATGCATTTTTTGCCCGAAAACAGCAGAAGACCGCCCGCCCATAACAGACGAACGGTCTTCCAAAATTCACTTTGTCTTCCGGAAGGGGTGGATGGACAACCCTCTCTGGCTGGCGAACCTGCGGACCCACGACATGTTGCGCGGATCGCCGAGGAAGATCTCATCGATCCCCTCGACCTCATACAACGGTTTGTCATAAGCCTCAGCGGCCTCCCTATCCGTGGCAAATACTCCGCAAGCGTCGTTCGCCTGCAGGATATTTGCCTTGGGAATAACGCAGGACATGGCATAAGCTACGCCATGCTCCGACTCTTCCTGCGAAAAGCCAGCGTCCTCCCCTCTTAACATGGCTTTTACGGAAACCAGAGGGCAGGCCAGGTTTCCAAACTCTTTTTCCCAGTTACTCATTTTTCTTACATCAGCCATCTTCGTATCCTCCTTCTGTCGGAACGAAAAAAAACGACACGGAGAGGGCCGAAAGAAAGCACTCCGTGTCGTCAGTCATAAGGTTCTATTCCCAATATGAAGGCATGCCTGAAAAACAAACAAAACAACGCAGGGAAGACAAAAAGAAGAGGAGCCCGCGCCCCTCTTCCTTTCCAAAATCCAAATACGACTCAGCTTCCGAATTCGACGAGATAGTTGAGCACCACCGCGTTTTCGCGGTAGAACACGATCTCGTCGTTCCGAAGACCGCAGTCCGGGAAGGCGTGCACGCAGGAGAAGCCTTCCGCGTCCAACCCAGACTGGTCGTAGTCCCGAATGTCCGCCGCGTCATGGATCTCGCGCGGCGTGCCATAGGCTGTCGCATAGAGCCCCATGAAGGCCGTATCTGCCGAACCGTGCGCCCAGTACGTCCCGGCATAGGACGTGTAATTCCAGGACTTGGCGGAGGACGGCGCGAAGTAAATGCCGTCCCCCAGCATCTTTCCGGTAATCCTGGCGTTCGGATGCAGCTTGAGCCCGTCCGTCAGGATGGTAAACCAGTTCTCATTCCGGCTTCCATGCCAGAGCTGGCGTACCGCAAGCGGTTTTCCTGCTTTGCCGGACGCCTTCAGATACTGGTTAAAGGCGGTCTGCTGCGCCTTCGGGATCACGCGGTAGACGCGCTTCACCTTCGGCTTCAGCGCATCGGAAAGATGCTTCAGCACCTCTTCCTTCTGCGCGTCTGTGGCCTCGTATACTTCGATGCCGCGTGCGGAGAAGTCCGATGCCGTCGCCTCTTCCGGCGTCCCGTCGATCATCGCCTGCATAGCCTGCAGAAGCGACTCTTCCCGGTTTAATATCCGCCGGAAATCGGATGGAGAAGCGGCAAACAGTTCTGCCGTCTGATCCATCCGGCGCGGGCTCAAGGCCGCCAGCACCGCCACCCGGCGGTTAAAGTCCTCAGCCTCTGTACTGGCGCACATCTCTTTCCAGACCGCCCATCCCTTTTCGATGAGCTGCCGGGTCGGGCGGATTTTGACCCCGTCCGCCAGGTGGTGCGCGACAAAGCCCCGGGCAAAACCCTTCAGCAGCGCGTAGAGCGCCGCGGACGGTGTCTGCGGCGCCGTGGCCGTTACCGTACCTCCCTTCGGCTGCGGATCGGCTGCCGCCGGCCTGTCTGCCACGGGTACTCCTGCCAGTTTCAGCAGAGGCTTCATATCGACGAGGTCCGTCACATCGACGTACCCCTTCGACAGCTTTTCCGCCACGAGGGGCCAGTACATGTACCCCTCATACGGCGTTTTCAGCTGGCGCATGCCGAACCGGTCTCCGGCCTGCGATCCGATCCGCCCATAAAAGGCGGTCAGCTTCCCGTCCGGAAGCGGAATGAGGGCGTACTCCTTGTAGTTGTTCGCCCGTTCTCCCGTAGCCCGGTTCGTGTTTCCGTTCACACACCGGAAGAGCACCGGCTTATAATCGGACGCTTGCAGGCCGCCGATCCAGCCGCTGCCCGTCACATGGAGCGCCGGACGCTCCATGCCGTTTTCATCGATCCAGGTGCCCCGCCGGGCTAACTTAAAGACAACCCTTCCCGGAACGTCCTGCACCTTTAATAAAAACTCACTCGGTACCTGGTTCGTTTCTCCAAGTGCCTTAATCTCTTCCGCCGCACAGCGGAAGACATCACCTTCCTCGTTTGCGATGCCGGTGAAGGTCTGCGTGTTATGATCTCGTGTGATTTCGACTGTCATGCCCTTTCCTCCCTTTGTGTAAAAAATGGCCGGAAAGGGAAGGCATGAAGCACTCCCGATTCCGGTAAATAACGATTCGTTCTGAACATGACGAACGGACCGGGAAACAGATTCCCATGCAAAAAGGCCTCCGCATCCGCGAAGACCTTTTCCCAAAGCATCTTGTGCCTCTTTACGCCGGGGCCATCTCCAAAAGCGCCCACGGCGCGCTTTGCGCCTCGTCATAGACGATAATCTCGTCATTGACAAGGTCCCGTCCCTTATGCGCAAAGACCGCATCATAAGGGCGGATCCGTTTCCCGGAGTAGTCACTGCACGCAGGCGTCCAGAGATGGACGTCTTTCTGGTGCCGGTACGCTACCCGGAAGACCAGGAGGTATCCGGTTCCTTCCTGCCCGCCGACCCAGTGGCCATAGCCTTTCAGGTCGGTATACCCGAGCGATTTTTTCGCCCGGGCAGCAAAATATGACCCATGCCCGAACATGGACCCATTCCGCGGGGCATCCGGATTGATCTGGAGCCCCCGGTGAAGAATGCCGAGCACGTTCCGCGACCGCGTGCCGTGGAATAAAAAATGCTCATCCTTCCGGGACGCGCCGTGTGCCTGCTCCCAGGCCGTAAGGCGCGCGCTGGCCAGCGCGTTCTCCACCATCACGACTTGCTTCAGCAGGCCGCGCGATTCACGGGACAAAAGCTTCCCGATCAGCGCCTGTTCCTTTTCGTCCGGACGGCGGACCGAAAGCCCGATCTCGTCCAGGATCGTGTGGCGGGCCTGGGCGGCCTTGCCAGACCGGGCGACGCGGCTCGCCATCAGGTCCAGCACCTCCTGCTCCCGCATCAGGATGTCCTGCTTCGCCTGCGCAGCGTCCGAGTGAAGAAGCATGGTATCCACGTCCGCCATTTCCCGCGGGATGGTCTCGAAGAGCCGGATCAGGAGGTCATTGACCTCATCCCGATCCGCCGTTTCGGCGATCCGGTGGATCAGGGACTGGCCTTCGTCCACCATGGCCTGAGTCACGACATTGAAAGAAACCGTATACAGTTTCTGAATGGCGGACTCCTGCGCCTCAATCAGCTGGTCGAACAGCCGGTTGATCTCCTTGTCTTCCAGCGGTGCCAGCCCTTCCTCGACCGCCTTTTCGCGGTAGAGATCCGTCACATCCTGAAACCCTTTCTTCAGGTGCGACGTGACCAGAAGATCCCAGCAGGACGCCGGGTAGGGCTTCTGGTAGCCTTTCCCCATCTGCCCGTTCCGGACACGGTTCATGACCGTATCGATGGGGGCAGAAGACGTTTCCTGTTTCATGGAAAAGAACGCATTCCGGTTTCCGGAAGCGTCCACCAGAACAAACAATTTATACCTCATACAATCCTCCTTTTTCCGCCGCAAATCTGTGTGCGCTTCGCATCATAAAAACCGGCAGCAGGAGGCGGTGAAGCACTCCTGATTCCGGTTACTCTAGCATCAGTGCAAACATGAGCGGCAAGGCGGAAAACAGGCGGCAGGAAGCCAGACTCCCCGTTCCGGCCGGGCACAGCCTTGTCATGTCCCTGCCGCAATGCCCGCAAAACAAAAGAAACTGCCGCACGTAATGCAGCAGTCCCTTTTGTTCATACCGGATGCCTTATGCCAGATCGGCGTGAGGTACCTGATCTTTGTGGTGAAGGAAGGCCAGATCGTCTTTCCTCCGCCGGTCGAGGTCCGCCTCCGCCTTCCGGCGGAGGCATTCCTCATATACAAACTTTACCCAGATCCAGACCGCGTCCGAATCCGGATAACGGTCCAGAATCTGGTTGCACTCGGCAATCAGGTCGGCCTTATAGGTCGGCCCGAAGCCGTCCTTTCCCCCGTTGATCTGGTGGGCAATCAGACGGTAAACGTCTGAAATGCCCTGCCGGAAGGCCGAACCTGCGCCGGTGTCCTCCTGCCTGGCATGCACCGGGGCGATCGAATCGTCTCCGGCTTCCTGCATGGCCTTGCGCTCCGCGCGTTCCCGCTCCGTCAAAATCTCCAAAGCGGCGTAGACCAGCCGCTCTCCGAACGGGTCGGGGCACTTCTCTACGATCTTACTGGACGCGTCCGTCAGGGCGGTCCAGTAGGCATCGGAGCGGAGCCCCTGCTTATCTCCGTTCCAGAAACTGAGACAGAAAGCAAAATACTTTCCGAACCAGGTGGAAAAGCTCCCACCCTTTCCCACTTCCAAAAAATTGCCGCCAATCATACTCATGAACGGCCTCCTTTCTTAAGATGCAGATGTGAAAACTTCCTGTTCACATCTGCATTGTCGATGAGATACAGCATGCCCGCGATGCACAGGCATGCCAATCCCAGGTGGCCGTTGAGGAGAAACACAACGGCAATTGGAATTAAAAAAGAAATTAAGTGATACGTCGAAACTCACACTCCTTTCATGAAAAGACAAATATTGCAACGCTATAAACATGCAGGTTGAAGTGAAAAACAGAACAAGCAGCGCGGCACGCCAAAGCACATGCGGCGCATCCGCCGCGCTTCCGGAGAAAGGAACCGGATGGCCGGTCAGTCCGTATCCGGGGGCAGGGCGGAAAACCCGAAAAAGGGGGCCTTTCCGGGCAAAACGGATCCGGATCGCACAGCCCTGTTGTCTGCCTTCTACTTCAGCCTTTCTTTACGTTTCTCCGGAAAAGAAGCGGTTTTTGGATTGGCTGTATACTGGGCGCATCCAAGCAGACCAGTACGGCCCGCAGCCTCTGCGGCATGGGCCATTGAAAAAGGGAAGGGGATCATATGGACTACAGAGCAATTTGTGCAAAGGCTTCGGCCGACTATATCCAGCAGATGACCGGGATCCTGAACGACGCGCTTGCCAAAGCGGCCGTAACGTCCGGTGAGGAACGGAAGGCACATCTTCAGGATGCGGACGACGCATATCGCCTGCTCAAGCATTTCCTGAAGGCAAAGCAGCCGCATTTCATGGAAGAAAACCCGCATCCGACGGCTCCGGACGGCGGACATCCGGATAAGGACGATATATCCTGCGCGGCTGACCAGGATGCGGAGCCGAACTCTGACCCGGCTGGGGATGGTTCGGCTGTCGGGGAATCTTCGGAGATGACGGAGGATCCGGTTGTCGTATCCTGCGTTCCGGATGACATCGATGACCGGGATCTGCCGTTCGGCCCCGACCAGGATGACGGCGGGCCGTCCGACGCGGAGGCAGGCGGACAGGATGCGCCGCATGAACCGCTGTTCTATGGCGGACCGAATGCCATCCTGGAAGACGATGATGACGGGAGCGAAGACTGCCCGTATGAATACGGAGAAGAGGACGAAGACGAGGACGTCGGATTCCGTGATACGATGCCGCCGGATGACGAGATCGAATGGGATGATCCGGATGAGACAGACAACGATCCGTTTCAGCCGGCCGGGGAGGGCTTGGACAGGCAGACTGAAGAAGATGCAATGGACCAGTACGCGGAGGCATCAGTATACGCCGAAACACACGGGGCAGACGGCACGTATGACCCGGGGGAAGAGGATCTGCCGTTCTGACGGCGAAGTCGTCGTCCAGACAGCACAAAAGCCCGAACCGAAGTCCGGGCTTTTGCCAAAACACTACCACATTAGTCAATCGCTTCCCAGGTTCCGTCCTGACCATAACGGTCAAACGGAAGATCCATGAGGGCGGCGACTTTCTCGCCGAGGTCAGCCTGTCTGTCAGCGGACATCTTTCCACTGGCTGCCTGACGATCCGCGATATCGCAGAGAGCCAGGTAACAGTCAAGGCCGGATCCACCGGTTGGGAATTGCGCGTCGCACTCGGCGGCGACTTCTTCGGCAGCGGCCGGGAGATTGTACCGCTTTGCCACGGCGCGGATCGCGTCGCCTACATGTTCGACGTCCATCGCGCCAAGGCGCTCGATCTTCTCCTCGGCGTCCTTAAACTGGGCGCCCAGCTTGGAGCACCGGTCAGCCAGAGCGTCAAGCGACGCTCCTGCATCGTGCGTCATCCGCACGGCGGTGCCGAGGCGGATGTGCCGGCCGTCCGCCTCGTAGAAGCACGAAACGGTAATGGCCGCCTGGCCGACGTTGCTCATCGAAAGCGTGACGCCGGCCTTAAGGCTGTCACATTTGATCGGCGATTTCATCCCGGCGAGCCGTGCCCGGAACCCCTCCTCCTGCAGGGGATCGTTGAGCGCGATGCTCAGGATCCCGTAGGGAAGGGATACGACGCCCTCGCGGAACGCAGCGTCCGGATGGTCGGCCCGGATGGTTTTGAGGACTGTGTTGTACACGTCCTCTTCTGCCATCGGCACGAACTCTTCCGACCGCACGGCGAAGACCTCGCCGTACCGGATCACGACTTTGGCCCGCTTGCTGCACAGGCCAAGGCATTCGGTGATGAGTTCCGCCCTGCGCTTGGATTCCAGCGCCTTGAAATTCCGGGAATTCTCATCACGGTTAAAGGTCGGGCAGTCAAGCCCCGCGCGGCGGAGAATCGAGTTCTTCGCCATCGTCAGCGTGGGCACAGTCTGAAGTTTCCGCTTCAGAACCGTGGAAACGAACCACCCGGTCCCCTCCTCGGCACAGCGCCGGTTGCGCGGGTCTTCCAGATCAATCGGCGGAAGGCAGATCTCATAGCCGTTCCGCTTGAACTTCGGAGCCTGCGCATCAAACGGCGCCAGAAGGGGGTACTTCGACACCGGCACAATGCCGATGTCCGCTGTCATGGGCTCCTCCAGCCCATTCCAAATCTCGGTATCATAGACGGAAGGCCTGCTTCCGTCTTTCACCAGCACGTCTTCCCGAATGTCCGCGAAATACTTCGCGAGATCATCCGTGTCCTTCAGTTTCTTCACATCGTCCTCCGATGCGAAGAAACGCTCATTCCATAATTTCTTCATCATTTCATTTGCAATAGCCATAAGAGGCCTCCTTTTTTTATGCGCGGATCTTTTGCCCGCAAAAAATGAAAGGACCGGTCATGGCAAATGTAAGAGCTCCCATGTACCAGTCCAATGATTCGATCTCAATATGAAAGAAGGCCTGGAAAACAGATGCGGTCTCGCAATACCCTTCTTCGGCATCGCAACTCTGTTTTCGGTCAAAATTTCCATATTTGCATTGCATCCAAAAACTTGTACTCATGGGAAGGAGGGCATACAATATCAAAATGTGCTGTGGGATAACCCCGTCCGAAGCAAGGCTTCGGTCGTGGGCAGAAAACAGTACGGTTTTAAGGTTTACTCCTCCGGCTTCGGCCGGAGGTTTCTTTTTTTGCCATAACGTCCGCGGCTGATATATTTCCGGTGATGCGCTTCCGTCTGCTGTGAAGCAACATACTTTTCCAATGTTTCTAACGTAACGCCACCCGTTGTCGCAATGAAATAACTGGCTGACCAAAGCGTGCTTCCTTTTAACTGGAGAGCGATCTCGTGCCCGAAATGCTGGTGCAGTTCTTTAGAGAATTGCGTCTTCAGGCTTCCGGCCGCCCTGGAGGGAGCATCTGTCGGCTTCAGTTCAATCAGCAAATGGACATGGTCCCGGTCTGTCTTCAAACTGATGAGTCCGCCTCCGTTTGCTTTGAGAAGGCGCCTGGCAATGCTCTCCATATAATCACCCATTTCAGGGGTCAGGACAGGCTTCCGGTACTTTACGACAAACACCAGATGGTAGCTGATGGCGTATACTGAATGATGGGTCTTCCGGATTCTCTGGTCTGTCGAACTCATTATGAACCTCCGTCTGGCATATAAATTCCATCCATGCGTTTGCATAATGGCTGGTCTGATGGTATAGTATTAGCAGAAAGTAAGCCGTTTTTCAACATTCTACGATGACGAATGACATTTCCAACCGAGGCAGTCTGTATGAAAGTCAAAGCCAACGGCCCACGCTACTATCCGGATGAGATGAAGAACTTCTCCTGCGCAGTGGACGCCATAAAGCAGCTGAACAACGCTAAGATGGCCGCGTATGACGCGGCATGGCGCCATGCGGTAAAACCGGATCCTTCAGAAGCGGACAGGCAGTGGCGGCCATACCGGACACTTCGGAACGACTGGAAGCTTCCCGCGTTTTACGCGAACGCCATGGAGACGACTGTAACCGGCATCATTAAGTCCCAGGAGTCCAACAAACAGAACTACATCTCCAAAGTCGGGGATGATCTTGCCAGGATCAGGGATAAGATCTCGTCCAAAGAAGCAGAGCTTTCCCGGAAGCAGGCGGTGAAAAAAGCAATCCGTGCATACGCGAAGACTGGCGTCTGGAATGCTCCCTATCCGAAATGCACACTCCATGCTGCAGACAGAGTCATTTCCGGATGGAAGGTGGAGCTGCAGCCCGTCTCACAATATGAGTACGCCGTTGAGGACAAGATCCGGCGCCTTAAGGCCAATATCGCATACCTGAAAGACCTCCTTGCGCGGAAAGCCTCGTACCTTGAAAAGCTGAAGGCATCTCCCATCCCGAGGGCTGTGTTCGGGTCGAAAAAACTCCTTCGGAAGAAAGACACCGCTCCGTATCCCGGGTGGAAGGAGGACTTCGATTTCGCGAGGCATCATTCCATCACCATCGCCGGACGGGCGGATTCCTGCTGCGGGAACTACATCGTCCAGTACGACGAGATCACAGGCGACCTGGTCTGGCATCTGCCGCATGGAAAAGACGCAGTGTTCCCGCACTTCAAACCGGCCATTTACACAGCAGAGTTCCTCGCCAACATGAAGGATGGCAACGAAGCCCACCGAAGCGTCGGATATACCATCGAGCGCCGGATTGACGGCAACGGTAAGGAATATCTCCTTGTCTCGGCGTGTCTCACGCTCCCGCCAAACTCACACGCGAACTTCGACATCAGTACAGGCGTCATCGCCTGCGACACAAACGCGGACTGCCTCGCGTGGGCAGACCTTGACGGGAAGGGCATTGCGCTCTCCACAGGGACAATCCCGATGGAACTCCAGGGGCTTACGTCGAACCAGGCGAAAGACGCCATCGGTCGGGCGGTCAGCATCCTTGTGGCGAAAGCGGTTTCAGCAAAGAAGCCCATCGTCCGCGAGGATCTGGAATCCAAACACATGAAAGTGGGTATGCGGTATCAGCCAAAGACAAGGAACCGAGCCATCTCCGCGTTTGCCTGCGAGCGCGTGGTTCAGACCATCATGTCTAAGGCTTATAAGAACAGCGTCGGCGTTTTTGCCGAGGACCCGGCATACACTTCTTTCGAAGGGAAAGTATGCGCTATGCGGCCCATGGGACGGCCTGTTCATGAAGCGGCTGCCGTCATGATCGGGAGGCGCTGTCTTGGCTGTGAGTCGGATGTCCCGGCGAAGTACCGGAAGGCGATTAACATGACGCCTTCCAAACGAGCCGCAGGCAATCTGTGGGCGGAGAAGCGCGAACGCTGGAAACGGCTCTATAACGCGCTGAAGGACGTCCGTACCCATGCGTTCTACCTCGATATCCCGGAAAACCTTGCGAAGAAGCAGCTTCTCGCGTGGATCAAAGAACATGACGTCCCGAAACGGAACGCAGGGTATGCCTGACCCGAAAGGCAGCCGAATCCGCCCGTCATATTGTCAGTACACCGCATCACCTGCGGAAGCAGCCCAGCTGTATCCGTATTTTGTAACAGCCAACAAGGCACCTGTGCTACCGGTATTTTCGCCATCCGCAATGGACTATCAGCGGACGCGGGGAGCCGGACGGACGGCACAGGAAGCCAGCCAAAGGCCGCCGGAATCATGATCCCCCGGGTTCAAAAAGGCGGCGGCCCACCGGGTAGCTGGTAAAATCCCGGGTCTGCTGTAAAGCATGGTTTTGTGTTCTGCCGCCGAGCTTTGGCGAAAGCGGCCAAACGCGAGGCACAGCCGAAGCGGCAGAATCCCCGTCCGACGCAAGTCGGTCGCGGGAGAAGTCAAGAGTACAGCAAAGGTTCCCAAGACGAACCGGGCATACAGGGACACACTGTTTCGCTTCCTGTTTGCCAACAAAGAACAAAAGGGCAATGCGTTGTCGTTGTATAATGCTTTGTCCGGAGAGCATCGGACAGATCCGGCAGAATTGGAAATCACGACCATCGACGATTTCATCTATCTCAACATGAAAAACGATGTGTCCTTTCTCGTAGGATCGGACTTGTTTCTCGTTGAACAGCAGAGCACATGGAATCCGAACATGCCGCTGCGCGGCTTGTTCTACCTGAGTGGGCTGCTGCAGGCTGAGGTCGAAAAGGAAGAGCTCAACCTGTACAGCAGATCGCAGCTCATGCTGCCGACACCGCAGTACGTGGTGTTGTACAATGGAAAGCAGGTTTCATGGGATCGCAGAGAACTGCATCTCACTGCTTCTTTCCGCCAGCCCGGCAAGAGCTGCATTGAGGTCACAGTACCCGTGCTCAACATCAATGCCGGACAGAACATGACGTTGAAGCATGCCTGCCAGCCGCTTTTGGATTACTCGTGTTTTGTGGAGGAAGTCCGGAAGCAGACGGAAAAGACGCCTGATCTGCATCAGGCGATTGCGCTGGCCGTGGATGTCTGTATTGAAAAAGGCATCCTCGCCGACATCCTTCGGAAGCACAAGCAGGAGGTGATCGGAATGTGTTACACGGAGTTTGATGAGGCGGCCGTTCGCAAGGCGGATCGTGAAGAGGGCCGCAAAGTCGGAGCGCGGGAAGGGCGGAAGCAAAACGCCCTCTGTAACGCAGGGGCAATGTTCCGCCTGGGATTTGCCTTTGACCTCGTCCGTCAGATCATCGGCCCGGTTTTGACCGATGAGGAACTTCGTCAGCTGGAGCGGGAGAACCGCGGATGCTGAATGGCTCTCCATCGAGTCCAGTGCTGCATACTCACAGAAAAACGGCCTGCCCCCATGTTGGGGGAAAGCCGTTTTTTTGCTGCCTGTTGTGCCGGGACAGACAAAAACTGCCCTGCCTTTCGGAAAGGCAGCTCTGTTACCTTGCGCTGACGGTGAGCTTCCGGAAATCGCATGTCCCGTTCAGCCGCGCCAGACGTCCGAACTTCTCAACGTCCGCAAGCGTGCGTTCGGAATACACGGGCCATGCCTCCCGTCCCCTCTTCCGCCGCTCGCGCTCACAGGCGGCATCTTCCAGGACTTCGAGGAACCGGTCCTGATCTGCACGGCACCATGCTTTCCCGTCCCGCACCAATTCATACGGGATGTTGTCGCGATCCAGCACCCGCATGATCAGCCCGTCCGTATGGGCACCGAGAAAGCCGCACGGGTACGCATGCTTCGTCTGCAGGGCCGGATCCGGCTTGACCTGTACGGATCCGATCGTTTCCATGCCGACTTTCGGCACCTGAACGGCATGGCCCTGGAAAGTGGGGAGAGGCATCCCGGTTTCATCCTCCGGGAAAACCCAGTTGGTCCGCTTCCAGTACGCATCCTGCTGGCAGCGGATCGGGCGTACATGCGTGCACTGCGGATACAGACGCCTCAGGCGGTGCAGCCGTTCCAGATCCATAAGCGAGTGCATGCCGAGCACCAGTTCATACGGATCGTGATCCGCACGCTTCTCCGCCTCGCCGATGGCGTCTTCCAGCACCTGTTCCATCTCGCAAAGACCCATGGCATGCGATACGATCACGCCGTGGCTCAGGCTCTCCACGAAACGGTTGTCCCGGTCCAGGACAAATCGAATCCATTTATTCGTGTCCGGCCCCAGAAAGTCCGGATCAAAAGTAAACCGCTGTATATCTGCATATGTCATCCCGATCATCAAAGTTGTCTCCTTTCGGTTGATAGCGGCATTATACCACGGGCTGCGGTGCCGCCTGGTTTGCGGAGAAAATGCCGGACCGAAGGCAGGCAGCAAAAAAAAAGAGCGGCGGAAAACCCGCCGCTCAGCTGCTGGTCCAGGAGGCAAGCCTCAACAGCTTGTCCTCCCGGATCCATGGATAGGCAGAAGCCACGATAAACGGCCTGCTGTCTTCCATGTTGGAAGGAGCAATGGCGATTTTCATTGCCCCGTCCATCAGGGGGCCGCGATGCCAGTTGTGGGCCGCCCCCTTTACGAACACATGTTTGCTGACGCCCTTCGGCAGGCGGCAGACAAGGGAGATCCTGGATGGGTCCCCCTTCGACCAGGCCTTCATGGCTCGGGCAATGGCCCGGACACTGCCGTCTTTCAGGAGCACCCGCCGGATCGCCCGGGTCAGGACCTGTTCGTCCTTTTCGAGCTCTTCGTGTGGCGCACGGCGCGCCGCATCATCCCCCGGAAGGACGAAGCGGCCATGCGTATGGTACGTATGGTTCTCTTCCTCCTTCCCGTGCAGCAAATAATGGATCACGCCGCTGTCCGTGATCCACACATGCCTTTGGAACGTATGGCCAAAGGCTTTCGGATCCGTGATATCCATAGCACGGATATATCTTCTGATCCGGCTCTCAAGATTTTTCCATTCTTCCGAGCCTTCTTTTACGTTTGAAAGATTCCACATAATGCCTCCTTTTGCCAGACAACTCGTTACGCGGTAAACATGAGAGGTTCCGAAGAAAACAAGCTGTGATGGCATTTGGGGCGATGGAGTTTCAGGCAAAAGGGTGCCAAAAAAAAGACAGCCGGCTCGTGATGAGCCGACTGCCCTGCTGAGCAATCGATGACTGATTCTATGAGCGGCATTCGAACGGATCAGTAATCGGTGCGTCCGTCGTAAATAATCCGGATCCGGAGAAGCCCGCCGTTTTCCGGCGCGATTTCCAGTGTGATCATGCCGGTGGCGGCCAGGTCAATCGCAGCGGCCGCTCCGTCCGGTCCGCCGTTCACGGAGAGCGGCAGCCCTTCCGGCACGACCAGACGGAAACCGCCTTTGCCCATGACCGTTCCTTCCATTACAATCTGCCGGAGGGTATCGGCAATCGGCACGAAGTACCGGTTTGAAAGGACGTCCCGCAGCACCTTCTCGTCATGTGCGGACACGGCCTGTTCCCGCACGGCTTCGTTGATATACGCTTCGAACAGGCGGTCCATTGTCGTTTTCTTCTTCATCGGCACGTCGGACGCCGGCACAACCAGAAGTTCTTCCATGAAAGCCACGGTCCGGCTTCCCGCCATCACGCGCACCGGCCCGATAGAGAACCGTCCGGATACCTTTTTCGAGAGTTCCAGATAGACGAGGGCGATGACAAAAAGCAGCGCCGCTCCTGCCGCGAACATGAGCGGCAGCGCCCGGTGCAGCCGTTCCGCCTCCAGATCATGGACGGTCACTGTAAAGGAGTTCACCAGGTCCGTTCCGAGCGTATCGGAGATGGTCACGGTCACCTTTGCCGTACCGGCCTTTCTGCCCATTATGGTCAGAACGTCGCCTGCGGTCACAGCTGTGACATTGCCATTGCTGCACTTGGCCGTCGTGATGACGGTTTCATGTCCCGGATTCGAGTACAGCGCGGACAAACCGTCAATCAGAAGGCTGTCTCCGACATTCACCTTCCGGTTTTCCAGCGTCACGCCTCTGACAGCCGTAATCGGCGCACGGACAGACACATGGCAGACCGCCGTCAGTTCTTTGCCGGTCTGGTCCACCCATGCCAGTGTGATATCCGTCTCGCCTGCGGATTTAGCCGTAATATTGAGCGTGGTGCCGTCAACCTGCGCATCCGCGACGCCGGGACTGGTGACATCCTTGACAGAAATCCTGACATGATCGGCATCCGTTGTCTGGACCAAATCCATCAAATTGTGGATCGCGGTCGTCTGTCCTACCTGAAGGCTTTGGTTCTCCAGTGCCGCGCCGGTGAGGGACAGCGGTTTTTCCCTGCCATGGAGTACAAGGTCCGCCGTCTTGTCATAGTAATCAGACGTCACTTCCACATGTACTGAGCAGTCCGCAGCGGATGTGACGGCATATTCGCCCCGCAGCGCTCCGTCGGAATACGCCAGCTTCACTTCTTCCGGCTGACCGTCCTTCGGCGTGACTGTGGCTTTTGCATCCGTCACTTCCTTATAGAAGTTCTCGTCAACGTCTTGCTCTTCATCGACGATCCTGCATACGATACCGACTTTTTGTCCGACATAGCCCGTATCGGGCTCATTGCCGTCCGGTACGTCAAGCCTGGCGGAAAGCGTAATACTGTAGTGATTGAGCAGGCCGACCCGGATGCTGTCGCCGGTGATGCCGTCCATGGCCAGCGTCCATTTTCCAAGCTTTGGACGCAGGACCTTAATACTGGCGGCTTTCTGTTCCAGATCATAGCGGACCGTGTCGGAATTGGACAGTTCCGTTGCGTGGCCGTCCGGATCCGTCAGGGTCAGGCTGCCGTTTGAAATCGCGTCCGCCGTTTTGCAGGCAATCCGGATGTTCATCTCTACGACGCCGGACGTAACGTCAATCGGGATTTCGTGATGCCCGCCATCGCCCGGGACTTCGCCGACTGTCTTGTAGCGGAGCTCGCACATTTTGGCCAGGATTATGCTGAACTGGTCCTCAATCTCATCAAGGGTCGTGACCATCGTGACCTCGCCGCCGGTCTCAACCGCAATCTTTTTCAGGCGTTCCTGACCGTTGCCGTCCAGCGAGTCTTTCCCGTCGCTGCTCTGGTAATTGAAGCCGATCGGATAGACAGCCACATCTCCCCCGCTGGCCCATAGCAGCGCCTTGTCCAGATTGGTTTCGTTTTCCGTTTTCTTGTCGTCCGCATCCAGATCGTCTACGCCGTCAGTGAAAAGCAGGATCGCCCGTTCCGCCTGATCGGCCGGACGGCCTTTACTCTCAAATAGTTCCTCTGCTTTGGCCAGCGCATTGCCGGAAGCCGTATCTCCTTTCGGATCGACCTGTGCCTGTTGGGTCACGGCCTTTACCTGATCGGCCGCGTTAACCTCGCTCATATTGATAAAATCTGGCGTATAGAGGGTAGCCGTATCCGTGAACCCTACAATGCCAAGGCGGCTGTTCGTGGCCGGCATCATGTTCGCGAATGCCTGTACGGCGTCCATAACCATGTTGCCGGGATCCGACTTCAGCATGGATCCGCTTCGGTCAAGCACCAGAACCACGTCAATCGGAAGCCGCGCCGCCTCCCCTTCCGCTCCTTCCGTTCCGCCCGAACGGTCTGTCTGCGGCGTTTCCGCCGTTGATTCCGCCGCTCCTGCTTCCCCGCCTCCTGCCGCAGCCGGGACGCGCCATGGCAGAAGACATAAAAGCAGGCATATCGCGAGAAGGACACTCCTCATGCTTCTCGTTCGTTTCCTGATTTGCAGCATATCGTACTCCTTTCCGGTTGTATGTTTCCTTCCTTAATATGACGAATTCGCCGCGGCGGACAAATTTCGGAGAAAGGGATTCGATATCCCTATATGTCGATCTCTTTTCTTGGTAAAGCGTATATGTATATAGGTATGCATATATCTATGTCTATATTGTTCCTTGTTTGTTTGTATGTGTCTATATATATATGCGCCTCGCCGGGGAGATACACCAAAGCGTCTGAAAGCCAGCCCGCTGCCGGCGTAAACGGATACAGGCGCAAAAGAAAGACCAGCTCTGCCAGGAAAAAGCAGGACGGAGTTTTCCGTTCTCCGAAAACAGCGGAGGGCAGCCGGATCGCGCATATTAAAGAAAGAAGTAGGTCTGTTTTCGAAGGAGGAAAACATGCACAGCAAAGCAAAACGTCTTATCCCTGTCGCCCTGCTCATATCATGCCTTATGGGTGGGTGCGGATTTCAGGGCAATGCGAACCCAGCCATTGCATCTCTGCCGCTTGAGTCGTATACCGAATCGGAAAGCAGTCCGGATTCGGACACCGCGGCCGTCCGCAATCCTTATACCTGGATGACGCCCGTCACGCTGAAAATGGGCGATACCAGCCTGACGACGTTCCTCGTCCGTTCGGACCAGATAAACGCGGCGGATACAGAAGCGGAAAGCACGAACCACGGCATTGCCATGTCGTACGCATTGGAAAAGCAGGATGCGGCAGATGCCCTGACGGCAAGGGAAGAAAAGGAAAAAGAAGCGATCCGAACCCGGATCGGGAACGGGACAATTTCGGAAGAAAAAGGCAGCGGCGTCGTCACGCTCAGCTATGCGGTTGAAGACAAGTCCGCCGTTTATCCGTGCATGACGGTCATCAAAGCGGAATCAGTGGAGAACGAGATCTCACTCATCTCCTCTCTCACCATTGATAATACCAGGGCAGATGATCAGACGAGTGCGGTTGTCAAGGAAGCCCTCTCCATACTGGGGATCTCCCTTCAGACCCGTGAGGCGGCGTCCGGAGCGGAAGCGGAATCCGCGGAGTCCGCTTCCTGAATCAGAACACAATAACAGCGGCAGGATCTCCTGCCGCTTCTTGTTTGCTGTTTTTTCCAATGCCCCCGCCTTACGCTTGGTCCCCGCCTGCGTCTTCTTCCAGCCATCCCTCAATGCAGTACCGGAGGAATTCGGACATCGTCACATTGTTCATGAAACATTTCATTTTGAATTTCGCGTACATTTCCGGCGTAATGAAGGTGGTTGCCTTCGCGCCATACACTTCCTTCGGCCTGTACTGTCCGGCAAAGACCAGCTTTCGTCTTGCGGATGCAAGGGACCGTTCGACTGGATCCTGCGGCTGTACAGGCGGTACCTGTGTCGATACAGATTGCGGTGCAGCCACTTGTGGCGGCACCTGCTGAGATGTCTGAGGCCTTTGCGCAGGGGCGGCCTGCGGCTGAGCGTTTGCTTCTTCTTTCTTCGGCGGAACCTGTGCCTGTGGGGCAGGCGCAGGCGCGGCCTTCGGTCCTTCCTTTGGCTGCTCTGTCCGGGCAGGCGTCGTATCCGCCTGCTTCTTCTCCGCTTCGGGCTGTCCGGAAGAGGCGGGCTGCGCTTTTATTTGATCCTGATTTTCCTGTCTGGTCTCCTTCATGATCGTGCCAAACAGGTTATTTGTCACTTTACTCTTTGCCATTCCCCTCGATCTCCTTTACCAGTTCGACAATTACAGCCGCAAAATCCTCGGCTGCATGCGATGACGGATACTGCTGAAAGAAATTCAGCCCCCTCTGCACGCTTTTCAGCTTTTGATCCACACGGATCGGCGTGGAGAAAACGTGGACGCCAAGCTGTTGTCCTACTGCCGGGAGCTGTTCCCAGCAGGAACGGTCCAGAGAATTCCGGCGGTCATAACGATTCAGGAGAATCCCGTAGATCCGGAGGTTCGGATTCATGGTTTTCGCATCGCGGCACGTATGCAGCATTTCCTGCAGCCCGGAGATCGCGTAATCGTCTGCCGTAACCGGGATCACGATTCCGTCTGCCGCGATCATGGCCGACGTCAGGAAAAAGCCCAGGTTCGGGCTTGTGTCAATGATTCCGTAGTCATACTGACCGCTCACTTCTTCCAGTGCCTTCTTCAGGATCAGGTAATTGGATAGTTCCTTCGCGAAAGTCTCTTCGATACCCCTGAGCGCATGGTCGCTCGGAATGATGTCTCCGTATTCCGTGTGCTGGATCACCTCTTCGACCCCGGCTTCCCCCTTCAGCAGATCGTAATAGGTACTGACGCCATCTGTCTCCGCATGAAAACTGGATGTGCTGTTTGCCTGCGGATCGGTATCCACAAACAGGACCCTCCGGCCCGAAGCCCTCAGGCCGTCGCACATGGTCACGGCAACTGTAGATTTCCCGACGCCGCCCTTCTGATTCGCTATCGTGATTGTCTTCACCCTTCGTAATCCCCCTATATACTGTCATATTACACCATGACCATACATGGATGTCAAGATCGCCGCATATTCATATTGATCTATGCTGATTCGTCCGGATTCATGCTGATTTATCCTGATCCTGCTTTCCATTCTTCTCTCATTGTATGCTTTCTGCCTTCTTTCTTTGTCACACAGTCTCTATCATTCCTGCTTGACAAATTATTTTATCATCTTCTTTCTTTGTTTCTTTGTTATCTGTTTTGTTTCTTTATCTATATGTTTGTCTATTCCTTTGTCTGTTTATCTGCTTGTTAGTATGTATATTTCTTTGTTTGCTTTTCTCTTTGTCAATAGACATCTTCTTTGCTTTATCTGTATGCCCTCTGCCATAAATACATCATGAGTCGTTTGCGTATTAATATCTTAGGATGCCAGCCGTCTGATTCGTATCTATGTATGGATATATGTATACATCCTTTACCTATACATTACATGGGAATATCGAGTATCACGTTCTATGAAGGATCCCGTCGATCCTCAAAAAAAGCCGCAGACCCGGCGGAACAGGGAAAAGCAGCAGGAGCCGCGGTGCAGACGCAGCAAAATACAGGTACTTCTGGAAACGGGCCTTTCTTCGTCAACCGCCGCAGGGCAGAATCTATCCGTATAAATCCGGGTGGCTGCATCGCAGGAGATGGATGTCCTTCATCATGTGCATGTTGCGCCCTGTCATTATTGCTTTGCTTGTATGTGTGCTTCGTTATATCGTTCGTTCTTTGTTTGCATATCTATATGGTTATATGCTTATACGTTTCTCCTAGTCATGTATAGGGTTTTGTCTGACGCAGACCGCGCCGATGCGTAAAATCGGCGCAGCATTCCTTATGGCAGGGTAGAAGAGCAGACGATATAGCGGATAAGAATGGACAGCAAACAAAAAGCCCATGAGGAAGATCAGTTCCCCATGGGCCAAAACGCGGTTTTAATCGCCAAACCGCCGTGCCTTAAAATCGTAAAACCGCTTGATCCGCTCGTCAAGCGTGTAAATAAGTTCGAATTCCGCCTCAGACAAATCGTACCGTTTCAGCATGTTCTGGAAATCCTCCGTGAGACGGCATCGTTCCCACAGGCGCTGTTTTGCTGCGGCATCCAGCTGAATGGGCTGAGGCGTATCCGTCTGCCCGTCAGACGTTTCGACGGTTTCCGCTTCAGCATACCGGTTCTGCACGGCCTTGCGGAGCCAGCCATAGTAGTTATGGATATACGGCGTATCCGCCCCAAGGTCAATCGCACGCCTGATGACGTCCGGATCCTGATCGGCCAGCGCCATCAGGTCTTCAAAATAGTTCTGCGTAAAGGATCCTAATTTTTTCACGCCGGAGGCGGACAGGTATTTCCGCATGTCAGCATACAGCTGGCTGCGTACCGAGCTTTCCGTCCGAATCTCCTGAGAGGCTTCCTGGTCAAGAACCACAATATCTTCCTGTCCCTGGTCCTCCTTTTTTGACCGTATCACTTCCGCCTGCTGCTGGATCTTCCGTTTCGCCGCTTCGTCCGGATTGTTATACGAGATGATAAACAGAATCGAGATGACCTTGCCATGCCCGGCCTTTTCCTCTTCGTACTCCATCCTAAGATCGCTGATTTCGCGGATTTCTTCGCGTGCCGGTTCCAGCACGCGGTTTTTCAGGTCCGTGAAGCGGTAACATTGAACGTCTGTCTTTTTGCAGACATTCTCTACAATAAAATCCCAATCCGTGCCATGGGAACGGAGATAACGCGCGATATAAGGAGCGTCCGTATTGATCAGTCCCAATTCCGCCCTTAGTTCATTCACTCCATACCGTACGGTTGTATACCCGGTTGATCCGATGCGATAACACTCTTTCTTCAGTAATTCATACAGGCGGAATGACGGCCCGCGCTGGAAAGCAGTCAGAACGCCAAGCTCAAGAGACGTGTAATTCCGTCTGAGATCGACGATATACGGGGTCATGTCCTTATTGTAATAAATAGTCAGCCGCCCATTGACGAACTCTACGTTCGTGACCAGAGCGAACGTCTTGAAATTGCCCCCGCCGTCCTCGATCGTGATGATGTTGCCGGCAAGGTTTTTCGACACCGTTTTCAGCTTGCGGTAAATATTCACATCGTCCTGCATGCCAAGGATATCCTGGAGTTCCGGCGATGTGAGCGTGCTTTTGACTTGCGAGCTGCCCGGTTCTTTCTCGATCCGGGTCAAACTGATGGCCATGATTTTATTCGCCAAAAGGCTTGCCTTATATTTGGCGGTAATGAACTGGTTTGACTTGCGGACCAGAACCGGTTTTTCTTTTCCCATTGCGGCGCCCCTTTCCAAAACATGTTCCGATCTTAACACATCCGAATAGGAAAGTCTTCCAGATGACGCAGAGATGACAGCAGTCATCGATTCATCCCATCATTTCTGCGTCATCTGCCTTACATTTTTCTCAGATGTGGCAGAAATGACATTAGGCAGAACGGAAGCCTGTCATATCCGCGTGATCTGACGTCTATATGGCGGCAGAAAAGTTTGGGGTCTGCTCTTTCGGTTTCACTTCTGCGCGATCTGAACCCGAAAGAAGCTCCGTACACGGCGGAAGGACGAAGGCAACGTCGTCATTCGTGCTCCCTTCTGGTTTCCAGACATCCAAAAAATAAGGCAGAAAACATCTGATTGAAATGCCGGGTTGTCCTTTTTGCGTGATCTGGCGCAGATTTCCATCAGATCACGCGTAAATGACCATAAGGGCAGTTTGCAGGGTGTCATTTTTGCGCTTCCTGACACGGATCTTTTCCCCAGAACGCGCAGAAATGACAGTCAATCTGTCATGGCGGTCATTTCTGCGTCATCAGCACAAAGACGCAATGTTTTTCTTCGTGACTGTCTTTTTTGCGTGATCTGCACCGGAATATGGGGCCAGATGACGCGAAAATGAAGGTACATCCCTTTGCAGGCAGTGTCCATTTCGCGTGTTCTGCATGTCATTGTCCTTCAGGTCACGCAAAAATGAAAATCACTTGTCGTCCACGCGCCATCTGGAACCTGATGTCCTTCATTCCTGCGTTGTCTGACGCTCTTTACAAGTCAGGAGAAGGTAAACTTCGTTTCATTCCTGCGTGATCTGGAGGACTTTTCCTGACATCTGCCGCAGAAAATGCGCGGACAGCCGTCATGTCTGCGTGATCTGGTTTAGATTTTTCCCGGATTGACAGCATTTTTTGCCTCTTAATAGAATTTGAATCTAATGTTGTGATAAAAGAACAAATATAACCAGATAAAAAAATGTGATGGATTACACAACAACAAATATCTCATGTCTTTCGACCTGATCCATATTCCAGCTCTGGCGGACAACTCGTGCTGCATAGTGTCAAGGCGGTTTTTCTCCGGAAAAACGGCTATTCCTCTTGCTGTGGCATATTAAAAGTACAGCGTCGAATATGTTCGGGGAAGGAGTTTTCGCATGGCAGCTCGTAAAAAAGGGATTGTTGACGATCCGGTTCAGTCCTTCTGGACCGTTCTGGACCAGCAGGATGAGGAAGGTTTCAACTCATGGCTTCAGGATACTCCCTCCGCCATGGAAACGGAAGAGGGGGCGGAATACGCATCGAAATGTCTTTACTACTGCCTGCAGCTTACGATTGCGTCCGATCTGCCAACAGTAGTCCGGCGGGAATGGGAAGACATGCTGCTGAAGGAAGCGGCTGCGCTGGATCGGAAAGCGCAGATTGACGCGCAGAAACAGGAGACGAAGGCACTGGAAACGAAAAAGAGCGGAAGAGGGCATAACGATCCGCTTGCCACAACTCCGGTCCTGAGCTTCGGAGAGGACGCGGCACTCCAGCTGGCCGATTACTGCAAAAAGGACGACCAGATCATTCAGAGCTGGTGGATCATGGATCCGAAGGAAGAGGCTACGCTCGACCTTGCCGTGGTGTATTCCGGCAACGGGGCGCTGTCCGCCCGCAATCTCCGTGTGATTGCCCAGAACCAGGGATTCAACGTGCACGTATATGGCGCGCTGCATGAGGAAGGCAAAAAGATCATGGCGGCTGGAAAGCCGGTCATCCTGCGGCTTCGGTGAAGGAACACGTAACAGGATTCAGGAAGACCCAATCGAAAGGAGGCCTGCCTTGCGGCAGGGTGAGTCTGTTCCCATGACGGAAGGTATGGGGGCCGACGCATAAAATAGCGATGACGTATCGGATCAAGGAACTGCTGGCTGAAAAGGGAATGACACAAAAAAATCTCTCAGAATTAACAGGAGTCACGGAGTCGGCGATTTCTCACTACATCAAGGGCGACAGGACCCCGCGGTGTACAAATCTTGTCAAGATTGCAAAGGCGTTAGGAACCACGGCAGACGATCTGCTGAGCGGAGATCGTGAAATCGATAGAAAGGCGGCGAAGAGCGATCTTGGTTTGGCAAAAGCGCTTGTAGCAAAGAATACGCCGGACATGACAACGTACCCGCGCAGAAAGGAAGTATCCATGGACAACCGAACCAATGAGTATACAATGTACAAGGCAGCGCTCTGGATCCTGCGGCAGGAAATCGATCAGCTGGTCGGCAATGAACTGACAGATCTTAAGCATACGGATCCCCATAATGCCGACTTCGATATCCGGAGGCAGCAGATCCGGGAGAAAGTGGACGGGATTGTCGAAAAACGGATGGGGACGGACGGGGAATGAGCGAGTCATCTCGGCCAAACAAGTCAAATCGCTTGCAAAAAGCAAGCGATAACACGAGCGATTCTGCGCTGCATGAGCGAAACCAGCGTCTTGTATCGGTACACAGGCATACAAAAACCGGAGGAGGGTGATCCCCTTCCGGTTTTGCTTTGTCGTGAGGGGCCGGGTAAGAGCATGGCGCATGCCGCACCGCTTTAGACCTGGCCCGCTCAGATGCGCACGATTCTCACTTCTACGTCGGCCTTTTCGGCCTGGCTGACCATGTTTTTGGTCCCCCGGCTGATGCCATCCCAAAAGGCAATGACAAGCGGTTTTCGCCTCAAGGACATACAGGAGCATCTGTTTATTCCGTATGGGCCCGGCCGCTCTTCCGTATTTGTCCCATTCCGCCAGAAACACTGTCAACTACCCATGACTGAAGTCATGGGTTTGCGTGGGTGATGCGGTTTCGACGGCGGGCCGTCTCACGCATTCCATACGCAAACTTGCCCGGATACAGCCGCCGCGCTTACTCGTCCGCAGAGTCATAAGTGGAGGGCCGCCAATGAGAGGGCGGTTACCCTAGTGAGCTGCCATACCAGGGTGCGCATTTTAACGGGCGGCCTTTATGACGTCCCGTTCAGGATGCGCAATCCTTTCGCGAGGATATTGCGCCCGGCGTTTGTGTCCCGGTCATGGTGCGTCCCGCACGCAGGGCACGTCCATTCCCGGTCGGCAAGCGTCAGGCGGTCGTCCCCTCTCATTACATGCCCGCAGGCACTGAATGTCTGCGTCGTGTTCTGCGGAGGTACCAGGATGACGGTCCTGCCATACATCCCGGCCTTCTGCTGAAGCTGCGTGAGCAGGATCCGCCAGCCGGCATCGCTGATTGCTTTTGCAAGGCAGTGGTTCTTCAGCATGTTCCGGACCTTCAGGTCTTCCGCCGCGACCAGGTCTTGGTTTTCGACCAGGCCGAGCGAGACCCTGTTCAGGTAGTCGTCGCGCTGACGGGCAATCCTCCTGTGCAGGTACGCGAGCTTTTTGCGGGCCTTCTGATAGTTCCGGCTGCGGCCAAGCCTGCGTCCTTCCGCTTTGGCGCGTTCCGCCCGTCGGGACACCCTGCGCTGCGCCCTGCGGATTTTGTCTTCCACAGAGGCGCGGAACCGCGGGTTAACCACGACGCCGCCGTCCGAGTCGTTCACAAGCGCCAGCAGGTTCAGGTCGATGCCGGCCATAAATTATAACAGGCGCGGGAACCCCGCCGCTTGCAGCGGGGCGGAGCGCCGTCCTCCCTTCTCACACAAAAGCTCCTGCATGATATACAACTGCTACCTTGTGAGGTGATACATCTTTTTTCGTAGGCAACATGACTTTTGTCCCGTTACCATGTGTGCCAATGACCGCAATCTTTCGTTTGTGATACAGTACAACCGTTCCCGGCTGAATTGGATAACGCTGTTTGCGAACAGCGATACGTCCTTTGCTCACCTTTTTACCGTGAAAGATACGAAGATTCCTTTCTCCGTTTCGCGGTTCTGAACGGTTTGTTCTGCCACAGGACAGTTCTGACCCAGAGTGCTTAGTACCATCCCGGATGTCAATATACTTCGCATCATAGAACTTCGATAAAACGCGGTTGTTGCGGCGCTTCTTTTTAAGAAGCTGTTCCGTCGCTCTGTGCTTGGGCTGAAATGCTCCCATACAATAGGCATCATTTGCATGCGTCTTTCCAATGGAGCGATCTCGACGCGATAATTTAGTATACGCTCCATATGTGGTATGCACAGTCAAGCTGGAATCCAAGTCTTTGACAGCCTGCACAATTTTCCACCGCACGGTGTTCATAAACGCTGCACCAGTCAGAGGCTTCATCTTTGGCTGCCAGCCATATAATTTTCCGCCCCGTTTATGGTTTGCTGCCGTATGGCATTTCGTGCAAACTGTAATCAGGTTGCTCATCCGGTCCGTATGATCAGAGGGTGTTTTCCAGTAACCTATATGGTGCACACGCAGAATCCGACCATCTTTGATTCCCTTGCCGCAGCACTGGCATTTGTAGCCGTCACGGTAAAATACCGCTTCTCGAAGTGTTGCAATGCCGTAACGGATACCATGCTGATAGTCTGATCCTTCTGGAATTGGCAGGCCCTTTTCCTTTGCCTCAAGTGCCTGTGTATCGAATGTCCCTACTTCAAGGTATACATCACGAATCGGCAGTACCCTTTGGAACGTGGATACAAGACGCACATGAATATCCGCTTTATGCTGAAGCGATGGTGCAAGCCATCCGGGCTTCTTGGAGTATGTGCGGTTGTCAAATCTTGGTGCACGATACCGGAGACGGCCTCGTCTTGCGCGGCGGTACCGTCGCTGCGCATCGTGATGGCCTTTCTCATCTGCAAGCGTATCAACCTGCAGATGGACAAACTCATGCTTTGCGCTCTTTGCAGAGATTCCGATATGCTGATAGCCGGTATCCTCGCAGAGTTCAACCTTCTGCGTATGCGGCGTTTTTTGATCCGGCAGAGCGTAGGTCAGCCGGATTGTAAAACCCGGTTTATGACCTGTCATGACGGCTCTGCCGTCTTTGAGCATGCGTCTCACCTTTCTGATGTTGTAGGTCGGCATCAGCGGTGAGCCGTCTGCAGCCAGTACATATGTCAGCATAACTGATGCCTCCTTCCAAAATTCAACAATTGTTACGTTGCCTTACGGCTCCCTGTGCTGTGTCTCCTCGGGGAAGGCATACACAAGATTCTGCCTATTGAGAGGCTGTTCCCGAAGGGACAATCCCTGTTCGGCGGGTCCACTTCGCCAATGTGTGTCAGCAGTTTATTGTGTACCACACTTCTCCTTACCCTCAGAGATGTTTAATGGCATACCGCAGAGCAGTGGACTTGTGGAGCATCCACTGGTGCCTGTGTTCACGAGCAGACAAGCCGAAACTGATCTGCCGAATTTGCTGATAACGTAGCCCATCCGTAATCCGAAGGTTTTTGAACAGGCTCTGGCTACTCACTCAGGACTGCGATGGAGCTGCAGTCCTCACGTTAGGCCGATGGGGCTGTGTTGCCACAACCCCCACGGCTTGCCGTGGGGTTAGTGAGTCCGACCTGCACAACCGGCTTATTCCGTTTCCTCTTCATCCGGCATCACAATATCGGCTCCCAGTCCGTTGTCTACGATTTTTCTTCCCATGACGCCATCCGGAAATACGATCTGACCTCCGTTCATGAGTTCGTCCATCGACTCTGGCAGGTCTGTTTTCAGCACCAGGTCGATCTGGTTTTCATCCGCCCCGGCCTTCAGCAGGGCCAGATAATCCTGCAGAATCTGCATGGCCTTTTTCACCCGGACGGGCGGTTCGACATCCAGCCCGTTCAGGTTGAGGAGCAGCGACATGATCTGGTTCTTGGAGAGATGGATATCCGTCGCCCCCATGACCATATCGCTCATATACTCCGTTCCAGTTTCACTGTTGGCAACAGCCACCGTTACGAACATCGGCATCTTATGGGCGTAACACAGGAGCTTCAGATCCTTTACGGCCGGTGCGATGCGCTCCTCGTACTCCTTGCGCTTGTCGTATTTGTCCTTTTTGTGCAAGGTCTTGCCTCCCCCTTTCCTTAGTCATCGATTATGTTGTCCAGCGAGCTGAACAGATCGAACGACCCGCCGGATACCATTTCGTCCCGTTTCGCTTCGCACGCATCGTCGTCCCAATCGGCATAGCGGGAGCGTTTTTTCGGTTCCATCACGGCACCTTTTTCGGAAAAAGCAGCGCAGCCTGCCGGTTCCGGCGATGCGGCGGATGAGACCTCTGCGGCTGTTTTTCTGGCCGCGTCTTCCGCCGCGATTTCCTCCTTTACCTCTTCCTGTGTCTTCAGCAGGCGTTCCGGAGGTTTCGGCAGGACCTTTCCCCGCGGCCTTCTGGAAACATATCCGCCATCTCCGTGGCGATGCCCGTTCTTCGTTTCCACCTGATACATGGCCGTATCCAGATACGGCGTGAAGAAGGGCTGGGAGAGATACGCACGGAAAATCTGTTTGATCGCCGCGTTCCGCTGACCGTACCGGATGCTTTTCATGACCGCAATCACATCATCATCTTTCCCGGAAATGAGAACGAAATGCGCATACGTGTTGGCAAGAACAACCGTTTTTTCCGGAGGCTCCGGAATCGGGATGGAAAGCGGCTCTCCGCGGGCATAGGATATGACCGCTCTCTTGAGCCACTTTCCCATGGAAAAGTCCGGACACGCTGCGAGGCCGATCAGATCCAGATCGTGCTGCCAGTAAAACCGCACAATCAGGTTCATACAAGCCTCCTTACCGGTTCAGGCGGTTCAGCAGATAGAAGTAATAGCCGCGTACGTTCGAGTATTCGTTGCTGAGCCGCGGATCGTTGACATTGCCGGGAATGATCTCAAGGCCTTCCATATCCTTGAAAACACGGTTGAAGTCCGCCGCCCATGCGTCATAGGTGCCGCCTGCCGCGATAATGTAATCGACGTCTGCATAGTAGTTGTGGACGGATTTCAGCTTTTCGACGGCTTCCTCACAGACCCGGCGGCTGTTCTTTTCCAGAAGATCGTCGAAGGGATGGCGGACCGCCTTCATCTCCCTGCGGTCCATCGAACGGATCGTTCCGTCTGCCAGGCGGTTCTGCAGCTCCGGTACGCTGATCTCCACTCCGTACATCCGCTGGATATCGCGGCATGTCCGCGCAAAAACCTCGCGCATTCCCAGCTCCGGGAACGTCTCATAGCCGACGACGCTGCCTTTGCGGACAGTATAGTCGTCCAGCGTGCCGAAACCGGGGTCAAAGATCACCAGGTTGGAGGAGAAGTAGGTCTGCGCGATCGGCATCTGGCGGCCGTCCATTCCGACGGAAGCCGAAATCAGGGCGCCGAGAGGCTGCGGCATGACGTGAATATGCTCCTGCGGCAGGTCGAATGTGAACCGCTTCCATGCGCCATTTCCGATCTTCAGTTCAAAGTCATGGTGTCCGCCCAGCGCCTCCTTCAGGACGGACGCGTCGGACAGGTACTTCGGCGGGAGGCCCGTTTCCAGATAAACAGGCAGACCGTCCGGGCCGCCGTACTCGTTCGTTTCAAGGCCGAGCGCCATACCGGTCCGGGCAATCACCTGAAACATCGGCGAGAAGTAACGATGGCGCCCGAACAGCTCCGCTTCGCTGTCCATCACATCGTCCGCGTCTACCTCGTCATAAGCCAGTGATCCGACCGTCCAGATCTCGCCGGTCTTTACGTCGCGGTAGCGAAGGTCGGACGGGGCCTCCTCCTTCAGCGTCACACGTCCTTCCGGAAGCTTCCGCGCATACGCGGGGAAAATAAAGGAACGGTTCGGGCAGATCCCCTTCACGGCCGAGTATCCGATGTCAAGGCCGATCGGCCATGCTTTCTCACTTGCCGGCATCTGGCAGTCCGTCATCCCGCTCTTCGTCTTATACTCGCTTGTCTTCATCGCTCTTTCGCCGCATCATGCTGCGGCTCTCCTTCCTGCATGGTTTGGGTCACAAAAATGACCATTCAGCAATTTCCTCCTAAGTATGACAGATTTTTCGGGACGTCCCGTTTTCGGAGAAATTAGGCGGGAACGGACCTGCATTTCTCCGAAAATGGCACCATGCCGCAGGATCCGGCATATTCAGCACAAACAGGAAAGGAGAGCCGGGCAGGTCCCGGCGTCAGAAATGGAAAAGCTGAACGAGCACGCACTTCGTTACCTTGTTTTTGTGAAACGGCCGTCGATGGCGGAGGCGAGCCAGATTGCGGGTTTTGCCTGCTGTTCGGACGCAAGGAAGTTCGTAAAAGAGAACGAGTATACGTTTCTGGCCGTACGGAGCAAAGACGGGTTGCTGGTGCGGTCGCGTCTTGCCTGAGCATCGTCTTGCTGTTTCTCCGTCTCTTCGGATTGATCGGTGTCGAACGAGATGTTCATTTCTCCGGAAACGGAACGAGCCGGAGCTTTCGTTCATAATCAGCATGGAAAGAGACAGGGCCGGGCGTGCCTGCCCGGATGAAGGAGGAAAAATCAATGGATACCAGAAAACCTTATGTCACGCAGCTGTGTGACACGCCGGACGGGAACCGGGCCGGTTCATACTGGCTCGTTGCGTTCGGTCAGGACGACGAGGAGCATGTCGGGATGTACCCGCTTCCGGAAGAGCGGACGGAAATCGACGTGATCGAGGATCAGCCGAAACGGGTTGTTTCTTATGAAAGCTTTTCGGCGGATTTTGCCTGCGGCCTTGTGCCGGAAGAAGAGCTGCCGGTCGTGCGGAAGTCGATCCGGACCGGATGGATCCCGCCGGAAGACAAGGGCACCGCTCCGTGCTGCCTGCCGGGCGGGGGAGTGGCGGAACTGACCTATCGCCAGATCGTCGGCATGATGAAGGCCTGGAATATACCGGGCGTGCATGCGGACGGAAGGCTGTATGTTCTGTCGGGCGATAAGCTGGTCACGCGGGTCATGGATCGGACGGATCAGGCATAAGGTCCGCCCTCTCAAAAGCCCCGCGGTGAGAAGGCTTGCCCGGGGCACATTACACAGAAAGGAAAAAGCCAATGTTACGCGAAGAAATGAAGCTGTTTGCCGCGTTTCCCGGAAGCGTCATCCGTGAGGACGGCACGTTCGCTGTTCTGGGCGATCCGGACTGCGGACTGGATCTGACGGTCTGCGAGACGCAGGAGGACATCAGCGTCCACCTGCTGGAGAATCTGAGCAAGAGCGCCTGCCGGGTGCGGACGTATGATGTGCCGGACGGACAGGAGCCGAGACGCCTGCGCCTTCTGCGGGGCATGAACCAGTATCTCGGAACGAATTTTTCCGGGGAGAACATGACCGATATCTACCGCAAGATCGGCGAGGGAATCCATCCGGAACTGTCCCGTTCCTTTGTGGAGGCCGGTTGTGATATGTCGATTCTGATCCCGGAGGGCAGCCAGACCGACAACACGCTTCCGGGACAGCGGGTGATGGAGACCAGGACCGTGTATCCGGAAGGCGGAGAGGAGGGCGAACCGCTGGCGGAAGTGAAGCGTCTGGAGTCGGATGAAATCGTCATCACGCCGCGATCTGCCGCTCTGGCAAAGGACGGACTGGCGCAGGGGGCGATCCTGAAGGCTGTGATGGAAGCGCTCTCCGACGTTAAGACACATATGACGCCGGACAGATCGCGCGGCGCCGACATTAACATCTGGCCGATCTGGTCGATGGAAAAGGACGGCCTGCATGCGCCGCGTACGCTTGAGGAAGCGGCCCGTCAGATGGGTTTTGAAGAGGAGGCGGAAGGAAACGCCGAAGAGGCTGGGGCGGACCAGATGAGGGCTTTTGAAGAGGCACAGACCGCACTGCGGGAGGAACCGGTGACGGCCCCTGCAGGAGAGCGCATGAAGACGGTCCCGGAGCAGGAGGAAGAGCCGGTAACGGAAGGAACGGCTGATCCGGCGGAGGAGCAGGAGACGGAGACAGAACCGGCTTCCTTGTTCGATGCCCCGGATTTGGCCGAAACGGAAGAGCCGGAGGAGATGGAGCGGAGTTCGGCCGCTGCGGAGCCGGTGACGGATCAGGCGGAGCGCGTACCGGACGAGGACGCGCCGTCTTCTGATGAGCAGACGGAAAGCCGGCATGAAGAGGCCGGACCGGCAAGTATCCAGGAAGAAAAAGACGCATCCGGGCTGCCGGACCGTGCTGTCGTGGCCGCTGATCTGCAGCCCGATGAGCCGAACGGGGAGGCGGACGACGGGAATGAACAGGTGGAAGCGCAGGCGGAGGCGGATCTCAAAGCTATCGGCGAGTCCGTAAACCCGCATTCTTTCTGTGGCTACCTGTACCGCCACTGCCTGAACCAGCCGGGCAAGTCCCGCCATTTCGCCATGCTGGTCCTGACCGATCCGGATTTCCCGAAGGACACGGACCAGTATACGGAAGCCAGACAGTATCTTGAGCACAGCGGGGCGTCCAATGGCTGCCTGAAGCTGTTTGCTGCCTGTTGGAAGGAATACAAGCTGGATTCCTACCGCCATCACGAAGACGCCGCTTCCGTATAAGCGATCCAGAGTCTTCATCGAAGCAGGGCCGGGCGTGTGTCCCCGGCCCTTTCTTTTGCGTCTGGCACAGATCCTCCTGGGGCGGTTTGCATTTCTCCGGAAATCATGCATTCCTGCCGGATGTGGCATGCTGTATAGGAAGGGGGAGGGGCGATGAACAAATTACAAACCGTAGCGGCCCTGAAGGAAAAGGGCATTGATGTCTCCTACGAAGAGGGCGTCATCTATCTGAACGGGGTCCGTCTTGAAGAGGCGCGGGCCCTGCTGTCCGATCTGGGTTATCATGCGTCGTTTGGCATCAAAGGCGGGCCGGATGCAGACGACAAGAAAAAGAAGAAGAAAGGAGGGCTGGATGAAGAAGATTCCGACCTTATTTGAAAGAACATTCGATCATCACCATGTCGTCGGCATCACGCCGGACGTGCATCCGGGCTGTGAGTGGGTGATGAAAGGAGAAGGAGAAGCGACCGTCAAGATCGACGGAGCGTGCTGCGCGATACTGGGCGGCGTGTTCTATGTACGGTACGACGCGAAGGCGGGGAAGAACGGGAAGCGGAAGCCGGTGCCGGCAGGCGCCATCCCGTGCCAGGAGCATCCGGATCCGGTGACGGGACATTTCCCGTGCTGGGTGCCGGTTGAGAAGGACAATCCGTCGCAGAAATGGTTCTGTGAGGCATTCCGGAATGCGCCGGGCTATGGACTGGTCCTCTATGGGCCGGATGGAAAGCTGCGCGACCATACGTATGAGGCGGTCGGTCCGCACTTCCAGGGCAATCCCTACCATCTCGACCGGGATATCCTGCTTCCGCATGGATTGTGGAAGATCCCGGAGCTGAACACGAGCGGGCCCCGCACGTTCGAAGTGATCCGGGCATGGCTGGAAACGCATCAGGAAGAAGGCATCGTGTTCTGGCAGGACGGGGAACCGCAGTGCAAGATTAAGCGGTCGGATTTCGGCCTTACGTGGCCGGGTGGGGAAGGAGGCATGCTGCCGGATGACGGAAGAACAGACTGCACAGAATTATTCTCATAAACTGGAACCAGCCCTGACCGCGGCCCGGATCATGGAACTTCCGGTCGAAGACCTGATCCGGGCGCTGGACCGTCAGTGCCGCCTTTCGCCGCCGAAACAGCTTTCCTCCCCGGAAGACCTTGACAGGGCGGCGCATCTGATGAGCCGGTGCACCTCGCTGTATGCGTACCTGACTGAGATGGCGCTTTACATGGAGAACCGGAAGCGTCAGCTCAAGGCGTCCGGTGCGGCAAAAGGCGAGATCGAAGAGGCCCTGATGAAGCAGAAAATCCTGACGTCGTTTGCGGAGTTCGCGCATCAGACATCCGCCGTGACGTCTCGGATGGCGTCGCTTAAAACGATGGCGCAGCAGGAACTCACGATGGGGAGGGATCCGACATGGACGAAGAAGCCGGAACACATGTCCTGAACGACGGAACGGTTCGCATTGTTATTCCCGTCCCGCCCGTCACCAAGAAGAACCATTCACAAATCGTGCAGAATGGTGAGAACGCCAGACCGTTTCTGGTTCCGTCGCGTTCCTACCAGGCGTATGTGCGGGAGTGCCTGTGGTTCTTAAAACCGCTGGGGATTGAGGAGCCAGTCAACGTGGAAGCGCATTTTTACGTGGCAAGGCGCTCACGGGTCGATCTGGAAAATCTGAATGCGGCTCTCCATGACGTGCTCACGGTCGGGGGCGTGCTCAGAGACGACAACGCGTGGATTATCGTCTCGACCGACGGAAGCCGGGTCCATTATGACAAAACGCATCCCCGGACGGAAGTCGTCATTACGCCGACGCGGGCGACATTTCCCAAAGCAGAAAAGAGCAAAAAAGAGAAGGCAGGCCGTTAAGGCCTGCCTTCCGGCATCTCATCTGCTTGCGGACCGTCCTGCCATCCGCGTAGCGAACACGGCAAGGCATGTCAGACCGGCGACCATTCGACAATCCGGATATGCTGCCAGTTTTCAAGGCATGTATATGTCAAAAAGCCATCGACGTTTTCCCAGTTAATCGGCTGCCCGTCTTCACTGTAGAGGCAGGGATCCGCTTTGTTGATCCCGTCGAACGCCGCAGTGCAGGTATAGGCCGTGATCTGGTCTCCCCGCGTGATATACGCCTTCGTGACGCCTACTACGGCCCCTTCGATCCGGTCAAAGCCCTGGTTCTTATGATCGCCGATGACGTCCTGCCCGTCTTCATCAAAACCGTTTTCCAGCGGGGTAGACCATGCCGCACTGTCTTTGGCGTCACAGATGGCCTGTGCCTCCTGATCGGACAGTCCGCAGATGTCGTACAGCGGCACGCTGATGTCGAGATACGGAATAATCAGGCGGCCCCTGTCTCCCTGCGGGAGCGTAACATCGACGTCGGCCGGGGCTGCGTCATACACTGCATCTGCCGATGCAGATATCGCGGCATCGGCTCTGGCGGGGGAAGCCGCCATCATAAGGCCCGCCAGAATCAAAGTGGCTCCTGTTGTCGGACGTTTCCATGCGTTCTGTGTGTTTCTGTGCATCGCGTTTCTCCTTTGTATTTCCTTATCTGTCCCGGTATGTCCGGGGTTTCGGTCTCAAAGACAATATGATGGATTCGCGCAAAAAAGAGCCGCGTGAAGGCGTAAACGTGTTGGATGGGACTGGCAGGGTGCCAAAGCGTGCAAAAAAGGAAGCCCCTCGAAAGGCAACCTCATTAAGTTAAGGCCATTCTGAAGAAAATCTTCGGAAATCCTTAACTTAATGCCATTGCCTCGAAAGGAGCTTCCCGGAATTTCAGGCTGGCAGGGTCAGGCTCTTCTCGCGCCGGGCATATTCGTGGCGTATGCGCACCGTAAGGAGCAGAACGTCAGGTCCATACCGATATCGCATTGCGGTGAGTGCAGGCCGTTGCGCGTGCAGAGATCCGAAAAATGCCGGCATCTGACGTTAAAGTCTGGTTCTTTCGACACGGGTTCGGATTCGGCCGCATGGGCCGGCACTGGTATTTGGACGCGTTTCAGCCTGAGCATCCGATGGTCGGACACGGCGGCACGGTATTGGCGGAGCGCATTCGAGGCCGTTGTATAGTTGGCGAACTGAAGCGGTTTTCCGTCTTTCTGACAGGCCTGCCATGCGCCGTCAACGTGTTCCTGCATCTCATAGACTTCCGACTGTCCGGCCGGGGCAGACGGGGTGCGGTACACGGACATGAGCTTGCTACGCACGTCTTTAATCCGTTTCTTCGCGCAGACAAAATCCGCGTCTCCTGTTGGGCTGACCGGCGTTCCGCCGCCTTTACGCAGCGCGGCCAGCGTGTCCAGGGCCGCCAGCAGGCAGCGCATTTCATCCCGGGTGAGCTGTGCTTCTCGGCCGGATCCGTTTTCTTCTGCTATGAGAAAAGTCGTATAATCTGCATCTGCCGTCATCGCGATTCCTCCTTTTGGCGTGTCCTTTATACGATAAAAACAGTATACCGGATCCGCCGGATCGCTTTATTTTCGGAGAAATGGAAAGGCCTGCCTGTTTGTTTCGGAAGGCTGCCGTGCCGGACGTCCGGTCCTGTGCGCAGCATCAGGACCGGCTTTCGCGGATGAAAAGGCCAGCTCTTCCGGACAAAAGACAAGGACGTGTCGGAAATGGGGAAGCAGGCAAAAAAAGATCCGCTCCGGCGGGTCGGATGTGCATTGACCATTTTTTAAGATTGCGGTATTGTGTAAACAAAAGCAGGCAGCCACTCTTTTTGTCAGTCCCCCTCAAACCGACATAAAAAACAGCTGCCTGTTTTTGTGTGTTCTTCTCCGTGAGAGATGGTGTTTTTGACGGTGCGGGGATTAAGGCTGCCGAAACACGGATTGGGTATTTCCATCGGAATCCCACAGTTCGCACTTTCCGAAATCGATGTTGTCTGCGTTGATGCCGGCCTGTTCCAGTGCTTCCTTGAGCCGGGTCAGCGCGGCGTCTGCCGTCTGTTCATTGGTCGTAAAATAGACATAGCCGGTCAAAACGGCCATCAGCTCGTTTTTCTGCATGTTCGCTCTGTTCCCTCCTTCTTCTCGGATCAAACGTGTTTCCCTTGCTGCTGATTCCATTGAACAGTGTACCTTATACCGGCAGATCGCTCCGTTTGCGGAGAAAAGCGGGAGGTTGCGTGAGGGCCTGTTCGCGTAGGGGAATTTTGCGGTGTCAACGCCCATGGCTTCAGCCATGAGTAGATGATGGCTCTTCTTCCGCCAGCTGCTGCGCCAGCTCCTGTACGATGCGAACCATCAGGTTGGCCGGGTTTCCTGCAATGCGGTATTGGGCCTTAATGTCCTCAGCTGTGTAGGGCGTATTCCGACCGACCGAAGCGAAGAACTGTTCGACCATTTGCACCGCTTCGTCCACTGACAACATTTGGACCTCATGTTTTTGGGCGAAACGGCGCACCAGAGCCGGATCAAGGATGTCAGGGCGGTTCGTAGCGGCCAGCAGTACGACATGGTTCGGAAGCGAGTCGAGATGCTGCATGAGAGAAATGGTTGTCCGTTCCAGTTCTCCGTCCGCTCCTTCCCTGCCCACACTTTTCCGTGTCATGGCCACGCAGTCGATTTCGTCCAGAAACAGAACGCACGCCCGTTCCTTGGCGCACTGGAATGCTTTGCCAATATTTTTGGCCGTGCCGCCAAGGAGAGAATCGACCGCGGCCGCAAAATTCACATAGTATAGCGGCAGCCCCATCACGTAGGCGATATAGCGGGCGAACATGGTTTTGCCGCAGCCTGACGGTCCGTACAGAAGGGTCGCGTTGGTATAGCGGATATGCATCCCCGCCAGCTTTTCGGCTGTTTTGTGCATCCTGCGGATCGTTTCACTGACCGCCTTCTCCCGATCCGAAAGGACATAACGCTGCATTTCTTCTTCGTCCGGCCAGCCGCCTTCCAGAACATTCTGATACATTGCGGGCAGGGCCGGTTTTTTGGTGAGGACCGCCTTGTATTTCTCTACAAACGCACTGTCTTTCTTTGTTGTGTCTTCCTCCAGCACGGACAGCAGACAGCTTCTTGCCTCCGCGTATCGTTCGTCCGCCAGCAGGCGGATCAGATTCTTTTGCCGATCAGTTAAGGCCATGAGCCCTCCTTTCGAGTTTTGGCGGCCTGGTTGCGCGCATCCGATGGGAGCTGGCTATTCCTTGTCGCTCTCCTCCCATCCCCTTCCGCATGCGCTGCAGTAGACATCGCAATACCCGGAGTCGATTGCATACAGCACTTTTTTTGGCTTCGTGTTGGCCAGCCTACCTTCCTTTGTGATTTTGTAGATGGCTCCGTAGTTCCCGTAGAACTCGGCGACCATCGAACCGCCGCATACGGGGCACGTAGGCGGAAAACCTGTTTGGCTTATTGTACGCATGCCTTTTCCTCCCAATCGGCTGTCGAATGTCAAGAAACATCTTATCTGTCCGTCCGATCCGGGTTGTCCAGTTCCCAGATCCTCCGGTCCGTGCAGAACTGGAACCACCGTCCATCGCCTTCCGGATAGACGTCGCTCAGCCAGTCCTCAAACGTCCGGAAGAGGGGACATTCGGTCTGCAGCCAGTCCGCGAAGGCGGGCAGTCCGCAGGCGGGAGTATAAGCCGACAAATAGAGATCGACGACATCCCCCAGCGTCATATACGTCTCCAGCATCCGGAAGAGCTGATAACGTTCGTACAGCTTCCGTTCAAAGCGGAGGGCTGTTCGCGGTACGCGCCGGAAAGAGAGGATCTGCCCCGGAAGGGCATACCCAAGGTCAATTTCCGTCATGTCATCCTCGGAAATGTCCCTGCCGACCAGAATATCGCGGCGTTCAAGGCCCAGAACGTTTCGGATCAAGTCCTCTGCTTTGCCTTGCGGCTCGGACTGTGCGGACGCCGCTTCTCTTAAAATATGCAGGGTCTCTTCGATACACGCCGCCACGTCCAGAAAATCGACCGGCTGGTCCGCGGGGACAAAGCAATACAGTGGCCGGTACGTCCCTTCGACTGTATATGTTGCGATGGCGGCGTCATCCGGCATGATGTGTTTCATGAAATCCAGCGCATTGTCTTCCATTCCGATCCCTCCGTTCGTATCTGACTGCTTGATGGTTCCAGTATAGCGGAATGGCGGGGCTGCTCCTTTTCCGGAGAAATGAGAGAGGGGCCAGCCCATGCTGTGACCCGGTTCCAAACGGAGTGCACAAGGCGGGCAGCTTCCTCCTTGCAGCGAAGCGGGGTGCGGCGGAACTTTGCTTGCGCTTTGAGTCTGGCAGAGATGGTGTTTCCATTGGCGGACGCATGGGGTGACATGGCAGCCGGAAGGAATAGGCAGATGGTCCTTCGCTCTGCAGGGATAGGGACTCTGTCGCAGTGCACGGAATGGGTGCGGGACAGAGTGATCCTGTACGAAAACGAACATGAGTCTGTTGCTTATGATACCGATAATCGATATAATGGGTATAATAAGAAACAAAGGAGGCCCGTGATGGAGGGACACAGAGGAGCCGTTCTGCTTCCAAAACAGAGACAGATCCTTGAGCAAATGGGGCACCAGATCCGCATGGTACGGCAGAGACGCAAAATCTCCGTCAATCTGGTCGCAGAAAGAGCAGGCGTAAGCCGGAAGTCCGTCTGGGCAGTAGAGAAAGGATCCCCGTCTGTTGCGATCGGCATCTACCTGAAGGTGCTGCACGCACTGAATTTCGACCGGGATCTGCTGAAAATCTGTGCAGACGATCCGCTGGGTCGTTTTCTGCAGGACGAACGGGATGACCGGTACGCGAGAGAGGAGGAGCCACTATGCGGGCGGACGTGATGGCTGGATGGCTGGAACCGGAAGAGAAGATCGGCGAGCTGGACGTGCGTTTCTCGCACGGCCGGGAAGTCTTTGCACTGGAGCTCGACGGAGACTGGATCACAAACCACCGGAGTCTGGTGCTGGATCCTGACCTGTCTCCATTCCGCGGAGTGCAGTACCCGTACCCGGGCCGGGCAATGTTCGGCTTTCTTTCGGATGCAGCCCCGGACCGATGGGGAAGACGGTTGATTGAGCGCGCGTCGCATGCCATAGCCGAAAAAAACCATACTGCCGTCCGGGGGCTGCATGAGGCAGACTACCTGTTCGGAGTGTCCGATCCGCTGCGGTATGGAGGGCTGCGTTTTCGGGATCGGGAAACGGGGCGGTACATGTCGTCCGGCAGCGAAAAAGTACCGCCGCTGGCGGACATCCGGATGCTGGAAGAAGCAGTCCGGGGCTATGAGATGTCAGCCAAAGACGATGCTTTCCTTCGCCTTCTGGTTGATCCCGGTTCGTCTCTCGGCGGGGCGCGGCCAAAGGCAAATGTAATAGACTCGGAAGGTCAGCTTTGGATTGCCAAATTCCCGTCCAAAACAGATGAATACGATATAGGAGCCTGGGAAATGGCAGAGCACGAACTGGCCGTATCCTGCGGTCTTGACGTGCCGGACGCAAAGCTCATGCAGCTGTCCGAGCACGGATCTACCTTTCTAACCCGCCGCTTTGATCGAGACCATGAGCATCGTGTACATGCGATGTCGTTCATGACGGCACTGGACATGACAGACGGGCAGACGGACGGGACGGGCTACATGGATATGGCCGGACAGTTGGAAGTCATGTCCGCCTGTCCCGGGGAAGATCTGCAGGAACTCTGGAAACGGCTCGCGTTCAATGTGCTCACGTCGAACTGTGATGATCACCTGCGGAACCATGGTCTGGTTCTGCGGGATGACGGCTGGCGTCTGGCTCCGGCCTATGACCTCAATCCTGCACCGGAAAAGGACAGCCTGTCTCTCGACATTCTGGACGGCGACCGCCGGAAAGATATCCGGCATGTTCTCGAAATCGCACCTTTGTTCCGGATCCCTGAATCGGCCGCCGGAGAAATAATTCGTGACATGCAGATCCGCATCGGGGACAACTGGGAAAAGACGGCGTTCCGCTGTCGTATTTCTGAAAGAAGTATCCGCCATATGGCGCCGGCCTTTGCGGAATGTCATCGTGAACTCAACCGGACAGGCAGAATGGTGCCGATGGCGGGGAAACAGGGGACCAGACGAAACGCAGATAGGAAACAATGAACGATGCGGCATGGATTCGCTGTTCTGCTATTTCAGAGAAGTTCAGGGGCTTGACCCAGGAGGGAGGCGTAGTCAGGTATGATTTACATCACCGGCGACTGCCATCAGGATTTCAGAAGGTTTAATACAGAAAATTTTCCAGAGCAGAAAGAGATGACGAAGGAAGATTTCTGTGTGATCTGCGGGGATTTTGGCGGTGTTTGGGACCGGAATAAAGAGAGCAAAACAGAGAAATATCTCATGGACTGGCTGGAGAGCCGGTCCTTCACTCTTCTTTTTGTCGACGGGAATCACGAGAATTTTGACCGTCTGTACGCGTATCCGGAGGAAGAATGGCATGGCGGCAGGGTTCACAGGATCCGTCCGTCGGTGATCCACCTGATGCGCGGGCAGATCT
>Ga0256406_1000455_pt1 | contig 75030 bp, 57 predicted proteins | sample RumenRJG_03DNA_FD_185986 | JGI IMG/M metagenome (GOLD analysis project Ga0256406, IMG submission 185986) | Bovine rumen microbial communities from Lethbridge, Alberta, Canada - RJG_03 | ecosystem: Host-associated > Mammals > Digestive system > Stomach > Rumen | place: Canada: Alberta | collected... | reverse complement strand
GGAAACGGAAAAGTGCGAGGAGAGGAAAAAAGTCAATTGGCATTTCACTACCAAGGACGCGAGGGTTAAGCTCGTGAGCCTCTATCCTAAATTTGGGTAAAACTCGTCAGGACACTACACTAGTATTACTTTGATTCGTTTGAGCCCGCGGCTTCAACGAATAATAATGTGTAAAATAATTTCAAACACGAGCTTTTTAAAAACATTCTTCTAACACGCTGTGGCACAGCTGATTGCATTTTCCGTACACTTACGTTCTATTTTCCGTACACTTTTTTGTAAAAGGGGCACATTTACGATGTATTTTCCGTACACTTACAATGCAAGTGTACTACACCTATTTGTGTGTAAATATTTTTGAAAGTGAAACCATCGCTTGCAGGGCGCGTCTAGGTAGGGTTAGGGGCCGTCCGTCATAAATCGGATGTGTACTTGTTGACCAATCATTCTAATTTCGGTATATCATTGTTGACGGACGGCAACAAGGTCCGCGTCCCGCAAGCGGCTGGTCCGTAGAATTATCTAGTATAGCTACGTGTTTTACCCGAATTAAGGATAGAGACTTATGAGCTTAGCTCTTGCATCCACCAGCATTAAAGAAGAAGATATGTGTAGGACACGGCACCTGCAACATAGCAAAAAGTTTTTGCGTCCTAAAATGAATTATTCCTTTGAAATTCTGAATTATATTTGTACATTTGCAGAAAATAAACTCTGTCCCCCGACATTGCGGGCGACAACAAAACTTTTTGCTTATGAACTTTTTCTTAAAAGAAAGCATTGAATATGCCCAGCAAAGGACATACCTTGATGACCTATACAGCGTATATCCTACCATCAACAACAACATCAGGGATATAGATAAGAAACTATGGGGGAAGGTAGAAGAATCATATAATAATAAGGATAATGCGGAATTAATAAGGAACATGCTTAAGCTTAAACTATTTCCAATAAAAAGCAGCTACGTTGCATTCCTTAGAAAGGATAAAGATGCTATTCGCCGTAATCCAAAAACTGTCAATCGACTCGCTGCCGAACTAAGGAGTATGAGTTTAGATGACATTTACAAAAAATGCTGTCAGCCCAAGGAAGCAAACAGACAAATAGGGCCTATGTTCAGGAGTTGGGCAGCTAGAACAGAATGGGGCTTTCCAAAAATGAACTATAATGCGTTTTGCAGTTCGGATAATGACGCGATATGCATAGGGACAGACCAAGAAATGAAAGAATTCGCGGAGAAGAACTTGCACTATGTTCATGATAAAGGTCTTGATTTTCTTGCGCGTATAAGTGGCAGATATGTGATTGGAGAAGCAAAATTCATAACCGACAATGGTGGGCACCAAATGACACAATTCAATGATGCAATAGCAACTGTTGAAAGCCGCATAAATGCAGTTAGGGTTGCTATACTCGATGGTGTTCTATATATAAAAAGTAACAATAAGATGTATAAGGGCATAACTGAGGTATATAGCGAGGACAACATAATGAGTGCACTTCTGTTACGCGATTTCTTGTATACTTTATGATGAAAAATCTATTATTAAAAGGCGACAACTTGGAAGCTATGCTCTATCTCATCCGTGAGAGAGGACTTTCAGGTAAGGTGGATTTGATTTATACAGATCCACCTTTCGCCACAAATGTAAATTTCACAATAACCAAAGGACGTGCAACGACCATCAGTAATTCTCAAAAAGGTGATGTGGCCTATAGCGACAAAGTTCTTGGCAAGGACTTTCTGGATTTCTTACGCAAGAGAGTCGCGCTGATGAAGGAGCTTCTATCCCCGGAGGGATCCATCTATCTACATACGGACTACAAAATAGGACATTATGTGAAAGTAATGATGGACGAGGTTTTCGGCATTGAGAATTTCCGCAATGACATTACCCGCATAAAATGTAATCCTAAGAATTTCAAACGAATAGGTTATGGCAATATAAAAGATATGATTCTTTTCTACACAAAAGGCGAGAACCCTATTTGGCATGAACCTACGGAACCGTACAGTGATGGAGATATTGACAAACTATTCCCAAAGAAAGATGAAAACGGAAGAAGGTATACTACAGTCCCTATTCATGCCCCAGGAGAGACTGCAACTTCTAAACCGTTCAAAGGGATGATGCCCCCTCCAGGAAGACACTGGAGGACAGACGTAGCCACATTGGAACAGTGGGACAAGGAAGGATTAATAGAATGGTCCGACAATGGTAATCCACGCAAAAAAGTTTTTGCAGATGATCGAAAAGGGAAACGCACACAGGACGTATGGATGGGCTATAAGGATCCACAATATCCAAGATATCCGACCGAGAAGAACGAAGGGTTTATTGAAATGATAATAAAGACGTCCTCCAATAAAGACAGTATTGTGATGGATCCTTTCTGCGGTTCCGGTTCGACATTGGAAACTGCATCATGTCTTTCAAGAAAATGGATAGGAATAGACAATTCTGATTTGGCAATAAAAATCACAAAGGGGCGATTTGGAGACGACAATTCCTTGTTTGGACAAGATTATGATTACATAGAAGTTGGATGCCAAACAGATGGGTCATGCCGAGCTGCAAATAAATAATACAAGTATCATAAAACAAACGGAGTTGCACCATGCCGTCATGATGACGGCGATGATGCAACTCCGTTTGTTTTATGTGATATAGTAGAAGGCTTACTCAGCCATGTTCACATTGTTCTGCTTGCTGTAGACCGTTGGGACCTTCTCTCCGTGGCGGTAGATGCCGGCCATGGTGATATCGAATATCAGATTGGAGTACGGCTGGATGCCGGGAGTTGACGAACTGGAAGATGTCGAGGTGGTAGCGCCATAGCTCGTTGTGGTACTCGACCCCGGCGTAGAACTGCCGTAAGCGAGGTTATAAGGTATGTAGACCAACCACCTGTCGCCCTTGTGCATGTTCAGCAGTGCAGTGGTGAAGCCAGAGATGAAGTTTCCGCACGTAGCGGTATACGGCCGCATAATCTGAAGGTTATATCCCTCAGAATAGTCATAGCTGGCATCAAAGATGTAACCGGAGGTATATGTTGGCGACGGGATGAGTCGTCCGAGATAGTGTACTTGCACCGTATCGGTGTAGTTTGGTGTCCTGGCGCCATCACCTTCTTTCTCCACATGCACAATGATGCAGTCGGTGGAGTCATTGGTGATAACCGTCCCGGCATTCATCGGACTCTGATTGCTCAGTGACCACTTTGGAAGAATCTTCCACGAGGTGTCGCCGGAGGCGATACGCTGCTTGGTCTGTGTGTAGAGAGAAGCCCAGTAGGTATCGTTTTTTTGCTTCCAGTTGTCAAATTCGCTTATGGTATCGTCGCTCTCAGAACACGACGCGAAAAAGAATGCCGCCACGAGCAGGAACAGAATGTTTCCCGGACGTGCCGCGTTCCAAGTCCTTTTGATGTTAAGAGACTTTGACATGCTATACGTGCGTTTCAAGTTCAATGTCTTTCTTTTTATTCGTTGCTAATAGTTTCCCCGTGCTTATCTTCCCGAAGGCACTGCCCCACCCTGCTACCGAAGCCGGGAAGGGGCACTGCACGGAGATATGCTCTAAGGGACGGAAGCCTTATACGTCCAGCTTCTTCAGCAGAGAAGTGATGGACACACGGTCCTCGATGATAGAACGGAGGTTCTCGATAGGCACACGCTCCTGCTTCATGGAGTCGCGGAAACGTAACGTTACGGTGTTGTCCTTGAGCGTGTCGCCGTCGACGGTAACGCAGAACGGTGTACCGATAGCGTCCTGACGACGGTAGCGCTTGCCGATGGAGTCCTTCGCCTCGATATGTGTTGTGAAGTGGAACTTCAGCATATTCTGGATTTCCAATGCCTTCTCTGGCAGACCATCCTTATTGACGAGCGGAAGGACGGCGCACTTGATAGGAGCGAGAGGCTCAGGCAGGTGCAGGACGACACGCGTGGAGCCGTTCTCCAGTTTCTCCTCCTCGTAGCTGTGGCACATCACGGAGAGGAACATACGGTCTACGCCGATGGATGTCTCCACATCGTAAGGTACGTAGCTCTCGTTGGTGTCCGGGTCGAAGTAACGCATCTTGGTGCCGGAGTACTTCTCATGCTGTGAGAGGTCGTAGTTGGTACGTGAGTGGATACCCTCGACTTCCTTGAAGCCGAAAGGCATCTTGAACTCTATGTCCGTTGCGGCGTTGGCGTAGAAGGCGAGCTTCTCATGGTCGTGGTATCTGTAGTTCTCGTCGCCCATGCCGAGAGCCTCATGCCACTGCAGACGGTGCTTCTTCCAGTATTCGAACCACTTCATCTCCGTTCCCGGCTGGCAGAAGAACTGCATCTCCATCTGCTCGAACTCACGCATACGGAAGACAAACTGACGCGCTACGATCTCGTTACGGAAGGCCTTGCCAATCTGTGCTATACCAAAAGGAAGCTTCTGACGGGTCGTACGCTGAACGTTGAGGAAGTTGACGAAGATACCCTGTGCGGTCTCCGGACGAAGGTAAATCTTCTTTGTGGCATCAGAGGCGGAACCCATCTCTGTGGAGAACATAAGGTTGAACTGACGGACATCGGTCCAGTTCTTTGTTCCTGAGATAGGATCAACGATACCCTCATCGAGGATTATCTGCTTCAGAGCCTCCAAATCGGGCCCCTGCATGGCAGCAGTGTAACGTGCGTGAAGGTCATCGCGTTTCTTCTGATGCTCCAGCACGCGCTTGTTTGTGGCACGGAACTCAGCCTCATCGAAGGCGTCGCCATATTTCTTTGCGGCTTTTTTCACCTCTTTCTCAATCTTCTCTTCGTACTTAGCGATCTGATCCTCGATGAGGTTGTCAGCGCGGTAGCGTTTCTTGGAGTCGCGGTTGTCGATGAGAGGGTCGTTGAAAGCGTCAACATGCCCGCTTGCCTTCCAGACAGTAGGGTTCATGAAAATGGAAGCGTCGATGCCGACGATATTGTTGTGCAGCAGGACCATAGAGTCCCACCAGTATTTCTTTATGTTGTTTTTCAGCTCTACGCCGTTTGGTCCGTAATCGTAAACGGCGGCGAGGCCATCAGGATAAATCTCAGAACTTGGGAAAACGAAGCCATACTCCTTGCAGTGGCTTACTATTTTCTTGAAAACATCTTCTTGTGCCATTATATTTCTTTGTTTAATATTGGTGTGCAAAGATACGTTTTTTTATTGAAGAAACCAAAACAGCCCGATAAAACTTAACTTAAAGGACTTGAAATTTGCTATATTAAATGAAATTCACTATCTTTGCATGACAGTTTTCAAATTCCAAAACCGTAGATTTTATCCACTATGGACGACGATATTAAAGACAAGAACAAAAATATAGATAAGGAAAAGACTTCCAAAGAAACAGAAGAAACGGAAAAGCAGGAAGCGAAGAGTGCCGGCGATAATGCTGACAGCAATGCAGTCAGCAAAGACAGCGGCGTCTCCGACGGTGAGGACGAGCTTACCGTCGACGAGCACAGCGACTATAAGCCCGCCGACAGGTTCGATGCCTCCGCTGTGCACCATCTGTCGGGGATGTACAAGAACTGGTTCCTCGACTATGCGAGCTACGTTATCCTGGAGCGTGCTGTCCCACACATCGACGACGGACTGAAACCAGTACAGCGGCGCATACTCCATTCCATGAAGCAGATGGACGACGGACGATACAATAAGGTCGCAAACATCGTCGGACACACCATGCAATACCATCCGCACGGCGACGCCTCCATCGGCGACGCACTCGTGCAGATGGGACAGAAGGACTTGCTCATAGACACGCAGGGTAACTGGGGAAACATTCTCACCGGCGACTCTGCGGCTGCTCCACGATACATTGAGGCCAGGCTCTCGAAGTTCGCCCTCGACACGGTGTTCAACCCCAAGACTACGGAATGGCAACTGTCTTATGACGGCCGAAACAAGGAGCCTATCACGCTCCCGGTGAAGTTCCCGCTGCTGCTCGCCCAGGGTGCCAACGGTATCGCCGTCGGCCTTTCCTCACGTATCCTTCCACACAATATCAATGAGATTTGCGACGCGGCAATACAGTACCTCAAGGGTGAGGAGTTCCATCTCTACCCTGACTTCCCTACAGGCGGCAGTATCGACGTGTCGAAATATAATGACGGGCAGAGAGGAGGCTCGCTGAAGATACGTGCAAAAATAGAAAAGCTTGACAATAAGACACTTGTCATCCGCGAGATACCGTTCACAAAGACAGCCAGCTCCCTGCAGGAGAGCATCACGAAGGCTGTGGAGAAAGGCAAGCTGAAGATACGGAAGGTGGAGGACATGACGGCACGCGAGGTGGAGATACAGCTTCATCTGGCACCCGGCGTGAGTTCCGACAAGACTATCGACGCTCTCTACGCCTTCACCGACTGTGAGATAAACATCGTACCGAACTGCTGCGTCATTGAGGACAACAAGCCGCAGTTCCTTACCATCAGCGATGTGCTGCGCCACAGCGTCGACCGCACAAAGGGACTCCTGCGGCGTGAACTGGAGATTCGAAAAGGTGAGTTGGAGGAACAGCTTTTCTATGCGTCGCTCGAACAGATTTTCATTGAGGAAAGGATATACAAAGGCAAGCCCTTCGAGAACGCCAAGAACACCGATGAGCTCTGCGAGTATATCGACGAGCGGCTCACACCGTTCTACCCACAGTTCATACGTGAGGTCCGCAAGCAAGATATCCTCCGCCTGCTCGAGATAAAGATGCAGCGTATCGCCAAGTTCAATAAAGACAAGAACGAGGAACTTATTGCACGCATCAAAGATGAGATAGCCGGAATAAACAAGGATCTCTCGGAGATGACACGCGTAACTATAGAGTGGTTCGAACTGCTAAAGAAGAAATATGGAAAGGATCACCCACGGCGTACGGAGATAAAGAGCTTCGACACCATCATCGCCGCAAAGGTTGCGGAGAAAAACGAGAAGCTGTATGTCGACAGGAAAGAAGGTTTCATCGGCTATGGACTGAAGAAGGCGGAGTTTGTGCAGAACTGCTCCGACCTCGACGACGTCATCGTGTTCTACAAGGACGGAAAGTATAAGGTCATAAGAATTCAGGACAAGGTCTTCGTCGGAAAGAATATCCTTCATGTCCAGGTCTTCAAGAAGAACGACAAGCGTACTATTTATAATGTGGTGTACCGCGACGGCAGATTGGGCTCGTGCTACATAAAACGTTTCAACATCACATCCATCACCCGCGACCGCGAATACGACATGACGGCGGGCACTCCCGGCTCGAAGATCATGTACTTCAGTGCCAATGCCAATGGTGAGGCGGAGGTGATAAAAGTCACCCTCAACCCCAATCCGAAGAAGCAAAAGCAGAACATCTTCATGGACAAGGACTTCTCGGAGATAAGGATCAAGGGCCGCGAGGCTAAAGGCAACCTGCTGACACACGAGGGCGTGCACCGTATATCGCTGAAGAGCCGCGGGCGTTCCACCCTTGGCGGACGCAAGGTATGGTACGACCCGGATGTGATGCGCATAAACTTCGACAACCACGGCGAACTGCTCGGAGAGTTCTTCGATGGCGATAAGATTCTCGTCATACTGAAGAACGGTGAGTTTTATTTCACCGATTTCGACGCGAACAACCACTATGATGGCGACATCATGAGGATAGAGAAGTTCGACCCGAAGAAAGTATGGACGGCGGTGGTCGTCGATGCCGACAACCAGAACTACTATTATCTGAAGAGGTTCTACATGGAGGAGAGCAAGAAGAGGCAGACCGTCGTAGGGGATAATCCCAACTCAAAGCTCATCATCCTCACCGATGTGGCGTTCCCACGCATAGACATCGTCTACGGTGGTGCTGACGCAGCACGGGGACATGAGGAAATCGACTGCGAGCAGTACGTTGCCATAAAGGGTTTCAAAGCCAAGGGCAAGCGACTGACGTCTTACTCTGTGGACCATGTTGATGAACTGGAGCCGACACGCTTCCCGAAAGAACCAGAGGACGACGGTAGCGGATCTAATGACGGAAAGGATGAGGGCAACGAAATCCCGGAGAACCTAGACCCTGACGCCGGTAAGACGCAGCGCCAGGTCATCGATGAGATAACAGGTCAGTTGGAGTTGTTCCCGGATGAATAACCATAGAACGTTTCGGAATTACTCCGGAAACAACACAACACCCTCCTGTTTCTTTCCGTCCATCATGATCTTCAAAGGCTTGTCAAAACGCACGTGGCGCACATGGGCCGTCTCTTCGATGGCAGGCATGGCATCGAGCACATCACGCTGGTAGACACCTTCTCCCTTATAAGGATTTATCGTGAAGTAGCCTACGCCGAACGAGGTGAGGTTCTGAAAGAAATGCGTGCCCTGGCTGGGGTCCACGCGATAGTTCTTAAGACCCTCCTCAACGATGACACGCGCCGCGGAGATATGCGGCCATTTCACAGGGATGCCCAGCCACGGATCACTGGAGCCCCAACGACCGGGACCTACGAGGACATAGTGCTTTCCCTCATCGAGGAATTTATGGTTCATGGTTTCTATCTCGGTAGCTATCATCGGGTTATCCGACGCACTGAACTCCTCACTTGTCTTCACGTAGACCACATCAGTTACATCCTCGCTTACGCCATGCCCCAAGCTCATATGCGAACGGAGCAGACAGTCCTGGTCGGCGATATCCTCAAGGTTCTCCTCGAGGTTCTGCTTGTCGTCAACGATAGGACGGATTTGCAGCAGATAGAACTCTCCTGTGCGGTCTGCATTGAGGTTACAGGCGAATTCTATCTCTACCGGTCGCCTCATAGCACCTGCGCCATACTTCATCGACATTCGTAATATCTCCGGCAATGGGAACACTCCCTGCTGAAGGACGCCACAGAAAGAAATGATTTTCCTGCCGCCTTCGTATATCCCGTCGTAGATGGTCTGATCATAAGGCAGATATGTGCTGGCAAGATAGTTCAATGAGTTGTCGGCAACGGCATCCTTGACCTTCAACTTCAAGATGTTGAAGCCGTCGTCGGGTTTTAAGTCTTCACCGACATGCTCCATGTCCAAGGCATAGAACTGTGTCTGTGTCTGACGCAGAGCCAGTTCCGTATCGCTCATCTGCAGAACATGGTCAGGATGATATGGACTAACACGCAGTGTCTGTCCGCCGTCCACGATATATTTTCCCAGTCCCACGGCAAGAGAAGCCACTCCTTCGTCAGCCCGCTCATCACCTATCGGATAGTAGTTGAGTGAACGCAGCACACCGGAGATATTCGGATAGAAGCGGTTGCCATACTGTTTGCCTACTACCTGCTGTAAGATGACAGCCATCTTCTCCTGGTCTATGACGTTGCTGGTGGCTGTCATATAAGCTTTGGAGTCGCGAAAGAACACCGAGGCATAGACACCTTTGATGGCACAGGCCAGCATCCGGAGCATCTCATACTTGTCGCTGATGTTCGGTATCATATAAGTGTTATAGATTCCGGCAAACGGCTGGTAATGGGAGTCCTCCAACAGCGACGACGACCGTATGGCTATCGGACTCTGCGTGGCATCGAAGAAAGCGAAGAAGTCGCCTATCAGAGAGTCAGGCAACTGCGCCTTGAGGAATGCCTGAAGTATCTCATCGTCGGAGGCATCGCTCAGCGCAATCTTGTAGAGGTCGTTCTGCTCCATGAAATTGTCGAAGATGTCGGTGCAGAGGACGACGGTCTTAGGTATCTGTACGGTAGCTCCGGGATAAGCGTTGAAGTCTGGGTGTGTCTTTATTACATGATCGAGAAATGCCAGTCCACGTCCTTTTCCACCGAGGGAGCCCTCTCCGATGCGGGCGAAATGCGCGTACTTGTCGAATTTCTTCCGGTCAAAGACAGCCACTATACCCTGGTTGCGCATCCGGCGGTATTTCACTATGGCATCGAAGATTATCTGACGGTGGACGTCGACATCCTGGAGCTTATGCCACGTAACGTTCTTAAGAAACTGCGATACAGGGAAGATGGCACGCGCCGATAGCCACCGGCTCATATGGTTGCGGCTGACATGATAAAGCATGGAGTCGTTGGGTATCTTGAAGATATTGTCCTGCAACTCCTTCAGACTGTGGATACGCAGAATCTCCTTATGCGTCTCAGGGTCGCGGAATATGAAGTCGCCAAATCCCATATGTTCCTCCAGTACATGCTTGAGTTCCACACTCATAGCCTTGGAGTTCTTGTCGACGAAAAGGAAGCCATTGGCCTCAGCCTCCTTACGGTTGTCGCTCTCCGAACTTTCGATGATAAGCGGGACATATTCGTCCTCCTCGCGAATAGCTCTCATCAACTTCAGACCGGCCTGAGGGTCCTTTTCTTCCGACATCTTCTCTCCTACGGCATAAGGTTCTCCCGGCTTCACGTTGTGCATAGGGAAGCGCACGTCACTGATTACTCCGAGGCAGTTGTCCTTATATTGCGTGTAAATGGTCCACGCCTCATCATACGTCCGGGCCAGGACAACCTTAGGACGTCCTCTCATCCTCAGCGTGGCAGCATGGCGGTTGAGAGCTTCCGTTGAGAAGTTCTGACTCTGTTTCAATATGTAATTATACAGATTGGGCAGTATGCTGGAATAAAAACGTATGGAGTCCTCGACGAGAAGTATCATCTGCACACCGCCTTCATTGACATCATGGGCCAGATTCATACGGTCCTCGATAAGCTTTATGATGGAGAGTATGAGGTTGGTGTTGCCCAGCCAACAGAAGACATAGTCGAAGATGCTCAAATCTTCATTCTGAATGCGGCGCGTGATACCATGACTGAAAGGCGTAAGGACGACACAATGAATGTCGGGATACTGGTCTTTGATGGCCCGTGCGACATCAAAGGCGTCATTGTCAGCGTTTCCAGGCATGCAAATCACCAAGTCGATGTCGACCGTTTCCAGCACATCCTCCGCTTCCTCAATGGTACTCACCTGCGTGAACGTCGGAGGATAGCGCAGACCCAGTTCCATATACTCATTGTAAATCTTCTCTTCCACACGCCCGTCGTCCTCAAGCATGAACGCATCGTATGGGTTTGCCACGATGAGAACATTATATATACGCCGCATCATCAGGTTGACGAACGACACATCCTTAAGTATAAACTTATTCCATTCTGCCGGTATCTGTTCCATATATTCTTTTTTTACAGTCTGTCAAACCCTCGCAACAAACAAGACATTTGACAGTAAGACTATTTTAAAGTTGTCATTACGCTTATCTCTGGGCTTCCTTTTGTTATTAAAAAGGCTTAATCCTTCTATTCTTTGCCGTCATTACCATCCTCCTCGACTACAGTACAGTTCGGAAGAAGCTGCTTGTACCGGAAACACTGACAACGGTGATCGTTGATAATGCCGATGGCCTGCAGGTGGCTGTAGATGATTATGGAGCCGACATACTTAAAGCCAAGGTGCTTGAGGTCTTTGGAAATCTTGTCGGAGAGACTGTTGCGTACCGTCCACAAGCCCTGGTGAGACGGATAAACAAGCGAATGGCCGCCGGTGAAGCCCCAGATATAGCTGTCGAAAGAGCCGAACTCGTGTTCTATTCTCATGAAAGCCTGCGCGTTGTTTATCATAGCGCGTATCTTCCTCGGCGACCGTATCATACCTTCCGTAGCCATTATCCGTTCCACGTCAGCGTCATTGAACTGTGCCACCTTTGCAGCATCGAAGCCGGCGAAGCACTTCCGGAACACCTCGCGGCGATCCATCACCATCTTCCACGACAATCCACACGACATCGACTCCATAAGCAGATACATGAAATGGTCAGTCTCGTCGTGAACGGGCGTCCCCCATTCCTCATCATGGTACCTTACATATTGCGGATCGTCCTCATAAAAACCGCAGCGCACCGGATATTGCAGATGGTTCATGCGGTGTCCGCCCCAGGATGTCTCGTTGACGAACCGGAACCCTATTGTTTTGTATAACCGCTCGGCCCAAGGATGCGTGTGGTCGACGAGGAGTCCTACCGGCTCACCGCCATTCTCTGCCGTCGGAAGAGCATGCTCGTTGATGGCCGCACGCAGCAGTGTCGTAGCTATTCCCCGCTTCCGGAACTCCTTCTTCACGCATAGCGAGTCGAGATAATACTCCCCGGGGCCCGTCTCATCATCCATCTTTGAAAAGTCCTGTCCAAGATAATCCTTCGCCGCATCGATGAAACGCCGACGGAGCGTGCGCAGGTTCTTACCCTCATAACCGGTAAGAGACCCCGCTATCTGTCCTTCCGACACGGCGACGATTGTATTTCGGTAGCTGTACTGGCTGTCATCCATCCGTACCAGTGCCGTCATCATCTCGCGGAAATCATCGAGCGAATGGTCAGGACCGGCAAAGTTCTTACAGCAGTCGTAGTCCATGGCCTCCATAATCAGCGAAGCTATCTCACCGGCCTGGTCCTTCCTGGCCGGCATTATTTTTATTTTATGCCTTATCTTATCTGTCTTATTCATATTATTTCCTCCTTTTCAGATTATGCTATTTCTATCCCTGCCCTTTCCCGTCTTACCATTCCCGGTCAATTCTATAAAAATGGCCCTGCATGATTACCGGTATTATTGTGTGGCCAAAAGCCGTCCGTAAGGGGAAGATACACACATCGCATACCGGTTGAGCCTTTAGCTCCACCGCTGCAAGGGGGAAAAAAAGCAGAATTGCGACGTGATGTCTCATAGATTTGTTGGTTCTCTTATAGTTTGTCCGAGATTGAAAGTGCCTCGACCGTTCTCCATGCAAAGATAATAAAAAATCCCCGTATGCCAAATTCTAAACAGTCTTTTTACGAGTTGCTCCGCTGAAAAGCGCAACATTATGACATTTTCATGATAAAGCTATCGAATGATTAAAAAAGAACCGGCAGAGAAGCCCAAGAGCAACAAGAGACTGCGCTTGTCTCTAATTAAGCCTGTATCTTCTAATTACGTTCTTCAGAACTTTCTCATACCGGCATTATCGGTGACAAGCTGTCGCAGCTTGTACACCGGTATTATGGTTCTAAATAAGTTATCTGTTCAAAAAATTTACCTTTTCTGTATCACTTATGATTCATTGCTTTAGAGATTAGTCTTTACGTAGCCTGTCATTGCATTCATCATGGTCAGTCTTTAATTAGTTTGTTTTCGTTCGTTTCGTATGCTACGTTAATAAAATAATTTATGATACCTACATTGTTTGACTTAGTTGTTACTGTTTTTTCTGCTTGCAAAGATATACAAAAAAATTAAACTTAATATGCCGAGATGCCTTTAAAATAAGGCATTGCGCAAAAAATCCACCCTTTAGAATAAATAGTCCACCATAGAGGAATAAATATGACGGTCGGAGATATCAATAGATTTGCTTTTGAACATTTGCCGGGTGCGTCTAAGCCGGATTAAAAGGCCTCCGCAAACAAACAAAATATTAATAAGCATCCCCCACATTATATATAATAATAGGGAGACGAGATATATAATAATAGAGAGACGAACTATCAGAACGCAAGACATAACATAAATGTTACATATCACCGGCACCATAGTACTTTTTTGCTCAACAATATTCAGAGGCGGCACGACACCACTCAATCGCATAAAAATAGCCTTATTTTTCACTGTGTGCGCACACAACAGATTGATTTAGGTCAAAAATGCCTTGAAAAATCGAAAAAGAAGAATAAAAGTTTTGGTCGTGAACGCACACAACAGTACCTTTGCAGTGTCAAAAGACAAAAAGATAGTTTGAGAGAACTACATTTTATCGAGGAAGCTTTACAGTGGTAAGACTAAAGATACTCGAGGATATACATAAACGAGCGATTAAGTTTTGCATTATATAAGTTAGTAGCATTGATAAAGAGAGAGAAAGTTTAGTTAGAAAGAGCATAGTTTAAGATTTTAGTTAGTTAGGTTGCATTAGATAATAAAAACTTTGGTATTAAGCTTTTTAGTGTAAGATTAGGTTGTAAATTTAGGATAACATTGACCGTGAGGTCATCTTCATTTAGGTTAGTTTTTAGAGAGTATTAGTTAGTTTGAAGTTAGGTTAGATTGATAGAGGGGCATTCGACTGTGAAAGTCGGATGCCTCTCTTGTTTTATCACCCCTTGTTCCCTATCTATGCGAAGAAGCGTTTCTTTTCACCCCACCTCTCTTTTCAGCTTAAAAAGAAAAGCTTCATTGGGAACAAATCCTTCCTCTTCCCTTTCCCATCTCATTATAAATTAGTACCTTTGCACCACTTTTCAAATTAAGGTAAACAAGTTTCGAAAGTTTACAACCCTTTTGCAAGGCGCGCGGTTCTTGTGGCCGTCCGCAAGCAAATAAATGTTTTCTGGAGGAACAAAAGTCAACCATAAAGGTTACCGGACGGCCACAAGGGCCGCGCCCCACAAGCGACTGATCTCCTTCAGAAACTTGATTTATTATGGTATTAAGCAAATCAAAAAGCGACGCGCTGCTCAGCAAGATTCGCGACGGCCTATCCATGACACGCGGTGAGAAGTTCAACCTCATCGTGGCTTTGTCGGTGCCGTCTATACTTGCGCAGGTAACATCCGTACTGATGTTTTATATCGACGCGTCGATGGTCGGTTCTCTGGGTACGGAAGCCAGTGCCGCCATCGGCCTGGTGGAACCGGCCTCATGGCTCTTCGGTTCCCTCACCGCAGCCGCATCCATGGGCTTTGCCGTACAGGTGGCCCATTTCATCGGTGCCAACGACTTTTCCCAAGCGCGTCACGTGATGAAGCACAGCTATCTGTGCTGTCTGCTTTTTTCCTTTATCCTCATGGGCATCGCCGTAGCCATATCCGGACATCTGCCCTTGTGGCTGGGTGGCGGTGCCGACATCAGCGGCGACGCCTCTGCCTATTTCCTTATCTATTCCCTGTCAGCACCCTTCTTCATGCTCGTGAACCTCTCTTCAGCCATGTTGAAGTCGAGTGGCGACATGCGCCATCCCAGTGCCATCGCCGTGTTGACATGCGTCCTTGACGTAGTTTTCAACTTCCTTTTCATCTTCCCCACCCGTACCTTGACAGTGGCAGGCATAAGTTTCACTATGCCCGGAGCAGGCTTAGGTGTTGAGGGTGCCGCCCTCGGTACAGCCTTGGCCTTTGTCGTCACCGCAATAATGCTATGTTATTATGCCGTCTGGCGCAATGACATCCTGGCATGGCGCAAAGACCGTGTCCCCTTTGTCTGGAATGCGGGTTATGTGCGCGAGGCTTTCAACATTGGTGCTCCCATGGCCTTACAGTACGTGCTGATGAATGGTGCTCAGATCGTCTCAACAATGATTGTCGCGCCGTTGGGCAACGTCTCCATTGCGGCCAACTCCTTCGCAGTAACCGCAGAGAGTCTGTGCTATATGCCCGGCTACGGTATCGGCGACGCCGCGTCAACCCTCGTGGGTCAGACCTATGGTGCTGACCGTCGCGACCTCTGCCGCAGCTTTGCCTGGCTCACTATCGCCATGGGCATGGCCGTCATGGCCGTGATGGGTGCTGTAATGTATATCTTCGCTCCGGAGATGATAGGCTTCCTCTCCCCCGTCCCCGCCATCCGTTCCCTTGGCAGCGACGTCCTTCGCATAGAGGCCTTCGCCGAGCCATTCTTCGCCGCGTCCATCGTAGCCTTCCGCGTCTGCATCGGCGCCGGCGATACCTTCCGGCCGGCGGTGATGAACCTTGCCTCTATGTGGTGCGTCCGACTTACCTTGGCCTATGCCCTCTCACAGCACTATGGTCTGCGGGGCGTATGGATAGCCATGGCCATAGAGTTGACCTTCCGTGGGTGTATCTTCCTCATACGCATAGCCAGAGGACAATGGATGAAAGGGATAGACAGAAGAGTAAGGAAATAGTCCCTTCTTCACCGTGAAAAAACAATCAGAGACTTATATCAATTCAAAATGGCGGAAGGCATTGACTATTCCGTCATCGTCGATATGTGTCGTCACATAGTCGGCAGAGGCTTTCACCCCATCAGCGGCATTACCCATGGCCACACCGATGCCTGCGGCACGGAGGATAGAGATGTCGTTTCCACCGTCGCCGAAGGCTATACACTCGCTGATGTCCAGTCCCTCATGAGCGGCAAGCATCCTCAGGGCGTTGCCCTTGTCTGCACCACTTCGGGTGATATCAGTGAACTGCGGGTTCCATCGTGCCGAGATACAATGCGGCATCCGCGGCATCACCTCCTTCTCAGCGTCAAGACGGAAGAAAGGAGTGAGTTGCAGAATAGGCTGTCCCTGGAGAGCACTGATGCGCTTATTGATGTCTATATTGGTAACGCCCAGTTCATCGACAAAAACCTCGTCGAAAATCTCATGGTAGTTATACACGACAAGGTCACGCTTTCCACAAACTATGACAGGATAGCCGTTGACATCGGCGTCTTTGAGCATCACCTGCACGTCGCTGTCGGGAATGGCATCGATGTTTATGTCGTCATTGCCGACAAAGGTATAGGCTCCATTGAACGTTATATAGCCGTCGACGATGTCGCTTATCTGTCCAATGTTCGTAACAATGGCTATAGGACGTCCCGTGGAAATATAGACACGTCCTCCCCTGTCGTGGAACGCCTTGATGGCGTCCACTGCCGACTGCGGGATTTTGTGGGTTTTGAAACTTACCAAAGTACCGTCAATATCAAAAAAAGCTGCACGTATCATCTTAAATATTCGAATAATTCATAACATCAAACTCAGCTTCATTACCAGTTCATAATACCTTTTATGAATGGTGTAAGTTCCTGGGCCATAAGTTCCTGCTGCTTGAAGCTCGGATGCCAGCTGGCGCCGTAGCCAAGGGAACCTGTCTGCGGCGTGAAGTCAAAACGGTAGATGGCTTTGTCGCCTTTCTTCGCACATCGTTTCTGAAGTCTGTCAAGGACTCCTTTCTCTATACTGTTTTCCTTCTCGCCGAGCATGGGTCCGGAGAGCAGCACTATCTTTGCCTTAGGATAGACCTTGCGCACCTCCGCGAGGAAGTTGCCATAAGCCTTCTCATAGAGTGAAGCATCGTAGTTATTGGTGGAGAAATCATTTGTGCCAAGATTTATGCATACCACATCCGGCTGCCAGCGCGAGAAATCCCACTGCCTTGTGGTGTCGGCGAAGAGCGTATGCTTGAATTCTTGGGGCATGCAGACTTTATCACCAGTTTTCGGGCCGTTATAGTTACGGTAGACGCCGATGCCACTGCGCGATATCGACGTATGGATAGCATGAAGGGCATCGCTGAGACGTGTGGCATAGCTGTAGAAATGATTTTCGGTGGCATACTCGAACGGTGCCGACGCCTCGGTACTCTCCACACCATAGGCACATGTTATGCTGTTGCCGATGAACTCTATGCGGCGGTCCGGCAGTTGTGTGGGCCGAAGGACGTCGCAGTCCTCGTCGAGGATGAAGCCCCAGAACTCCGGGTGCGTCTCCAGGCCTTCCATGGCATAGGCCACGCGCACGGAATGTTCCTTGTCGGGAAGGGCCGTGGCGAGCGTCACCACCGAGTCGGCAGGACTGTTGAAACTGACCTTGAAAGCCTCGCAGCTGTCTATCTGCACCATGAAATATCCGCTCATAGGACGTGCCATCATCTTCAGCGACGTACCTTCGAAGTTGGCCCGTATCTCAGTGCCGGGGAAGTTGAATGCCGGACGCTCAGGATTGGAGAAGTCTATACGTCCCACATATTCTATACCTGGGTTGTCAGCTTTTACCACATTACCCTTTATAGGCAGCGTGGAACCTGCGAAAATGCTGGTGGTAAGAAAAAAGGCTGCTACGACAGCAAGGACTCTTTTGTTCATAATATCTGTTACTCTGATTGTTATAAATAGTTTACAGTTTGCAAAAATAGCTATTTTCTGTTGTAGTGGCAAAAAATATAGTACCTTTGTGCATAAAAATTAAAACACGTTATGACTTATTATGACCAGACGGCGGCGGACTGTAGCCGTCAGCTATCCATACTTAGCTCACGTAACAAACTGTTTATCATCAGCGAGATACTGACTTTCGTAATGTTCATAGCCGCCATTGTCGCCATCGCCAACGGCACTATGCAGCAAGTCATGGGCCTCGTTGCCGTCATAATGATTGCCGTTTACCTGTGGATAAGGCGAATGGACTCTAAGACCGACAAGGAGATAATGCGTTTGGAAGATATTCTCTCGGTATGCAGACGAGAGAACGGCTATCTTAACGGATGCCTCGACAGTTTCGACAACGGCGCACGCTATGCCGAAGCCAGCCATCCGTTCACCGTAGACCTCGACATCTTCGGCAAGGGCAGTCTCTACCAACGTATCTGCCGGGCGGTAACATCCGGCGGCGCCGATGACCTCGCCGCAGCATTGCGACTTACTAGCGGCTGTCATGACGAGCGCAAAGAGGCCATCAGCAGACTTGCCGAAGACGTGGAGCTGCAGACGCGCTTTAAGCGATATGGTCAGCGGAGCGTCGCCGACACCACCGCCGTAAGGCGTGCCTTCGGAAAGGTCGGCGCGACAGTACTGCCGTGGTGGGCTGGCAGTAAGGCCGTAAGACTTATCAGTTGGGCTTACATTATCGTCTTCCTCGTCGCCCTTGCAGCGAGCATCGTCACACAGGAACATCTGCTGGCTATGGTCTGGTGGGCAATCATCAATTTCTTCGTCATCTACTCTCTATGCAACAAGAGCATGAAGGCCATCACCGGAGCCGTCGGCGGACTGACGAAGCAGCTGGGTGTCTACGTGCGGCTGGTCAGGATTGTGGAGACCTGCGACATCGACGAGCCCGTTCTCTGTGCCATCCGCAAGCAGGTAGACGGTGCGGGGGCATCGCTTCAAGAACTCGACGACATCCTTCAGAAGCTCGACAGCCGCAGCAACATCCTCGGACTGCTCATCTTCGACATGCTCTTTATGTGGGACTTCCGCATCCTTACGGCCTTTGCCAAGTGGCAAGGCAACTATGCCAACAGCTTCGACAGATGGATTGACGCCGTGAGTGAGTTTGACATGCTCATCTCCATGGCAACGTTCAGCTACAACGAGCGAGCGCTGACAACAGAGGCGGAGGTCGTCGACACTTCAACAGTGGTCTACGAGGCACGGGGGCTGTTCCATCCGTTTCTCGGAAAGAAGGCCGTCCGCAATGACTTCACCATCTCCGACCGTAACTTCTACATCATCACCGGTGCTAATATGGCGGGAAAGAGCACATTTCTGAGAAGTCTTGGTGTTAACTACGTGCTGGCCATGAACGGCATGCCGGTATTCGCCGATAAGCTGCGCATAAGCCGGTTCAGGCTCTTCACCTCCATGCGCACCACCGACGACCTCACACATGGCATCTCTTACTTCAACGCGGAGCTGCGGCGACTGAGGCAAATACTGGATTCCATAGCTTCTGTGAACACCACATCCAGGACTTCAAGTGAAACCGGCCTCATTAACACTAACGGCAAGGACATGCCATACCTTATTATATTAGACGAGATACTGAAGGGAACTAACTCGGAAGATAAACTGTCGGGATCGAGAATGTTCCTGGAGTATGTGGCAAAGCGGAATGTTACGGGTGTCATCGCAACACACGACCTCAAGCTCTCCGCCATGGCCGACGAATATCCCGATCGTTTCCACAACTACTGTTTTGAAATAGCACTCGGCACCGACGTTACCTATACCTACAAGATTACACCGGGTGTGGCCCGCAACCAAAACGCCACGTTCCTGCTGAAGAAGTTGCTGAAGTAGAGAGACTGAAGCATAAAAGTATTATCCAAGTTCCGAAGCCATCGTTTGACCAAACGTTGCACTCCTATGACCAAACGTTGGTCATAGGAGTGCAATGGTAAGGTAGCCAGTGATATCAATTAAATATTCCTTACTGTACGTGTAGATTTTCTCCTTACGAGACTTAAATCATTTGTAAAACAATCTGACAGTTTTCTGCCTTCATATTTCGATTATTCACAACGAAGACCAATTACGTTGTCAAATACGCGAAAATTGGCCATTTTGTATCACATTGATTATCAGTGCTTTAGTAAAAAGACCATTTTAGAAGGGTCGAAAAATGGCGATTTTAGGCCTAAAAGTAAGCCTCACTTGCGTTGTAAGTGTAGTACTTTTATGAGATAAAACATATGGTTTTACATTGTAAAAGTACTACACTTACAAATCAACCCTAAAATCGATGCCGTTTACTTGACATTTTAAACGATATTAACATCTAGATTGGTCGATTTTCCTGACATGATTTTGTAATAAAAGTTCAGACTAGCAGCAGCAGAGATACCAGCTCACAACAAGAGAACTTAATGCTGACACAGCCTCTGAGAGGCTGACTCTCAATGTCCCCGGACTAAGCGAGCAAAGCGAGTGCTGCATGGGGAACCTCCGGAGAAAGTCAATCACTTGCAGGGTACGGCTAGGTAGGGTTAGAGGCCTTCCACTATAAATTCATCATGCCCTGGCTTGCGGACGGCCACAAGGGCGAGGCTGCTGCCAAACTACCCCCTGTTTTTGGGGGTAGTTTGGCAGCAGCCTCGATTTATACCCATCCACCAAGGGCAACAGTGACTTACGGCCTAGGAGAGGTTGTGAGGTATCCATTCAGCGCGTGGTGTCTGACGGCTGCAGGGTGCGGCCCTTGTGGCCGTCCGTCATAAATTCAATATTCAGATGTTTGCGGACGGCCACAAGGGCCGCACCCTGCAGCCGTCGGTCTGACACGGATATTTTATTTAGCGTTTGGAGTCTGACCGTACCCTGCAAGCGGATTACATTCGCTTGTACTTCCTCTCCGAGGCTGCGACCACCTCTTTGCGTCCTTAGCGCCTTTGCGAGAGAATAAAAAACCAGCGAGCTCCGTCTTGGGGTATCTTCAGCGGTGTTCCGCCTGTGTAAGGGTGGGCTTTATCGGAGGCTGCTGCCAAACTGCTCCCCCCCCAAAAAAAAACAGGGGGTAGTAGTTTGGCAGCAGCCTCCACAAGGGCCGCACCATGTAGTCGCCCGGCTAGGCATCTAGGGTAATGTCCAATCCATATTTACTGTTTCAGTCAGGTTCCTTATGTGAGTTATGATTCATGTTCCGAAAGAAAAAATATACGTATAGGAAAGCATCTTCAAAGATTGTTTTGCGGAATCCGATGTAGACCTAATACCCTTCCAGAGTTAATTGATTAGTCTTCAAAGATTGCTCTGCGGAATCCGACGTAAAGGGTACCGCGGAACCCCATGTAGGGGTGGGGTTTATCCCCATCCTCCAAGGGCAGGACCCCTTCATCTCCCCTAGAGGGGAGAAAGAAATCACCTTTAAGCCCTTGTAGGATGGGGATAAACCCCACCCATTGGCATAAGTCGCTTATATTCCTTATAATTCATTTTATTAAGTGATTTCAGGAATTTGAATTAGGCCTATTATAGACGTAAATATGATTAGGACACTACACAAGATTACACAAGAATTTGCGGACCGCCCATAACCCTGCCTCACTGTAACCTACAGCAGCGGACCTGGCAATGTGACTACTTACTTAAAAGTGATGATTTTGTCATAATCGACTAAAAAATATTAAAGATTATTTGGAAAATTGGATTGAAAAGTTTATCTTTGCGCTGAAAACTAAACAATTAGGTAAACTGCCTGAAACATAAAAAGTCGACTATCAAATGAAGAAACTGCTTATCGTTGCCTGCATGATGGTAACAGCATTAACAGCTCTGGCGCAGAGAGCGAACCAATACCGTAATCCGGTGCTGTCGGGATTTCACCCCGACCCGTCCTGCGTGCGCGTAGGCGACGACTATTATCTTGTCAACTCGTCGTTCCAGTATTTCCCCGGTGTGCCCATATACCACAGCAAAGACCTCGTGAGCTGGGAGCAGGTGGGCAACGTGCTGACAAGGGAGAGCCAGCTGCCGCTGAAAGACGCTACATCATGGCTGGGCATCTACGCCCCGACGATAAGATATAACGACGGGACATTCTATATGATAACCACCAATGTGGGCAACGGCGGCAACTTCCTTGTTACGGCCAAGAGTCCGGAAGGGCCATGGAGCGAACCCATATGGCTTCAGCAGCAGGGCATAGACCCCAGTCTGCTGTTCGAAGGCGACACATGCTGGATGGTGTCCAACCCTGACGGACACATCACCCTGTGCAAGATAGACCCACAGTCGGGACGCCAGCTCACACCAAGCCGTACCATCTGGGACGGCACCGGAGGACGTTACCCGGAGGGACCGCACCTGTATAAGAAAGACGGATACTACTATCTACTTATCTCTGAGGGAGGAACGGAACTCGCCCACCACCTCACCATAGCGCGCTCACGCTCCATCTATGGTCCTTACGAGGCTGACCCGGCAAACCCTATAATGACAAACTGCAACCATAAAGGCGAAAAGATGCAGATACAGGGCACCGGCCACGGCGACTTCGTCGAGGACCAGGAAGGCAACTGGTGGGTGATATTCCTGGCATACCGTAACTTCGGCGGGGCGTATCATCACCTCGGACGCGAGACCTGTCTGGCCCCAGTGGAATGGAAGGCCGGAGAATGGCCTACCGTCTATGGCGGTGAGGCCATCGACACCATCATGCATGCCACCACGCTTCCGCTGAAGCCTATGGCGGATGCCCCATCGCAATACTCCTTCAGCAAAATGAAAGAGTTTGGACCGGAATGGATACACCTCGGACAACCCGACGGAAAGGCGTATGAGTTCACGGGAAAAGCACTACGCCTGCATGCCTCCCATAGTTCTCATGACACTACGGAGCCAAACACATGGGTGGGACTCCGGCAGACATCTCCACGCTGCGCTTATGAGGCTGAGGTCGACTGCCAAGGCCTTAAGGACGCGACAGCAGGACTGAGCATATACCAAATCAACGACGGTCATGCCGACTTACGCGTTCAGAAAGCCAAGGGCGGTTATAAGGTGGAGTTGCGCATGAAGCTTAAAGCCATCGACTATATCGTTGGCTCGGAGATGGTCAAGTCGCCGAAGGTAACGCTCAAGGTTACCACCGACGGCGACATGTACGACTTCTTTGTCATGGCCGCCAACGGACAATGGACTTCTCTGGGCTCGCTGAACTGCTCCCTGCTTTCAACGGAGGTAGCAGGAGGTTTCACCGGCATAACGGTGGGACTGTTCTGCAATGGTGGCAGTGGTGAGGCCTATGCTGATTTCAAGAGCCTTGCCATTAACAGCAATTGTATCAACAAATAACATAGAGACAAGAATAAAACTTTTAGAAAAATGAAAAAGTATCTTGCAGAATTTGTCGGTACCACGGTACTGACGTTGATGGGTTGCGGTGCTGCCGTAGCATTGGACTGCAACCCTACAAATGTGGCCGGGATGGTCGGAACGGCAATGGCGTTCGGTCTGTCGGTAGTGGCCATGGCGTACACCATTGGCGGTATCTCAGGATGCCACATCAATCCGGCAATAACACTGGGAGTGCTCCTCGGCGGACGGATGAGCGTCAAGGACGCGGTAGGCTACTGGATAGGACAGATCTTGGGAGGCATCGTCGGAGCGCTGCTGCTGTTCTTCCTGGTCAGCAGTACGGGTGACGGTGGTCTCGTCGGCACAGGTGCCAACGACCTGCAAACGGGTATCACGCCACTGGCCGGTTTTCTGGCAGAGACGGTGTTCACATGCGTCTTCGTGCTAGTAGTGCTCGGTGCGACAGCAAAGACCAACGGCGCGACAAACAACTTCGCCGGACTGGCCATAGGACTGGCACTGATACTAGTGCATCTGGCATGCATCCGCTTCACCGGAACATCGGTGAACCCGGCACGCTCCATCGGTCCGGCTCTCTTCCAGGGCGGCACGGCACTGTCGAACCTCTGGATTTTCATCCTGGCACCACTTATCGGCGGAGCCCTTGCCTCGCTGATATGGAAAGGTATAGAGCCTGACGAGAAGAAAAAGTAGGCGCTTTAATACATTATATAATAGGGGGATCCTCAGCTGGTAAACGATGCAGAGGTGGAAAAGCCCGCCGTCAATTGTAATGTCCGTCTTGCAAAAGTGCGGATGTAATAATATTGTATCGGAAAAATTAAATAATTTAACCATTCTGTTACATCAATTAAGAGTTCCCCTTTGCTAAAATCAATTGAAATTCGTATATTTGCACATGCAAAATTAGGAACAAACTATTCATTAAATTTTATAAACAACTATGGTAGATTACAAGAAAATTGGACTCGTCAACACTCGCGAGATGTTCAAGAGAGCTGTTGATGGCGGTTATGCAATTCCAGCATTCAACTTCAATAACCTGGAGCAGCTTCAGGCTATCATCACTGCATCATCTGAGTTGAAGTCACCGGTCATCCTGCAGGTATCAAAGGGCGCACGCAACTACGCTAACCCTATCCTCCTGCGTTACATGGCTGAGGGTGCCGTAGAATATGCTAAGTCGCTCGGTTGCAACCATCCGGAGATCGTCCTGCACCTCGACCACGGAGATTCCTTCGAACTGGTAAAGAGCTGTGTAGACATGGGCTTCTCTTCTGTCATGATCGACGGCTCATCAAAGCCTTACGAGGAGAACATCGCCCTGACAAAGCAGTGCGTAGAGTACGCTCACAAGTACGACGTTACCGTTGAGGCAGAGCTCGGTGTGCTCGCCGGCGTTGAGGATGAGGTTGCTTCTGAGGAGTCTCACTATACAAAGCCTGAGGAGGTTATCGACTTCTCCAAGCGTTCTGGCTGCGACTCTCTGGCTATCTCTATCGGTACCAGCCACGGAGCATACAAGTTCAAGCCGGAGCAGTGCACACGCGACCCGAAGACTGGCCGTCTGATTCCTCCTCCATTGGCATTCGATATCCTGCACGAGATTGAGAAGAAGCTCCCTGGCTTCCCAATCGTTCTCCACGGTTCTTCTTCAGTTCCACAGGAGTATGTAGACATCATCAACAAGTACGGAGGGAAGCTGCCTGACGCTGTTGGTATTCCTGAGGAGCAGCTCCGCGAGGCTGCCAAGAGTGCTGTCTGCAAGATCAACATCGACTCTGACTCTCGTCTGGCTTACACTGCCGGTGTCCGTGAGACTCTCGCTCTGCACCCTGACTACTTCGACCCACGTCAGTATGGTAAGGTTGCGCGCAACTACATGATCGACATGTACAAGCACAAGATTACCGACGTGCTTGGCAGTGAGAACAAACTTGCTAACTGCGACTAATGAGCATTAGAAGAATTATTCTGGTACTGGCTATGACGCTGACTGTTGCCGGCGTCCAGGCCCAGAGTAGACGTCCAAGAAAAAGCACGAGGGCAAAAGTCACACACAAGACAAGACCGCGTGTACCCGACGATTTCAAAGGGACGGGCGCGGGAGTCTATGACTTAGAGTCAGAGCTTCCGGAGGATGCTGCCGCTAAGGGTTCTAAGGTCGTTAAGGTGGATACTATCAGCAACGGAGCAAGCAGTGAAGTGCTTATTCCATTTGCAGAAGTCGACAACCATCTGGTGCTTCATGCTACCGCAAGTTCACCTCTTGACAAGATAGAGGTGTGCGATGCCAGCGACAAGGTGCTCCGTTCTACGGGTATGCATAAGCAGAGCAAGGCGTCAGTAGACTTGAATGAGTTTCCTAAAGACCAGAAACTTGTCATCAAGTTCTATGGTCTCGATGGCAGTACGCAGAATATAGAGGTCTCACATTAAGACCGCCGGACGCAAATCATCCGAACAGGCCTTTTTGAAAGACTTATAAAAACACAAAAAGGAGAAAAGCTAAACGCTTTTCTCCTTTTTTTATTCTCATAGTTGGAGTAGTCTTCTTCGTAAAAGCCAATGGCAAATTGAGTATAAACAACTCCATTGATTTTTCTATACACCCTTAATGCTAGTGGGCCTCTAGAGGTTCCAAGCGAAACATTGTGGCTCTTTATTCTGACAAGGTGAGGAAAGCCTTAGGGAGATACCTTATGATGTCGCTAGCCACGAGGCTCTCTTTCCCAAGGTCTTTTGCTGCCAGGTCACCGGCAAGTCCATGAAGGTACATTCCCACCTCACATGCGTCGCGGCGCTGGTAGCCACGTGCCAGCAGTCCGGTGATGATTCCTGTCAGCACATCACCACTCCCGGCGGTAGCCATGCCACTGTTGCCGGTAGGATTGAGCACCACATGTCCGTCAGGAAGGCAGAGAGCTGAATAGTGGCCTTTCAGGATAATATAGGCATGAAGGTTCTGGGCCATATCCTTGGCACGCTGCAGCCGTTCGTAGCTTCCATTGCTTGCCACGCTCGACAGACGGTCGAATTCCTTGGGGTGAGGCGTGAGGATAATGTCTTTCGGCAATTGCGGAATCCAAGCCCTATGGTTGGCAAGGATGTTCAGGGCATCAGCATCGGCAACGATAGGACACTGTGTCCGTTTGAGTTGCGCTATGAACGCTATCGCCGTATTCTCAAGCTGGCCCAAGCCGGGTCCTATCCCGAGAGCGTCGAAGTTGTCGCTGTCAACAGCCTCAGAGAAGTAAGTCTCCTCATGGTCCATCTGCAGAACGGCCTCTGGCACGCTCACCTGCATGATGCCGTAGTTCTTACGCGGTGTGTGAACGGTAACCTTCCCGGCACCGGCTCTCAGGCACGCTCTAGCGGCCAGGACTGCCGCTCCCGACATGCCGTAGCTACCGGCGACAAGCAATGCATTGCCCATGGAGCCTTTATGCGCAAAGTCGTCACGATGCAGTATTCGTGGACGGATATCGCTTTCTTCGAGCAGTGTATATAGCGCGTCAGTCTTCTTAACATACTCATCGCTTAGCCGGATGTCCAGAACCTGTATCTCTCCGAGGAACTCCTGGCAGTCGGCAAGGAACATCGAGAGTTTCTTTCCGTGCAGCGTGAGTGTGAGGTCAGCTTTGATGATGTTCGACCGGACATTAAACGAGTTGTCCTCAGTCATCAGTCCCGACGGCATATCAATGCTCACTACTCTTGCCGGACACTGGTTGATATATCTCACAAGTGCGGCAAAACCACCGGCAAGCGGTTTGTTTATACCAGAGCCGAACAAACCGTCAATAACCAGGTCTCCTGCCTGCAATGTGGGAGGATCGAACTTTGTCGTAACCTCCATAAAACCCTTTATCCTCTTGCAGTCTATCACGCGCTGCCTGTTTGCCGCACAGTCGTCGCTGAGCCGCCCAGAGATATTGAAGAGGTAAACCTTCACGTCATATCCCTGTGTGGCAAGCATCCGCGAGACGGCGAGTGCGTCGCCTCCGTTGTTACCCGGTCCGGCAAAGACTACTATCGGAGTCTCATTGCTCCACCGCCTCATAACAGTCTCCGTGATAGCCTTTGCCGCACGTTCCATTAAGTCAATCGACTTGATTGGCTCATGCTGTATAGTATATTTGTCTAGCTCATGTATCTGAGCACTGGTAAAAATCTTCATATCAACCGCAAAGTTACTAAAAGATTAGTTATTTAAGAAACGACGGATATAAAATTGTTTCAATAATTAGGGATTTCTCATATCTTTTTCGTAATTTTGCGTCAAATATTCTATACAGTCAATAAATGAGCAGAGTAACTATTAAGGACAAGACTTTTGAGACTTCCATTCCAGAAGCCGAAATTCAAAAGCGAGTAAAGGCTGTCGCCGACCGTATCAACATTGATTTCAAGGGCCGCAGGCCAATCTTACTGTCGGTACTGAACGGATCGTTTATCTTCGCTGCCGACCTGATGCGCTACCTCACAATAGAATGTGAGATATCCTTCGTCAAGGTCGCCTCCTACGCCGGAACCACTTCCACCGGAACAGTGAAGAAGCTGATTGGCGTCAATGCCGATCTGAAGGGCCGAGACGTAATCATTGTGGAGGACATTGTCGACACCGGCGTGACGATGAAAAACATGCTGTCGATGCTTTCCGACTACGAGCCGGCCTCACTCCATATCTGCACACTGCTGGTAAAGCCGGAGAAGCTCACCGTTCCATTGAACATAGAGTATTGTGCCTTGGAGATACCGAACGACTTTATCGTCGGCTACGGACTCGACTACGACCAGCTTGGCCGCAACCTCCGCGATATCTACACGGTGGTCGACGACAAGTAACACCAGACTATCATACCACTTCCAGCGGAGAGTTGTGCCGGTTTAATATGCCTTACGAGGAAAGACGACGGTATTTGTTCCCTACTGGAACTAGAACGAAATAATCTTATAAACTTAAAAACTTAAACTCACAAATGAAAAATATCATTATCTTCGGCGCCCCAGGTGCAGGTAAGGGCACACAGAGCGACAAAATGATTGAGAAGTACGGCTTAGGGCATATCTCCACCGGTGATGTGCTCCGCGACCAGATAAAAAAGGGAACGGAACTGGGCAAAACAGCCAAGAAATATATCGACGACGGTAAGCTCATCCCCGATGACCTGATGGTCGACATCCTGGCTTCTGTCTATGACAGCTATGGAAAAGACCACAAGGGGGTCATCTTCGACGGCTTCCCACGTACCATAAAGCAGGCCGAAGCCCTGAAGAAGATGCTCGACGAGCGTGGACACAAGGTAGCAGCGATGATAGAACTCTCTGTACCGGAGGAAGAGCTCGTAACACGTCTGGTAAACCGCGGAAAGATTAGCGGCCGCTCCGACGACAACGAGGAGACCATCAAGAAGCGTCTCGCCGTCTATCACAACCAGACTGCCCCACTCATCGACTGGTACGACAAGGAAGGCATCCATCATCATGTAGAAGGCCTGGGTACCGTAGACGAGATTTTCGAGCGTATCTGTAAGATTATCGACAGTCTGTAAGTTCCAGCTTCCCTTCATCAATGAAGGGAAGATACGACATGCGGTACAGTGATCTGCGACATATAACGCAGTGCTCTGCAACATATAATATTGATAACCATTCATTAATAATATCCGGAGTCCTGTCCGTCTTCATCTCCACAAGAGGCGGAAGGGCGAAGGTTTTCATTTCCTTATGGCCGAAAGCAACTTTGTAGACTACGTAAAGATACTGTGCCGTTCCGGAAAGGGCGGCCGCGGTTCCATGCATCTTCGCCACGTGAAGTATAACCCCAATGGCGGACCGGACGGTGGCGACGGCGGCCGTGGCGGAAACGTCTATCTCCGCGGCAACCACAACTACTGGACTCTGCTCCATCTGAAGTACCAGCGCCATATCTTCGCCGGCAACGGCGGCAACGGCGGACGCGACAAGTGCCACGGTACCGATGGTCAGGACGTGTATATCGACGTGCCTTGTGGCACCGTCGTCTACAATGCGGAAACCGGCAAGTACGTATGCGACGTGACTTACGACGGACAAGTCATCATGCTGCTTAAAGGCGGGCGCGGAGGACTGGGCAACTTCCAGTTCCGCACGTCGACGAACCAGGCTCCACGTTTTGCGCAGCCCGGTGAGCCGATGCAGGAGATGACTGTTATCCTCGAGCTGAAGCTGCTCGCCGATGTAGGACTCGTAGGCTTCCCTAACGCCGGAAAGTCCACATTGCTCTCCGCCGTATCGAGTGCCAAGCCAAAGATAGCCAACTATCCGTTCACCACCATGGAGCCCTCGCTAGGCATCGTGCCGTATCGCGACAGCCAAAGCTTTGTAATGGCCGACATCCCTGGTATCATCGAAGGCGCCAGTGAAGGCCGTGGCCTCGGCCTCCGTTTCCTTCGCCACATTGAGCGCAACTCTCTTCTGCTGTTCATGGTCCCCGGCGACACCGATGACATCAAGCACGACTATGAAGTTCTGCTCAATGAGCTCCGCAAGTTCAACCCTGAGATGCTGGAGAAGCACCGCGTGCTGGCCGTAACAAAGAGCGACCTCCTTGATGACGAGCTTATAGAGATGCTCAAGGAGACACTCCCCGACGACCTGCCGGTAGTGTTCATCTCAGCCGTTACCGGTAAGGGCATTGACGAGCTGAAGGATATCCTCTGGCAAGAGCTCAACTCCGAGAGCAACAAGCTCCAGGAGATTACCGCCGAGGACACCCTTGTGCACCGCGACAAGGACATGACGAGGTTCAAGGAAGAGCTCGCCGACGAGGATGCTGACGAAGACCTCGACGACGATACAGAGGACGGCGAGGAGGACCTCGACGACTTCGAGTATACCGACGACTGATCCTTTCGGTCTGCTCACAACAGCCCGACAAAAAATTATTACTTAACAAGAATCATGGCAGCAGTCTTACATTACTATAACTTATGGGAAGGCGTCACCGCTTTCACCACCACCCGACACGGAGGATACAGCAAGGATAACTACACCTCGCTTAACATAAATCCACACCGTGGGGACAATCCGTCGTCGGTAAGGAAAAACCTGGAAGCTGTAGCTATGGAATTAGGCATTGATGCCGACCATATTGTCCGTCAGCATCAGATACATGAGACCAACCTCCGCCATATCGATGGGAGGTATCTCAACTTTAGCGAAGAGGAACGGGAAAGATGGCTGGAGGGTGTCGACGGTGTCGTTACCGACATGCCACGGACTTGCATTGGGGTCTTCACCGCCGACTGTATTCCCCTGCTGTTCTTCGATTCCAAGAAGCGAGCCGTCGGTGCGGCACACGCCGGTTGGCGCGGCACGGTGAAACGCATCGCCGAGAAACTCGTCGCCTTTATGACCGACGAGTTTGGTTCACAGCCTGAGGATATTCATGCCATCATCGGACCAGGTATCACACTAAAGAACTTCGAAATAGGCCAGGAGGTCTACGACACGTTCTCCACAGCATGTTTCGACATGACGAAGATAGCACGCAAGTACCCGCCCATGCATCCTGAGGAAGGAACCGGTAACGAAGAGAAATGGCATATCGACCTCCCGGGATGCAACCGCCTCCAGCTCATCGCAGCAGGACTGAAACCAGAGAATATAACCCTCAGCGGCATAGACACCTATGACCGCCATGATGAATTTTTCTCAGCGCGCCGTCTGAAATCGGGATTTGGCACGATGTACACGGGGATAGTAATCCGTTAACATCGGACTCTTAGCTTCTGAAGGGGCTAAAAGACACGTTAACCTTCTACCACATAAATCTATCGTCTGCCCATGCTGACAGCCAGAAAACTACAACTCTACCCAATGCTACGGGTCGTAATAATGCTCATTATGGGTATTATCACGGGCAAGTTGGCTTTTCCATCTATTCCTTCTTACACGCTCTTAATGGCTACAGCGGCCTGTCTGACCACAGCCTTCCTTTTGCGCCGATCACCGGTAGGACAGTCTTTAGCCATAGGACTGACCTTCCTCACCTTAGGCGCATATCTCATAACAAACACCTTGGACAAGATGAACGTCCCGCTGCCAAAGAGTGAGGTTGCATATAATGCCGTCCTGACTACAGAGCCATCCGTCCACGGCAGAGTTGTTCAGACAGACCTGCTCATCATTGGCGACGGGAAGCCTCTGAAGGTACGCGCGTCCATTCTCCGCGACACCGTACGGAACCGTTGGCAGCGTCTGCATGTCGGCGACGGCATCACAGCAACATCACTGTTGGAACCACCGCACAACTTCGCGGGCTCCACCTTCGACTATGCCGCATGGCTTCGTCAGAGCGGGTTTGCCGCAGAGACGTTCATCTTTTATAATAGTTGGCGTAAAGCGGAGATAGACCTCACATCCCTCTCATACATGCAAAGGGCAACTGTGGAGGCCAGAAGAATAAGGGAGAAACTGCTTGAGCGTTACCGCTGCTATGGTGCCGACGGCAGCAGCTATGCCGTCCTGGCGGCAATGACCCTCGGCGACAAGTCTGCACTGTCCAAGGAGCTGCGGGAGGACTATTCCATTGCCGGTGCCTCACATGTGCTGGCACTGTCGGGCCTTCATCTCAGCATCATCTACACCATCCTTCTGCTGCTAACATTCGGCTATCGCCGCCGGTGGCTGCCACAAGTGCTGATAATGCTTGCCGTATGGTCATACGTCGTTCTCGTCGGGATGTCAGCGTCAGTAGTGCGTTCCGCCGTCATGCTGACTATAGTCTCCATGGTGACGATACTCAACCGTGGCAGCGTATTGCTCAACTCACTGTCCTTCGCAGCCTTCGTGATGCTACTGTGTAATCCTCTGACCCTCTACGACATTGGCTTTGAGATGTCATTTATGGCTGTCCTGGGCATCGCCATGCTGGAACCGTTGATGCGGCCAAGGCATTTGCCGAAGAACATCTTCCAGAAACTGCTGTATATGATTTGGGGAGTTATCTCGGTGTCGATAGCCGCGCAAGTGGGAACGGCCCCACTGGTAGCTTATTATTTCGGCCGTTTCTCATGCTATTTTATCATCACCAACCTCATCGTAATACCCTGCGCTACCATCATTCTCTATGGCGTAGTCGCATTGGCGGTTCTCTCCTGGTGGCATCTGTTGGCAAACCATATAGCTTCAGCGCTTATCCTCATCACCGGCTTCATGAACACAGTTCTCCACCGAATAGCATCACTGCCCGGAGCGAGCATCGACGGCATCAGTCTGTCACCGCTTCAGGTCCTTGCCGTTTATATATTCCTTTTCACAGTTTACTTCACCATTGACTTCTTCAGCAACATCGACGACCGGCGGCCTTAGGTTGTCAGTCCTAAGGCAGCACACACAAGCCCAGACATTTCACATCCTTATTCGCCACCTATCCACAAGAAAATCATTCCAAGGAGGACAAGAGCGAGGTCGACAGCCTTCGACCGCAGGTTCTTCTCATGGAAGAAAGCCGCACCAAAGAGGAAACTAACGATAACACTACCACGACGCACCATGGAAACAATAGAAATCATGGCGCCAGGCAATGACAAGGCATAGAAATATACGAAGTCGGCAGCGCTGAGAAAGACCGATATCATGAATATCGTTACCATGCCGTTGCCATGAAGACCCTCTCTGATGGCACTGAAGAACGACTTCGGCGATGGCGATGAACCATGATGTATGACTGCCAGGACTATTCCCATCATTATCATCTGATAGAAGTTGTACCAGCTCTGGACAATCATCCTGTCGAGTGCCAGGCCCTTGGGATTCATCAGGAACTTATCGTACAGTCCACTGACAGCACCTAAGACGGCACCAACCACGATAAACCATATTCCTTTGTTATGACTGAAGGAGATGCCTTCCTTCTTACTGCTCCGCGAGAGCATGAAGAAGGAGACGACGGCCAACAGCACACCTGTCCACTGCCACACATTCAGCCGCTCACCATATACGAAGATAGCACCGACAAGCACCAGCACGGGGCGTGTGGCGTTTATAGGCCCGTAGATGGTCAGAGGCACACGTTTCATTCCGAGATAGCCGCAAATCCACGACGAGAGGACGATGACACTCTTGAGGATTATCCATTTATGGACCTCCCAACCGCCACTGGCCACATGGAAGATGCTTCCGTCGAGTACGGTGGTGGTATACGACAGTACTATCAACGGTACGAAGATGAGCGTGCAGAAGAAAGTGTTGAGGAAGAGCACCGTGGACACGGCGTTGTCCTGGAGTGCCTTTTTCTTAAAGGAATCATAGAAACCCAGCAGTGCCGCTGAGAGAAATGCTAATAACAACCACATAATGTATGTCGAATGTAGTGCGGGAACATGCAGTTCCCCGTTTAATTTTAATATATTGAAAGAATGGAAAATAAGACGATGTGTCTTATCTTCACTGAACTGCTCAGTACTTTATGTCAGAGAGGAACAATGCATAGCCCGGCACACTCTCGCCTGCATCGCTGCGCGAGCCACTGTCCACGATACGCCGGAAGTCATCGAGCGTCATACGTCCACGTCCCACATCAATCAGTGTCCCCACAACAGCACGAACCATATTGCGGAGGAAGCGGTTGGCGGTGATACAAAACACATACTGCGAGCCTTTATCCCGCTCGAAATGAGCGTCGGTAACATTACAGATGGTCGTCTTCACGTCAGCACCGGCCTTGCAGAAGCATTTGAAGTCTTTCTCACCAAGGAGATAGTGCGCAGCCTCCGTCATGCGGACGAAGTCGAGCTTATAGTGCACCTCCCACGAATAACGCCTAAGAAACGGATCTTTCTCCGTGTGTATGTAATAATGATATGTACGAGCCGTGGCGGAGAAGCGTGCGTGCATGTCTCCGTCTACCGGTTCTATTTTGCTGATGGCAATGTCGCATGGCAATAATCTGTTCAGTCGAAACGTCAACTGGGCACAGTCGCCAACCACACCTTCAGCGGCATCGAAATGCGCCACCATACAACTGGCGTTGACTCCGCTGTCCGTTCTGCCGGCTCCCGTGATATCAATAGGCTGCCGCAGCAATGTGGTAAGGGCTTTCTCTATCGTTTCCTCCACAGAACTGCCGTTGGGTTGTATCTGCCACCCGTGATAGTTGGCGCCGTCGTAACTGAGATGTATGAAATATCTTTGCATATTCTTTTGTGAGTGCAAAGGTACGTTAATAATAATAAAATACAAAATAAATGGCTATTTGATTTAGGGACATAAAAAATGCCTGCCGCTTCACAGCGCTAGGCACTCAATCTCAATAGGTATTAGCCTTTTTAAGGTAAAAAGATTGTATTCAGGATAACGTTTGCAAAGATAAGGGATTTTTGTTTACCATGCAAATTATTTATCAATATTTTTTATGTTAAGCAACATATTTTTACAATTTGTCTTTAAAAACCATGAATTAAAGCCAATTTGTATTTGCATAACAGTCGTATGGAATATCATTTTTTTCGGTGCTGTGACTTTCGGTTTGCCCTCTGCTCACGGTATTTTGCCTTCTGTTTTGCACTGCCGGAGCCGTGTGCGCCGGTGATATATTTCTTTTTCTTTGCCTTGGTCTTCACCTTCCCGTCGTCGGCTTTTTTCTTTGGGGCACCTTTGAAGGTTATTCCGTTCTCTATTATTTTCTCGAAATCGTCCATATCGTTAAAAGTAAAAAAAGTGTTTGGTGGAAAAGGAAATTAATTCATAGAAAAGGAAAAGGTGAGAAGACAAGGAGACAGGAGCGAACGTTCGTCGGCTGACTTCTTTTCTTCCCACCTTTTACGTCTCAGCAATTAGTGATGGAACAAGCGTACACCGGTCATAGCCATGACGATGCCGTACTTGTCGCAAGTGTCGATGACATTATCGTCGCGGATGCTGCCTCCGGCCTGGGCCACATACTCCACGCCGCTTCGGTGAGCGCGCTCGATGTTGTCGCCGAATGGGAAGAAGGCATCACTACCCAGACAAACATTCTGGTTCTTGGCAATCCACTCTTTCTCCTCCTCACGGGTGAACACCTCCGGCTGACGGGTGAAGAAGTTCTGCCATGCTCCGTCGCGGAGCACGTCGTCGTGCTCATCCTCTGAGAGATAAACATTGATGGCGTTGTCGCGGTCAGCACGGCGTATATTCTCCTTAAACGGCAGGTTCAGCACCTTCGGGCACTGACGTAGCCACCACTCATCGGCTTTATCGCCGGCAAGACGCGTACAGTGAATACGGCTCTGCTGTCCTGCACCGATACCTATAGCCTGTCCGTCCTTAACGTAGCAAACAGAGTTGCTCTGAGTGTACTTCAAGGTGATAAGCGCTATCTTCAGGTCGCGGATAGCCTCCGGAGTGAATGTCTTGTTCTTTGTAGGAATGTTCTCGAAGAGCTTCGGGTCGTTGAGGTCGACCTCGTTACGTCCCTGCTCGAAGGTGACGCCGAAGACCTGCTTGTGTTCTATAGGGTTCGGGCGATATTCTGGGTCTATCTGTATGACGCAGTAGTTGCCGCGCTTTTTCTTCTTCAGGATCTCAAGGGCCTCGGGCTCGTATCCCGGTGCTATGACACCGTCGCTGACCTCACGCTTTATGAGTTTTGCCGTAGCCACATCGACCGTGTCGCTCAGAGCGCAGAAGTCTCCGTAGGAACACATACGGTCAGCACCGCGGGCGCGTGCGTAGGCGTTGGCCAGAGGGGTAAGTTCGAAGTCGATGTCATCAACGAAATAGATTCTCTTCAGCGTGTCGCTCAGTGGCAGGCCCACTGCGGCTCCAGCAGGGCTGACATGCTTGAACGATGCAGCGGCGGGCATACCGGTTGCAGCCTTAAGCTCTTTGACCAGCTGCCAGCTGTTCAGAGCGTCGAGCAGATTGATGTAGCCGGGACGGCCGTTAAGTACTTCGAATGGGAGTTCGCCCTCTTCCATATATACGCGGGAGGGCTTTTGGTTCGGATTACATCCGTACTTTAATGCTAATTCTTTCATATAACTTATATGGTATATGTAAATTCGCATGCAAAATTAACATAATCGTAATGAATATCAAAATAAAATAGTCATTTTTATTTTGTTGTTTCCTATGTTTCCATTACTTTTGCAGCCAGGGAAAATAGAGAGTTTTATGATGTTATGAAAAAAGACTTGAAGAATTTGATTATTGAGCATGGTCATTTGCTTGCTGACGCCAAAATTGTGGAAGCCGACTTCGAGCGCCTCTCCGAAAAGTTGGGCAAGCACCACATCAACCTCAATGGCAGTTCAATACAAAAGCTATGGGGATACCTGAAGAACGCTCCAAAGCCCAAGAAGAAGACTCTTGACCGTCTTTCGCTATTTGCCGGGTTCCAGAATTGGGACGAGTTGCAAAAAGCCTTCCACGGGAACTGACGCCATATCAGCATCCACAACAAAGCATTTCCTGACACATAAATCATTCTGCGCAGGGTGCGGCTAAATAGGTATATATCTGTTTCTGACAGACTATCCTGCCGCCTTATCCTTTGCTTCTTTGAGCATTCTCTTGTGCTCCTCCAGTTTCTCCTGGGCACGCTCCCGTGCCACGGAAGCATACTCGTTGTCAGGGTCCTCGTTAAGGTCTATGCGCATGGTATGGGCACGTATGACGAGATCCTTAACCACCTCTCCACCGCAGATAAGTCCTGCCGTGGCGGGAACCCACGCGTTCGACGAGGGGATGGTGTGACGGTCTGTACATTTCCTCATGTCCTTGTTAGGGCAGATGCAGTGGAAGCGGCATGATATCTCCGGCTGGTCGATACTCTCCAACGGTTCCTCAGGACTGTAGACAACCTTGAGGTGCTTCACATCGGTCTTGCGGAGCTTCTTCCTCAACACCTTTGCCAACGGGTCCATCTTTGTCTTGAACAAGTCGGTAACCCGGAACTGCGTCGCGTCGAGCTTATAAGCGGCACCAAGGCATGAGATGATTGGCACACCAAGACGCCAGCAACGCTGAATGATATCGAGTTTCGCCGTTACGGTGTCAATACAGTCAACAACGTAATCATAGTTGCTGAAGTCGAACATGTCGGCTTTCTCCGGAAGGTAGAAGGTCTGATACTTGCGGACAATACAACGGGGATTAATATCGTGGATACGTGCCTCGGCCACGTCGACCTTATGCTTGCCTACGGTTGATATGGTGGCAAGTATCTGCCGGTTGACATTGGTCAGACAGACGCGGTCGTCGTCGATGATGTCGATAGCCCCGACACCACTACGTGCAAGCACTTCGACAACATATCCGCCGACGCCGCCGACGCCAAAGACGGCAACACGCGAGCCATTGAGCGTGTCAATGGCCGGTTTCCCCAGTAATAATTGTGTTCGTGAAAACTGATTCTGCATTCGTATCCTTTACTTCTTTTTACCTTTTTCTCGTTGATAGTCTTGTTCACCCCTGCCCTCAGCAGTCATGGGCGTATGTCTCTGCTAGTCTTTTTTCTCCACAAGGCTTATTCGTGTGGGCTCCACAGTTATCAGACGACGCTTATAGAGGTCGCCGATGGCACGCTTGAAGACCTTCTTCGACACCTGGAAAGCACGTTTTATATCCTCCGCATCGGTCTTGTCGCCCATATTGCAGACACCATCATGACCTTGAAGATAGTCGAGAAGTGTCGCGGTGAAATCCTCGGTTTGCCGCATTCCCGTAGGCTGCAGCGTACAGTCTATCTTGCCGTCAGGACGTATTGTATCGATATATCCCGTCATACGGTCACCGGTATGCACGTACCTGAATATCTGATCATCATAGATAAGGCCGCCGAACTTATCGTCGATGATGACCTTAAAGCCCAAATCAGTCTTCTGCCAGATGAGAAGGCCGACCTTGGTGCCGTGGTGATAGGCTTTCATATCCTCAGGAGTGATGGCCGAGAGATATTTATCTATTTTTGCGGAAGCCACGAGACGGTAGCTCTCTTCGTCGACATGGATGTGGACGATATAACTCTCGCCAACTTCCATCTTCTTTTTCTGTTCTCGGAAAGGACAGAACAGGTTCTTGGTGACACCCCAATCGAGGAAAGCACCGTACTTGTTGACCCACGAGCACTCCAGATAGGCAAACTCACCGGCCTCAGCCAACGGCTGCTCCGTGGTGGCTATGGGGCGTTCCTCCTGGTCGAGATATACGAAGGCGGTGACATCATCGCCTATCTCCGTACCTTCCGGCACATACTTTGCCGGCATGAGTATCTCACCCTCAGCACCGCCGTCGAGGAAGAGGCCGAATTCCTCCTTCTCCCCTACCCTTGCTCCGGTGTGCTTATAAGCCTTGCGTACCACCTTCATGGTGTTGTAGCGTCCTAACTGTATCCTTGCCATAATCTGTCCTTAATAAATTCGTCTGCAAATTTAGTGGAAATCGGATACACTGCCAAATATTTCTCCGTTTATCCGTAAAAAAGACCAAATAAGTCTTGCATACAATGAGCAATAGACGTATTGAGGAGAGGTCATGGTGAGGACCGGATAGAGCACTATTAATTACAGCCGCTTAATCCTTCATGGTACTCTTTTGACCAAGAGCCTATGATGTAAAGGCCTAGGAACGTCAAAAGGCCGTTGAGCATCAGCATCTCATAGCCGAACTTATACCCTGTCGTGGAGGCGACGGCATTGTCGATAAGCAGACAGAGAAGCGGTGAGGCGACACAGACATACGGCACCAGACGGTCGCAGGTCGGACGATGTGTGATAAGTCCATAGGAGAAGAGGCCAAGGAGAGGACCGTAGGTATAGGAGCAAAGGATATAGATGGCATCGATGACGCTGGTGTTGTTGAGGGCTTTGAATGCGAGGACGAAACCGATGAAGACCACCGCCACACCGATATGAGCACGGCGTCGCAGGCGTTCATCGTCCTGCCGTCCCACGATATCCACACAGAAGCTCGTGGTAAGAGCCGTCAACGCTGAGTCGGCCGAAGAGAATGCCGCTGCCACGACACCAATGGTAAACAACACCACGACGCTGTCGCCGAGTCTTCCCGACGCGGCGAACATAGGCAGCAGGTCATCGCCCTGCTCAGGCAGTGCTATTCCCATGCGGGAGGCAAGTATCGTAAGGAGAACACCCAGGGAAAGGAAGAGCAGATTTGCCGGAACGAAGGCGAGGCCATAGGTACATACATCTTTCTGTGCGTCACGGAGCGTCTTACATGTGAGGTTCTTCTGCATCATGTCCTGGTCGAAACCGGTCATGACAACGGCCACAAAGGCTCCACTGAAGAACTGTTTCCAGAAGTTCTGGCGCGATATCCAGTCATCGAAGACGAAGACACGGCTGTGGACATCGTTGACAATGGCACTGACAGCTTCGGAAGTAGTCATTCCCAGACGGTCAATGACATTAAAGATTATCAGTATCAGGGCGGCAAACATACAGAAGGTCTGGAACGTATCGGTCCAGACAAGGGTTTTGATGCCGCTCCGACGGGTGTAGAGCCAGATGAGAAGGACCATGGCGAGAACCGTTACAGGGAACGGAATGCCATAGGCGGAGAGGACAAATTTCTGCAGGATGATGCAGACCACATAAAACCTCACGGCAGCCCCCGTCATCTTTGAGATGAGGAAGAACCAAGCTCCAGTCTTATAAGACCTCTGTCCGAGCCGTTCTTTCAGATATGTATAGATGGTGGTGAGGTTCAACTTATAGTAGACGGGCAGCAGGACGAGGCCTATAATGAAATAACCAAGGATGAAGCCGACACACATCTGCAGGTATGTCATATCTGTTTTGAGCACCATTCCCGGCACGCTGACGAAGGTGATGCCGGAGATGCTCGCGCCGACCATGCCGAAAGCCACCATATACCATGGTGAACGGCGCCCTGCACGGTAGAAAGTCTCATTGTCGGAACGGCGTGCCGTAAGACGGCTGATTACCAATAAGGCAGAGAAATATATTATTATTGTAAGGAGAATAAGCATTTCTGTCAACTACGAATAAATTTAAATGCGCGCCGGCTGACGATAAGACACGCTGGGAAGACGATAAAGTCAGTCAGAAGCCATGAGATAGGATAAATCATCATCAGCCTGTTATACCCTGGCCAGACGGGATGAATGGCGAAGATCCAGAACAGGCGGAAGACACATGTGCCGAAAACGGTCATCAGCGCAGGCTCCAGGGAATGCCCCAAGCCACGCATCGCCGAGGCCGGAATCTCATAGAACGTCGCTATCCACTGCGTAGTCATGGTCAGCGAGATACGTATCATGGCATAGTGGATTACCGTCGTGTCAGTGGAAAAGAATTTCAAGAAGAAGTTCTCACCGAAGAACATCACCATGTTGCCGCAGAGCGTGGCCAGGGCACCGCAGACAAGACAGATGCGGAAAACGCGCTTGCAACGCTCCACCTCTCCGGCACCGTAGTTCTGCCCTACGAAGGTAACACATGCTCCGCTGAACGCGTTCATAAGGAAGTAGCAGTAAGCATCGAAAATCTGCGATGCCGACGAGCCCGCCATGGCCGCTGAGCCATAGCTGTTGATGGCCGACTGCACAAAAACGTTGGAGAGGGAGAACACCATTCCCTGAATGCCGGCGGGGATGCCAATCTGCAGGATGCGCTTAAGCTCCACGCCATAGATACGCAGATGACCGTAGTCGAGGCGGAAAGGTCCGCTTTCCTTACGGAGGAGGTATACCACCGCAACGGCGGAGAACAGATAGGCACTGTCGTTGGCAATGCCGACACCGACGACACTCATCCTGAAGACGATAACGGTAACAAGAGCGACAATGGCATTGATGACACCGCCAACAAGAAGGATATAGAGAGGACGGCGCGTGTCGCCCTTACTGCGGAGAATTGACGCGCCGAAGTTGTAAACCATGAAGAACGGTGCACCGAGAAACCATATCCTAAGGTATGTCACAGCATCGTCGATGACGTTGGCAGGCGTTCCCATGACTGCGAGGACAGGCCGCGAGATTACCATTCCAAGCAGAAGAAGGAAGAAGCCGCTGGCCACCGACAGTACTACAGTGGTGCTGACGGCATGACGTATGGCACGGTTGTCGTGCTGTCCGATATGATTGGAGAGGATAACATTCGCCCCAACCGACATACCAACAAAGAGGTTGATACACAGGTTGATTAGGAACGTGTTGGCACCAACGGCCGCCATAGCCTCGGAACTGGCAAAACGGCCCACGACCATCACGTCGACGGAGTTGAACAACTGCTCCATCACGCCGCTCAACGCGAACGGAAGGGCAAACATAAGTATCTTACCCAGCAGCGGCCCATGCAGCATATCAACCTCATTTCGATGCAATGAGGCATCAGCGGCAGCATTCTTTCCTTGTTCTTCCTGTTCCATTAAACTATGATTGACACCAGAGAAACCGACACCCGGCATTCACCGGCACCCGTTTCTGAATATTCCAAAAATAATGATTTCCTACAATTATCCTGAATAAAGGCATAACGTCCTCCGCAGGTGAATGCCTTTAAAGCGCAAAACAGGGTGCATCAGAAGTCTGCCTGCTCTGTTCCTGATATCAGGAACAGTAGGAAGCCGACATCTGATGCACCCTCGTTGTTACACAAGTATACGGGTTTGTATAAGTATAATAATGTTATCTTACTTTCCGACGTTGCCTACCTTGATGAGATATTCGGCAATCTGAACGGCGTTCAGGGCTGCGCCCTTGCGTATCTGGTCTCCGGTGAGCCACAGCGTGTTGCCGTTATCGTCGGCAAGGTCTTTACGGATACGGCCTACGAAGACATCATCCTTGCCAGCAGAGTCGAGAGGCATCGGATAGACATAGTTTTGCGGGTCATCGACAAGAGTCACGCCCGGAGCCGCCTTCAGTGCCTCACGGATTTCCTCAACGCTCAGCGGGCGCTCCGTTTCGAACCATACGCTTTCGGAATGGGAACGAAGCGACGACACACGGACACAGGTAGCACTCGTGCGAACATCGGAGTGCATGATTTTCCGGGTCTCATTATACATCTTCATCTCTTCCTTGGTGTAGTCGTTTGGCGTCATCTTGTCGATTTGCGGGATGACATTGTATGCCAACTGATGAGGGAACTTATTGATAGTGGAGACCTTTCCGTCCTCAACCATCTCCTTATACTGCTGCTCCAGTTCCTTCATGGCCGCAGCACCGGCACCGCTGGCACTCTGGTAGCTGGAGACATGTATCTTCTTGATGTGGCTCAACTTGTCTATAGGGTTAAGCACGACAACCATCATAATGGTGGTGCAGTTAGGGTTGGCGATGATGCCGCGCGGACGGTCCAGAGCGTCCTCAGGATTTATCTCCGGCACGACGAGAGGCACATCCTTATCCATACGGAACTGCGAGCTGTTGTCAATCATTACGGCACCATACTTGGTAATGGTGTCGGCAAACTCGGCAGAGGTACCGCCACCGGCACTGGTGAAAGCAATGTCGACACCCTTGAAGTCGTCATTGTGCTGAAGTTCTTTAACGGTGTACTCCTTTCCCTTGAAGGTGTACTTACGGCCAGCGGAACGCTTCGAGCCGAACAGCAACAAGTCATCAATAGGGAAATTTCTCTCTGCAAGGATACGTAGGAACTCCTGTCCTACTGCGCCACTGGCGCCAACAATAGCTACTCTCATATTTCTTTTATCTTAAACCTTCACTATAAATTGCATGCAAATTTAGATATTTCCTTTGAGATTGCAAAATATTATAGCGCAATATGTTCAATCAGCTATTAATTAATGATATATATGACGGAAGAAACAGCCTTTGCGACGAAAACCTACAGTATATTTTCGCCTTCCCCAATATCAACATCAACTGCGCATCCATAGATAACACCCCTCCTGACAGTCCTCACCGGAAAATAGAAAGCCTTTCTTTTTGTCATCTCGCACGTTTACATTAACTTTGCATGTGCATTTGTAATCAAAGAAGAACGCCATTATGCCAGATTTGTCACAATACTTCCCGATAACAGACCCGACGCTGATATTCTTCGTCGTCCTGCTGATTATCCTCCTTGCGCCGATAATCATGGGCAAGCTGCGCATACCTCACCTCATAGGAATGGTCTTGGCAGGTGTCATCATCGGCAAATACGGTCTCAACATCCTCATCCGCGACGACTCCTTCCAGCTCTTCGGACGCGTGGGACTGCTGTATATCATGTTCCTGGCGGGCCTCGAGATGGACATGGAAGGCATGAGAAAGAACAGGGCTAAGATAGGCTTCTTCGGGATAATGACCTTTCTCGTGCCGATGCTGCTGACATTCTTCACCTCGATGTCTCTGCTCCACCTGAGCAGTATGGCCGCGCTGATGCTTGGGTGTATGATGTCGTCGAACACGCTGATAGCCTACCCCATCGTAGGACGGTACGGACTACAGCGCAACACGGCCTCGACGCTCAGCGTGGGCTCGTCAATGATATCACTTCTCTTAGCCCTTATCACGCTTGCAGCGGTCGTCAACGAGGCCAGAGGCACGGCAAACGGACTCTTCTGGCTGCTCTTCCTCGTGAAGATAATAGTCTTCAGCGCCGTGATGATACAGCTCATACCACGCCTTACGCGGTGGTTCCTGCGTAAGTACAGCGACGCGGTGATGCAGTTCATCTTCGTAATGTCGGTACTGTTCTTCAGTTCGGCACTGTCGAACTACATCGGGCTGGAAGGCATTTTCGGAGCGTTCTTCGCCGGACTGGTTCTCAACCGGTTCATCCCAAAGATATCACCACTGATGAACCGCATAGAGTTCATCGGCAACGCCCTTTTCATCCCATATTTCCTCATCGGCGTGGGCATGCTGATAAATATCCGGCTGCTGTTCCAAGGTGGAACGGTGCTGTGGATAATGCTCTGCCTGGTCTTCTTCGGCACTCTCGGCAAGGCAATAGCTGCCTATGGCACGACGGCTTTCTTCCGCATGCCGCGTCTGTCGGGGCATCTGATGTTCGGCCTGACATCGGCCCACGCCGCAGGAGCCATCGCCATGGTGATGATAGGATTGGAACTTGAGGTCTCACCGGGCCGCACGCTGCTCAACAACGAGGTTCTCAACGGTGTCGTCCTGATGATACTCTGCACGTGTATCATCTCGTCAGTGATAACGGAGAATGCTGCAAGGAACATTCGTCTTAAGGAGAAAGAGAGTACGACGATAGAGAACAGCGGCGATGACGAAAAGATTCTTGTTGCCGTGAAATACCCGGAATATGCCGACAACCTCATGACGCTGGCCAATCTAATGCGTAACACCAAGCTCACACGCGGGATGATTGCGTTGAACGTAGTATATGATGACATCAACGCGGCACGCCACCAGGCCGAGGGCAGACGCCTCCTGGAGCACATCAAGCGCTACTGCAGTGCCGCCGACGTGCCGTTGCAGACGCAAGTACGCCTCTCAACGAACATTGCCAACGGCATAAAGCACGCCTTCAGGGAGTACCAGGCGAGCGAGATAATCATGGGACTTCACTTCCACCAGGACGTCTCCAAGGGCTTCTGGGGACAGTTTGCGCAAAGCCTCTATAATGGTCTTAACCGGCAGATTATCATTGCGCGCATAACGCAACCGCTGAACACGATACGGAAAATAGAGGTCGCGGTACCCTCAAGAGCCGAATACGAGCCGGGCTTCAACCGGTGGATGGAACGCCTCTCGAGGATGGCCGACAACCTGGAGTGCCGGATAGAGTTCCACGGACGTGCCGAATCGCTGGTCCTCATAAGGGAATACATCAACAACCGGCACCCCAGCGTGAGGGCGGAATTCGTCGAGATGCCACATTGGAACCAACTGCCACAATTGGCTTCGAAGATAAAGAGCGATCACATGTTCGTGGTGGTAACGGCAAGAAAAGGCACCATCTCATACAAGAACGCTCTGGAGCAACTCCCTCAAGAGATAAACCGCTACTTCAACGGCCGCAGCATCATGATAATCTATCCGGACCAGTACGGTGAGACTCAGGACCAGATGACCTTCGCAGAGCCTCAGCACACCGAGGAACGGTCCGCCTACGACTGGATAATGGACAAGTTCCGGCAGGGGTTCTTCCATTCGTTCAGCATAAGAAAGACTGGCAAACGGTCGAAAGGACTGTAACATCAGCACGAAACTACATTAATAATATATGATTGACGTAAAGAACATTACGAAGAGCTTCGGCTCTCTGCAAGTATTAAAAGGCATAGACCTCCATATCGACAAAGGAGAGGTCGTAAGCATCGTAGGACCATCAGGGGCTGGAAAGACGACACTGTTGCAGATAATCGGCACTCTCGACAAGCCGGACGAAGGCACTGTCGTCGTCGATGGCATCGACGTGGGTAAACTCTCTACAAGTAAGTTAAGCGACTTCCGCAACAAGCACATCGGATTTGTCTTCCAGTTCCACCAGCTCCTGCCGGAGTTCACAGCCATAGAGAACGTGATGATACCGGCATTCATCGCAGGGAGGAAAATCTCCGAAGCACGCCAGCGTGCGGAAGAGCTGCTGGAGTTCATGGGACTCGCCGACCGTGCGAACCATAAGCCAAACGAGTTGTCGGGTGGTGAGAAACAACGGGTTGCCGTAGCCCGTGCCCTTGTCAACAACCCTGCGGTTATCCTCGCCGATGAGCCGTCAGGCTCACTGGACTCCAAGAACAAGGCTGAGCTCCACCAGCTGTTCTTCGACCTCAGAGACAAGTTCGGACAAACCTTCGTCATCGTCACCCACGACGAGAGCTTGGCCTCCATCACCGACCGCACCATACATCTTAAGGACGGACAGATCGTCGATGGCAATGCCAACGAGGAGACGGTCTGACAAGTAAAACGTCTATTCCCTTCCACTGATGATGGAAGGAAATAGACGTGCCAATTAATCTGTTTGTAATCACACGCACCGGAATGTTTCATATCGGCATCTTTTCACGCCGACATGCCGTTCCGGTGCGATGTCGTTTTAGAACTCCGCGTTTTTAGGTGTACGTGGGAACGGGATGACGTCACGGATATTCTGCATACCGGTAACGAAGAGGATAAGGCGCTCAAAGCCCAGGCCGAAGCCGGCATGAGGACAGGAGCCATACTTACGCGTGTCAAGATACCACGAGTAGGTACTCTCCTTCATGTGGCGCTTCTCTATCTCGTCGAGCAGCTTCTGATAGTTCTCCTCACGGACAGAGCCACCGATAATCTCACCGATACGCGGGAAGAGCACGTCAGTACCCTGCATGGTCTTTCCGTCCGGGTTCTTCTTCATATAGAAGGCCTTAATCTCACTAGGATAGTCGGTCATGATGACCGGACGCTTGAAGTGGTGCTCCACCAGGAAGCGCTCATGCTCACTGTTGAGGTCCATGCCCCATCCTGTGATAGGGTTCTCAAACTTGTGACCATCCTTCACGGCCTGCTCCAGAATCTTTATTCCCTCAGTGTAAGGAAGGCGCACGAAGTCCTCCTTGACAACGGAGTTGAGAGTGTCGAGTAGTGTCTTGTCAATCATCTTATTGAGGAACTCCAGGTCATCCTTGCAGTTCTCCAGTGCCCAGCGCACGCAGTACTTGATGAAGTCCTCCTCCAGGTCCATGAGTTCCTCCTTGTCCATGAACGCTATCTCCGGCTCAATCATCCAGAACTCAGCGAGATGGCGCGGCGTGTTGGAGTTCTCTGCACGGAACGTAGGACCGAAGGTGTAGATAGCACCCAGGGCAGTGGCGCCAAGCTCACCCTCCAGCTGACCGGAGACGGTGAGGTTTGTCTTCTTGCCGAAGAAATCCTTTGAGTAGTCCACCTCACCACTCTTGGCCACACGGTCGAGGTCCAGTGTCGTAACCTGGAACATCTCACCGGCACCCTCAGCGTCACTGGCTGTAATCAGAGGCGTATTGAAGTAGTAGAAGCCATGGTCGTGGAAGTACTTGTGGATGGCGATGGCCATATTATGACGGATGCGGAAGACAGCACCGAAGGTGTTGGTACGCAGACGCATGTGAGCATACTGACGCATATACTCGAAGCTCTGTCCTTTCTTCTGCATAGGATAGTCGTTAGGACACAGACCATAGATAACAATCTTCTTAGCCTGGACCTCCACAGCCTGTCCTTTTCCCTGACTCTCCACAAGTGTACCCTCAACACCTATGCAGGCACCGGTGGTAATGCTCTTCAGCTCTTCGGCATCCATAGTCTCCGGACTGACGACGACCTGCACGTTCTTGATTGTAGAGCCGTCATTGAGAGCGATGAAGTCAACAGCCTTGCTGCTGCGGTGCGAACGCACCCAGCCTTTCACTACTATATCTTTTCCAAAGTCGGTGCTCTTGAGGGCATCGACGACCTTAGTACGTTTCATAAGCCTCTGCAAAATCTCCCCACGAGGGAGAGGAAGTCCGGTCGTCATGTCGCACATGCGCCCCGGACCGTATTATTATAATATGTATATAAATTTAATGTTTAACCTTGAAACCGAAAAGCCCTCCCAAGAGGAAGGCTTAGGGACTCTCTTATTCGAATGCGCCCATACGCAGCATCTCCACTTCCTTCTCTGTGAGGAAGCGCCAGTCGCCACGACGGACGTTCTTCTTCGTCAGACCGGCAAACTGAACACGGTCCAGTTTCACCACACGATAGCCAAGGCTCTCGAAGATACGACGGACGATACGGTTCTTTCCGCTATGTATCTCAATGCCCACCTGACGCTGGTCCTCAGGATCCGGATAGTCGATAGCGTCTGCCTTGACCTCACCGTCCTCAAGTTCTATACCGTCGGAAATCTTCTGAAGGTCATTGGCCGACACCGGCTTATCGAGGTATACGTGGTAGACCTTCTTCTTCAGGAACTTCGGATGTGTGAGCTTCGAAGCCAGGTCGCCGTCATTGGTCAGCAGGAGCACACCGGTGGTGTTTCTGTCGAGACGGCCCACAGGATAGATACGCTCCGGGCAAGCACCCTTGACGAGGTCCATGACGGTCTTACGGTTCTGAGGATCATCACTTGTGGTGACATAGTCCTTCGGCTTGTTGAGCAGTACGTAGACCTTCTTCTCCAGGGTTACAGGCTGATCGTTGAAGAGCACCACGTCAGAACGCAGCACCTTTGTGCCAAGCTCGGTAACGACCTCACCATTGACCTTCACAGCACCTTTCTGGATGTACTCATCAGCCTCACGACGTGAGCATACACCTGCATTGGCAAGGTACTTGTTGAGGCGGAGCGGCTCGTTCGGGTCTACATTCTCCTCCTTATATTCTATGCGCTTCTTAAGCGAATACTTTGCGTTCGGATCATAGTCGCCACTATGCTGACGGCGATAGCCGCCCTGCTGATAGCCGCCACGGTTCTGGTAACCGCCCTGACGCTGCTGATAGCCACCCTGACGCTGGTAACCGCCGCCCTGCTGGTATCCGCCACGGTTCTGATAACCACCCTGGCGCTGGTAACCGCCCTGGCGCTGATAGCCGCCACGGCTCTGGTAACCGCTCTGGCGCTGATAGCCGCCCTGGCGCTGATAACCGCCCTGGCGCTGATAGCCGCCACGGCTCTGGTAAGAGGTATTCTCGCTGTTCTCGGCATTGTCGCCCTCACCATTGGTATTATTGTTGTAACGCGGACGATAGCCGCCGTTACGATTACTGTTATAACCTCCCTGATGCTGATAGCCACCGCGGCCCTGATAGCCGCCACGGCCCTGATAGCCGCCACGGCCCTGATAGCCGCCACGACTCTGATAGCTTCTAGGCCTCTCTGTAGTGGCATCACTGCTGCCCTGCAGACCGGCTCCAAAACCTTCAGGACGGAAGCCGCCCTCACCAGACGGACGTGATGCCGTCGCGCCGTCACTGGTATATGAGCGTGGCACGCGGATACGCGGACGCTGCGGACGACCAGTCCGGCTATCGCGATGATAATTGCTCGATTGTCCGGCTGTATAGCCCTCACGGTTAGCGTCGTTCTGCTCTGAAGACAATCCCTCTTTGTTCTCTGTTTCTTCTGTCATAATTAGTTCTTTTTTGTGTTAATACTATAGCCTCACGGCCGTTTCATTAGTTTACTTGTGAAGTGTTGAAGTGTCTTTAATGTTTAAATGAATATTCTGTTTATATTTGTTTTTAAATCTCGGAAGTTTGTATCCGCCTGCAATGTGCGGTCATCATGCCCGTCTGTTACTTATGTGATTTATTCTTTATCAATCCAAAAAATATTTTTATGGTTACGGACGGCCACGAGGGCCGCACCCTGCACACGGTTAATTGACTTCCGAAGCTTATCTATAAATAATATAATAATGTGAAATAATTATTCTGTCTTGTCTTCGAGGCTTGTCGGGCCTCCTCTTCTCATACCATTTCCTTTCGCACCACCGGCTTACATGCCGGTATAGTTATGTGGTGTAACGGCCATCATCTCTGCCTTCACCGCGTCGCTGACATCAAGTGTCTTGATGAAGTCGTGAATAGTCGCCTCGGTAATCTTCTGGTTGGTACGTGTCAGACCCTTCAGCGTCTCGTAGGCATGAGGATACTCCTCACGGCGAAGGATGGTCTGCAGAGCCTCTGCCACGACAGCCCATGTATTGTCGAGATCCTCGTTGATCTTGTTCTGGTTGAGGATAAGCTTGCGAAGACCCTTCAGGGTGCTCTGTATGGCGATGACACTATGACCGAGAGGCACACCGACATTTCTCAGCACCGTAGAGTCGGTGAGGTCGCGCTGCAGGCGGCTCACTGGCAACTTGGCGGCGAGGAACTGCAGGATGGCGTTCGACAGGCCGAGGTTACCCTCGCTGTTCTCGAAGTCTATAGGGTTCACCTTATGAGGCATAGCACTCGAGCCAACCTCTCCAGCCTTAATTTTCTGCTTGAAATACTCCATGGAGATATACATCCAGAAGTCGCGGTCGAGATCGATGATGATGGTGTTTATGCGGCGGACAGCATCGAAGATACTGCCCAGGTGGTCATAGTTGCTTATCTGTGTGGTCCACTGCTCACGCTGCAGACCGAGTTTCTCGCTGACGAACTTATCGCCAAAGGCCTTCCAGTCGTAGTCGGGATAAGCCACGTGGTGGGCATTGTAGTTGCCGGTGGCACCACCGAACTTAGCGGTGAACTTGCAAGCCTTAAGCGAGTTGAGCTGTTCGGTGAGACGATAAACGAAGACTTCTATCTCCTTACCCAAACGTGTCGGTGAGGCCGGCTGGCCGTGGGTCTTGGCAAGCATCGGAACATCCTTCCACTCCTTAGCGTATGTCTCGAGTTGGTCTATGAGCTCCTGCAACATAGGATAATAGACGTCATGGATGGCGTCCTTAAGCATGAGCGGGAAACTGGTGTTGTTGATATCCTGTGAGGTCAGACCGAAGTGAACAAACTCCTTATAACGGTCCAGACCGCCAATCTTGTCAAACTCCTCCTTGATAAAATACTCCACGGCCTTGACATCGTGGTTCGTGGTCTTCTCTATCTCCTTCACGCGGGCAGCATCCTGCTCACTGAAGTTGCGGTAGATATCACGGAGGCGGTCAAAGATACTGTGGTCGAAATCAGCAAGTTGAGGCAATGGGAGCTCACAGAGAGTGATGAAATACTCTATCTCCACACGCACACGGTATCTGATAAGGGCATATTCTGAAAAGTAATTGGCAAGCTTTTCTGTTTTACTTCTGTAACGGCCGTCAATAGGTGAGACGGCTGTAAGTGTATCGAGACTCATAATGCTGTTATAACAATAAACTTAAAATTAGACTGCAAAATTACAGATTTTCTGTGAGAAAATACATATCACATATAATAATCTTTCAAAAAAAGAAGACTCGAAAAGTAAAAAAACAAAAAAAATCCCCCGCAATCCCGAAGAACCACGGGGGAAACACCCCAAAGTGGGCGTTGACGGATTCGAACCGCCGACCCTCTGCTTGTAAGGCAGATGCTCTAAACCAACTGAGCTAAACGCCCTTACTTCTTGTAAGCGAGTGCAAAGGTACAGACTTTTTTCTTCCCCTCCAAACTTTTTGATAACTTTTTTTATCAACATTTTTCATCCAGCAGTATACATCACTGACCATCAACAGTTTAACATCCCAAACTTTTTTCGCACAAAAAGATGTTATCCTCAAAGAGCGGGATCAATTAGCAAGTGCAAATTTACGAAGTCTTCCATCCGAGATATAGAACAGTTCTTGTCGGTATCGTGCCGAGCTTCGACAAGCTATCTTTGACTTTTTATTACAAAATCATGTCATAAAAATCAATCAATCTAGAAGTTGAAATCTCTTAAACGGCAAGAAAATAATGGTGATTTGGGAGGAAAAATCGGGGTGATTTGTAAAAGCATAGGTTTTACAAGGTAAAAGCATAGGTTTTACCTCGCAAAAGTACTACACTTACAACGCAAGTAAGCCTTACTTTTAAGGCCAAAATTGCCTCTTTTCGAGATATCAAAAGTCATTCTTCAACTAAGTATCTGACTATAAACATAATACAAAACGTCCGAATTTCGCGTATTTGACACCGTAATCAGTCGCCGTTGAGAATAATCGAAATATGAAGTTAAAAAATCGCCAAATTATTTTACATATTCCATGCACGCAGCTGCTGTACATCGGACGGAAGCCTCCTGTTAGACTATTGCAGGGTATGGATAGGTAAGATTATAACCATCAGCAAACGACCATACGACCTATTCTGTCAACACGCACCACCTTGCTACAATTGCCTCATCCCAACCCGCCTCCCCCAACGGCGGTCATGTCATGCCACCGCACTGCCATATATAATATAATGTATAAGGCAGGACAATTCGTTGCGCCACTTTGTCAGTCATGCGCCACTGTAATGTCCTGTTGGCACACCGTTTGTTATTAATGGGGCAGAAGAGCCCGAAAAACGGTTCCTCCGCTAAGGTTCCCACTGTAGGGGACTGAAGCAATAACAAACAGAATAAAAATAAAAAAAATAAAAAATAAGAATTATGGGAAAGATTATTGGTATCGACTTAGGTACAACTAACAGTTGTGTTGCCGTATTCGAGGGCAACGAACCTACAGTTATCGCAAACTCTGAAGGCAAGCGCACTACACCTTCCGTCGTCGGCTTCGTCGAGGGCGGTGAGCGCAAGATTGGAGACCCGGCAAAGCGTCAGGCTATCACCAACCCTAACAACACCGTTTATTCCATCAAGCGTTTCATGGGTGAGACCTATGAACAGTGCCAGAAGGAAGTGGACCGCGTGCCTTATACTGTCGTCAACGACAACGGCTATCCAAAGGTACAGATTGGTGACCGCAAGTACACCCCGCAGGAGATCTCTGCCATGATACTGCAGAAGATGAAGAAGACCGCTGAAGACTTTCTCGGTCAGGAGGTTACCGACGCCGTCATCACCGTTCCGGCATACTTCTCCGACTCTCAGCGTCAGGCTACCAAGGAGGCCGGCACCATCGCAGGACTGAACGTCCGCCGTATCGTCAATGAGCCTACAGCAGCTGCTCTGGCCTACGGTGTCGACAAGAAGAACAAGGATATGAACATCGCTGTATTCGACCTTGGTGGCGGTACGTTCGATATATCTATCCTGAACTTCGGCGGTGGCGTGTTCGAGGTCCTCTCCACAAATGGTGACACACACCTTGGCGGTGATGACTTCGACCAGGTAATCATCGACTGGCTCGTCAAGGACTTCAAGGCCGAGAACGGCATTGACCTCTCTACCGACCCGATGGCCATGCAGCGCCTTAAGGAGGCTGCAGAGAAAGCAAAGATTGAGCTTTCCAGCTCTACCACGACAGAAATCAACCTGCCGTATATCACTGCCGTTGGCGGTACACCAAAGCACTTGGTAAAGACGCTGACACGCGCTCAGTTTGAGCAGCTCGCACACGACCTGATACAGGCATGCCTCGTACCATGCCAGAACGCCATGCGCGACGCTAAGCTCTCTACAAGCGACATCGATGAGGTAATCCTCGTAGGTGGTTCCAGCCGTATACCGGCCGTACAGCAGCTCGTGAAGAACTACTTCGGTAAGGAGCCGTCAAAGGGCGTCAACCCGGATGAGGTCGTCGCCATGGGTGCTGCCATCCAGGGTGCCGTGCTCAACAAGGAGAGCGGTGTGGGCGACATCGTACTGCTCGACGTCACTCCATTGACACTCGGTATCGAGACCATGGGCGGTGTGATGACAAAACTCATCGACGCCAACACCACCATACCTTGCAAGAAGAGCGAGGTCTTCTCTACCGCTGCCGACAACCAGACAGAGGTAACGATCCACGTACTGCAGGGTGAGCGTCCTATGGCTGCACAGAACAAATCGATCGGTCAGTTCAACCTCACCGGCATCGCTCCGGCACGCCGCGGCGTTCCACAGATTGAGGTTACCTTCGATATCGACGCCAACGGTATCCTCAACGTCAGCGCTAAGGATAAGGCTACCGGCAAAGAACAGAGCATACGCATCGAGGCCTCTAGTGGCTTGAGCGAGGATGAGATCAACCGCATGAAGGCTGAGGCTAAGCAGAACGAGGAGAACGATAAGAAGGAGCGCGAGCGCGTTGACAAGCTCAACCAGGCCGACTCCGTCATCTTCACCACAGAGAACTTCCTCAAGGACAACGGCGACAAGATACCGGCTGACAAGAAGCCGGCCATCGAGGATGCCCTCAACAAACTGAAGGACGCGCACAAGAGCGGTGATGTCGCTGCCATCGACCAGGCCATCAACACTCTTAACACTGCCGTTCAGGCCGCATCAGCTCAGATGTACGGTGCCGCCGGCGGCCAGCAGGCAGGTCCACAGGCCGGTCCTCAGGGTGGCGCCAATACCGGTGCGGGTTCCCAGAGCTCTTCCTCTAACGGCAGCTCCGACGACAATATCCAGGATGCCGACTTCGAGGAGGTGAAGTAATATCGATAAACATCGATAAGAAAATATATAGAAAAGGGGTGTAACTGAACGAGTTACGCCCCTTTTCGCGTTTGTTAAACTTTGTGTTTTTGTTTGTTTTCTATGGATTTTTGGCTTATATTTGCAACGTATTTGCGACGTGGCACAAATCGCGAAAACGATGTTACAAATTTAAAGTCAAAATATTGATAAACAAAGAACAAAGGATTTATGATACTCAAGACATCAGGGAAAGGCGAACAGCGCATCTGCCCGATATGTGGCGCGCGGTTTACACCCAAGACATTGGATTCGAAGTATTGCTCCCGCAAATGTCAGCAGGCAGCATATCGAATCAAGAAAAGACAAGAGCAGGAACAAGCGAAGCTTCAAAAGCAGATTGATGAAATCAAAGACGGCAAGAAATACCTTACCGTTGAGCAGGCTTCGATAGCCTTTCATGTCAACAAGACCACTCTTTATCGTTGGATAAGAGAGGGAAAGGTGCCTGCAACTAAGTCCGGGCAATACGGAACACGTGTGGAGTTGAGTAAAATGGAGGAACTCTTCTCTGGCGACATGACGAAGGAACAGGAAGCAGTGATACCCCAACTCTTCGACATGAACCCTGCCCATTGTTATACCATCGGAGAGATTTGCAAGAAGTTTGACCTCGACGATAGTACCGTTTGGGCACATATCCGTAAGTATTCAATCCCCACGAGGCAGGTTGGCAACTATGTATATGCCCCGAAGTCAGAAATAGATAAACTCTACAAAAGCCTATGAAACGTCCATTATCTAAAACCAAGGTGACTGTGAAACTGCGCCGTGGTGCAGTGAAGGGTACTTGGTACTTGCAACTTGAAGCCTATCCAGTGATCAAACCTGGCTATGATAAGCCACAACGTATTGTGGAGTCACTCAACCGAATGATTAACACACCCGTCTGGGATCGTACGTCTAGTACGCGGTCAGGGATGCCGAAGGTGAAGCGTGATACGAATGGTATCATCATGTGTCGCAGTTCACTCGATCAGGAGTCGTGCATCTTTGCTGACAACGTGCGCAAGCTTCGGCAGCATGAGTATGATACTGCGGCACTTTATACTGGCAGGGAAGAAGAAATTGTGGAACAGAACCAACGTTCTAACCAGGACTTCATCGCCTATTTCAAGAAGATCACAACCACGATACACCCCAATTCATCCGACTCCATCATCAACAACTGGACGCGGGTTGGCGAGCTGCTCTCCTATTATACTAATGGTCGTCCTGTACCTTTCTCGATGATCAGTGTGAAGTGGCTTGAGAATCTACGGCTGTTCATGCTCAAAGCTCCACAAGGTGGTGGTAAGAGCGGAACGATTTCGCAAAGCACGGCGTCGACTTACTTTTCTATTGTAAAAGCGGGACTCAAGCAGGCTTTTGTGGATGAGTATCTCACCACGGACATCAGTGAGAAGGTAAAGGGAATTCCTTCCGGAGAAAAGCAGCGTGTGGCGCTCACCATAGAAGAGGTGAATCAGCTCGTAGCTACTCCTTGTCAAAGTGATGTGTTGAAACGAGCATTCCTCTTCTCTGTCCTCACAGGCATGCGCCACTGTGACATCAAGAGCTTGCGATGGGGACAGATCGAACAGTTAGATAAAGGTTACCGCATCGGGTTCACGCAGAAAAAGACCTCCGTGCCAGAGTATCTGCCGATCTCAGAGCAGGCGTTTGCCCTCTGCGGCGATTGCAAGTCTGACAACCGACTGGTCTTTGAGGGATTGCAGGATCCGTCATGGATCAACCGGCCTCTGGCTCAATGGGTGAAGCAGGCAGGCATCACGAAGCACATCACTTTTCATTGCGCCCGCCATACTTTCGCTACCTTACAAATCACCAATGGTACCGACATCTACACCGTCAGCAAGATGCTTGGCCACACCAATGTCCGCACCACACAGATTTATGCGAAGGTGGTGGATGAAAAGAAGGAACAGGCAGCGAATGCCATTAAGTTGAACGAGCCTGACCATGAAAATAAGAAAGACTGTTAATAGAGTGTGAATAACTTTCACCTCGTTGATTATTAGATTATTACAAGTGGTGAAAAGGTGGAATTAGACTCAGGTGAAGTTTTTTACCACCTTTTCACCACGCTTTCACCTCACTTTTTCGGCTTCTGCATGTTGTAAGAAGCAACTTTTCCATATTATTTGACCAATATGATGAGAATTGCGTCCCTCTCCCTGGACATGATCCTTATTTGTTGTTAATGTCGTTAGTGAAATGGAGGTGAAAAATTTCACCATTTAATCACCACTTAGATTTGCGGACGATTTAAAAACGTACGCAAATGGAAAAAATCATCATTGCACGTCTGGAGGATATGCCAAAGGCATTGACCTACCTTATTGATAAGGTTGATTCTCTGGAGAAAAAGGTCAGCGAGTTATCTGCTATGCAGAATGTTCCTTCCGCTCAGGCAAAGGAGTGGATGAACATTGATGAGCTTTGCCAATATCTGCCCATGCATCCCGCGAAGCAGACCGTCTATGGTTGGGTGTCGGATAAGGTGATACCCTTCCACAAGCAGGAGAAGAACAAGTTCCTCTCCTTCAGCAAGACGGAGATTGACGACTGGATGTTTGGTGGTCGGCACAAGACCAGCGAAGAACTGGAGCGGGAGGCGCAGGCCTTCGTTGCTGCTAACCCAAGTAGAACCTTTAATATGTAGTACTATGGTAAAGGATGATAAGATTCTCGATACATTCAACGATCTTCAGAACCAGGAAGCCAAGGATGCCGGTGGCTTCCTTGTCGCCTCCATGAACGACACGCTAGAAAAGGCGAAGAAGCTGCCGCCGCTCGTGCCGCTCTACGACAACATTGTGCTCGAAGGTGATCTCAGCGTCATCTTCGGGCAGTCGGGCATTGGCAAGACCATCTTCGCCATGCAGGTGGCAAGCGACATTGCAGCCAAAGGCAAGCGTGTGCTGTATGTTGACTTTGAGATGACCGAGCGACAACTGTATGTCAGATACCCTAATCTCATCTTCCCTGAGACCTTCTTCCGTGCAGAGGTGGACCGTGATCACATCAACGACGATGTACTCAAGGGAATAGAGGAGGTTGCGAAAGCCAATATGGCACAGGTCGTCTTCATCGACAACATAACAGCTCTGAGCCAGTCACTCGACAAAGGCTCTGATGCCGGTACGCTCATGGCCCAGCTCAACCGCATGAAGAAGGACAATGGCTGGACGATGATCATCCTCACCCATGTGCCGAAAATGTACTGTGGCAACACACCGTTGACACTCTCTGCCATCCAAGGTTCCGCGAAGATTAACCAGCTTGTTGACGATGTGATTGGTCTCGGTCAGTCATACAAAGACAAGTCGCTGGTCTATGTGAAGCAGTGTAAGTGGCGCAACGGAGAGCGGGAACTCGATGCCGACCATGTAGCCATATTTGAGCGCTGCAAGGATGAGAGTGGTAATCTATGCTTTCGGTTCAGAGGACCAGGCAAAGAGTCAGACCATCTGGCTGCTGCCTCTGGCAATGATAAGGAAGAACTGAACGCACAGATACGGGCGATGAAGGCACAAGGAAAGACACAGCAGGAGATCGCTCAACTGCTCGGCGTGTCCCAGAGTACCGTATCGAGAGCAAAGTAACCACATTGTCAAAACACTAATGAAGTTACATCACTCTATTCAATTATTCATCTTATGCAGATTATTCACATTATTCATCATGAATAAATGAATAATCTGAATAAAGCAAGGAGAACGAACTGTGGAATATCCAGATTTCAAGAAGATCATCGCCACGAAGGCTGCACCGGGTGAGCGCATGCTGATAGATATCCGTAAGGAGGACATCAAACCGCATTACTCCTCCCTCACGGATTATCTGGACTCAGTGGTCAATTACTCCGCCGAAGGTATGAGAGCTGTCGAAACTCTGGTTGAACGCTTTCACCTTGGAGCTGTCCGCCTAGTATTGGAGGATCATTATGGTGCTGTCGTGCCACGAATCAACCATAAGGGGAAGATAGTCGGAGGCAGCGTGATGTACTTCAATGCGGACAACGGCAAGTTGCTTCGCAAGGATCCATTGACCGACCATCTGAACCACTGGTACTGCTACGACTACTACGTTGACAACGATGTGTTCTTTGGTGAGCACCTGCTCTCCAACAAGCCCATCGCCGTGGTGGTAGAGGAGAAGACTGCCCTGCTGGGCTCATTGGCTGAGCCGACCATCGACTGGCTGGCAGTTGGAGACGACTACCACCTCACCGATGCGATGATGAACCATCTGGCTGGCCGACGTGTCATCCTCTTCCCTGATGACGTGTGCCACGACTACTGGAAGGAGCAGTTCGGCGGTCGGTTCAAGGTGGATGCAGGCTTCGTCAGCCAGGACATCAATGCCTATCTCGTTGATAGGATCAGGAGTCCCAGCGGTGGTTGAAGAATGGTGCGAACGAACAGGGCTTCGCCCTAGTTATAGCCCACTATAACTACGAGCTGCGCTTCGTAGTTAGTGGGCTTAGGGAGACCCTAAGAACCCCTTTCAAAGAATTATTGTAGAACAAAGAAAAAGCATTAACTATGACTCTAAAGACATCCGTGCATATCAAGCCCTGCAACATCGGACAGAGCGAAGCACACAACGAACGTACAAAGGAATATCTCGCCCACATCAATGCGAGCAAGATTTATATCAGACAAGACCTAACGGCTGATAACCAGTCGTGGAAATCAGAGTTGCAGGGCAATATGTTCTTGCAGCAGTACTATGATGCCATCGGCAAACAAGACCTAACGGCTGATAACCAGTCGTGGAAATCAGAGTTGCAGGGCAATATGTTCTTGCAGCAGTACTATGATGCCATCGGCAAGATGGTGAAAGAGAAGACTGGCCGCGCCATGCAGACCAAAGAGCGTGAGCGCGTGAACAAGAAGACTGGAAAGGTCATCAAAATTGGAGGCTGCTCACCTCTGCGTGAAGGCGTAATCGTCTGTAAGGAGGATACGACTATGGAGCAGTTGCACCACTTCGCCGACCTTTGCCATGAGCGCTTCGGCATCACCGCCTTGCAGATCCATCTGCATAAGGACGAAGGTCACTACACCGACCCCAACGACAAGAAGTCGTGGAAGCCCAACTACCATGCTCACATCGTCTGGGACTGGATGAACCACGAGAATGGCCGTTCCTACAAGCTCAACGCAGACGACATCAGCGCCATCCAGGACCTTGCTGCCGAGGCATTGGAGATGGAACGTGGTGAAGCAAAGGCTGAAACCGATGCCCAGCATCTGAAGCGCAACGACTATATTGTCGCAAAGCAGAAGCAGGAGTTGGAGGCAACTAAAGCCCAGACCGAGCAGCTTGCCAAAGAAAAGGAAGCTAAGGATCAGCAGATAGCAGACCTCAACCAGCAGATCAAGGAGAAGAAGGAGAAGGCTGACCGTGAGAATGGCAATGCCATCCTCCAAGGCGGAGCTGCCATTGCCAATGCCATCGCCAAAAAGATGGGCAAGGGCAAGTATGCCGCACTGGAGAAGGAGAATGAGGCACTCAAACAGAAGGTGCCCAAGCAGTTGAAGCAGCTCCAGGCTTCCTATGAGGACTACGTCGCCAAGAAGGTTGAAGAGGCGGTATCGCCTTACCGCCAGGAGAATGAGCAACTGAAGCAGCAACTTACAGCGGCCCAAGATCAGGTAGCACAGCAAAAGCAGTTCTACAAGGACATGCAAACCATGTACAGCCACACAGAGTCCAACCTCAACATGGAAGTCTGGAAGTTGCGTGACCAAGTGGATCAGATGAAGAACAACCTTACGGCATTCTTCAACCTTCTGGGCAATAAGACCCAGCAAGTCATTTCTGCTATCAAGGAGTTTGCCTACAATGGATGCATCACACGTTTCACTTTCGAGCAGGCGTCTACCGTCAACAACTATCTGCTTGCCTACGCTAACCGCAAGGTGGGCGCCAGCACCCTTATCCTTCTGTCCCGCCCCTTCATCACAACGTCAGGTTATGAGAAATGCAAGCCAGAATTGCTGAACGTTGCCAGCGACTTCGGACAGTATGAACGAGCCGAGCAAGTCCGCATTGCCGAGGAAAAACGGCAGAAAGCAGAGGAAGAACGGAAAAAGGCAGAGGAAGAGCAGAAAAAACACATGGCGGAATTAGCTCGTGAGCAAGAGCGCTTGGAAAAGCAGAAGCTTCAACAGCCCAAGCGTGTTGAACCAAAGCGCACCGTCACAGAGCAGAATCGCCCAAGACGGGGCTTCAGAAGATGAGAGTTACAATAAGCTCCATAAGTAAAAGGCCTGCCAGCTCATGGAGTTGACAGGCCAGAAAACCTCGTTTAGAGGAGCATTCCTATGATCAAAATCAATAAGAATAGCTCCTTGTCACTGATTTTGATCTTTAGATCTTTGGCATTTATTTTCATAACACCTCCAATTTAAAGGCGATGCAAATAAGGAGTGCATCAGCTTTCCCCGCCAACTTCTATAAGAGAATGTCTAGCTGGCGTCGACATCCAATAATAGAGGATTTCTCCTCTTTATGGCAGGCGTCCTTGAGACTTTAGAAGTTCAAGCACTTGTACATAATCTTGCAATTGACAAATTATTTTGCAGCGGTTGTTAAAGTCGTCTTGTTGTTCAACTGGGATGCTTAGTCTATCTGCAAGTTTTGCCAACAATGAATCATAGTTGATGCTCTCGCCAGACTTGACGCTATAATATGCGGCATCCACAAGACGACGGACATCATTGACGTTTGATAAAGCCATATCACTGTCAATCCCGCAACTTGGGGTATCGGTAACTATGCGATTGAGCGCATTTTCAAGTTCTTTGTTCACAGTCATTCTTATTTGATGATCACTTTTCTTGTCGTCCCATCACTCATCCTTACGATATTGATGCCAGGGACTTGCCTATCTATCTTCTCGCCAGTAATCGTATAACGCCCGATTTCTTTTGCGCAGGAAGAATGTGAAGATAGGGGACTTATATCGGTAGTTCCGTCACCTTCTTGCAGGTTCCAGAACTCCTTCCAAACATCAGCAGCTTGATATGCTGCCAAAGTACCCTTTGGCACAAAGACTTTGAGGCTTGCCTTTTGATTTTCTGTGACATTATTTATAGATGGCGGGGTCGTAGCCAACGAAACTAAAGTATCCAACTTCTCGGCTTCTCTAAAGGCATAGTCTGAGAAGTTTGTCACATCTTCCATGAGGGTAAGTCTCACTATAGAATCCTTTCGCACGCTATTAGCAATGTAATTTGAGCCAAAAGTGCAATCTTGTGGATAGCAATTCGCAAAAGACCCTGAATACCAATTTGTATCTACATTTGTAACACTACTAGGAATTGTAAGATGCTTCATCTTATAATACGAAAAATGTCCGAAAGCATTAGAACCTATGTTCGTAACACTGTTTGGGATCGTGATGGATTCAAGTGGACAGTCATAGAAAGCACCACCTTCAATACTTGTAACGCTATTCGGAATGTCAACGGAAGTCAGACTTGTACAATTGGAGAAAACACCACCTTCAATACTTGTAACGCTATTTGGAATCGTTACGGATAAAAGATTGGTGCAATTTGGGAAAGCATCTTCCCAAATGTTCGTGACACCATCTTGAATAGTGATAGATGCAAGGTGAGAGCAATATTGGAAGGCTTTCTGTCCTATGCTTGTTACACTATTAGGAATCGTAATAGATGCAAGGCTAGAGCAATATTGGTATCTATAACTAATTGTATTTCAATTGACTTTGTTCTAAACGGTAGAAAAGTGATTACGTAGATTCTGCGGAGGCAAAAACGATGAAGATTTAACGTATTTAACTTTTGTAAACCCCAATAGTTATTGAAGTGTGCAAATTACTGTATTAATCAGTGAACACTAATTAAGGTAACACTAAATAGTTGTTATTTCTCGTGGAACGCTCTTATATATCCAACGACTTTACCGTTATTATCTAATGTATAAGTACCACTAATGATAAGCCACATGGGGAGATTTGGTACACTTTGATAATCATGCAGTCCTATAATGTTCTTCTCACCAAGCACATACCAAACGATTCTCTTGTGATGTTTGGCAAGATAATCCATCAGTGCATTCTTTCTCACTAACAGGTTTGTCCTTGATTCTTCTACTGCTCCCTCATCAAAACAAATTACTTTGCCCTCTTTATCAATAAACACACCTTCCTTGTCACCATGTTGCATCCCCATACCGTCAAACAATTGCTTCGAAGGAACAAGGCTATAAAAAGCCTCTTCCTTAGAATGGTCTTCTCCTGCCTCCCACAAATAGCCGATACTTGTTACTTCTGCATGACCAATAAACCGATTCGTTTTCCTGTCATATATTTCCTTCTTAATCAACCCCTCTTCATCATAATACTGATATGCTGGTGACCAATAGTACTCTCGATAGAATATTTCATATCTATCACTGCATTCTGGCATCCATCTTCCACCAAAATTCTGTTTTGCTGCCCATTCGTAAATCCGAGGAAATTCATCTTCGTCAATGATACAACTTCTTACTTGATACCACAGTTTTTTGTAAACATCATCATCACCGTGGGGCTCAGCCCACGTTGGATAACATTCCAAAGCAAGCCAATTACCACCTTCAGAGTCTTTCAATTCTATAATCGGCTCAGCAGGAGGAATATCATCATCAATGTTCAGCCATTCAGCAATTTCAGGCTCCCAGTTATCATACATTTCTCCATATCTCCAGTAATCATTGCGAGGCTTTGTCCTTTGCTGATTTCCTTCCCTTCGAACTAATGTTGTAGGGTCTATATCACGAACAAAAGGATCCCATGGTCCTTCAAATTTTACGACATGTTCACTCCATATATGTTCTAATTTGGGGAAATTATCTGCTACCCTGGCCAACAGCTCATGCAGGGCCAACCACTGATATTTCTTTCCTATCCGCTCATTGGGTACTGTAGAGCGTCCTCTTCCCGAACCTACATTCAGGTCAAATGCACCATGCTTTTCTTCTCGATACCCGTATTTGTCTATAATGAGCTTGATGGCCAAATGACTCAGAAGTTCTGCGTTTATTTTCCAATTGCTCAATGCACTTTGGAATGTATATCTGCCGAAATCACCATAAGAATAGCCGACTGTCGTATGCTCCGTAAACATGGATGTTAATACACTACACAATCCAGGTGAATCCTTATAACCACTACACCCTTCATATAGGGCTTTTATCTCCTTGTCAGGCACTGGCTCATAATTAAACGAACTATGATAAGGAGGGCGTATCTTGTTCACATCAATATCCAGTCCTACACCTATTGAAATGGCATATTCAATGGCTTCCCGTGCATAGTCCCGTAGCAACACATGAGGATAGACTTCGTCTTCCACGTCAAATATTTTCGAATAGATGTATTGGCACAAGCCTGCCAGATGCTCTTTAGATTTCGATCTCACAGCACATCCTAAAGCCACTGCGTAAAGTCTTTCATGTATATACGGATCATCCACTGTCGAGAACTTCTCCAGAAGTGGCACCAACACCAGCATCCTATTGTGGAGAAGCTGAACAAGGGCTTTGGTTGCTGTGTCACGGAGTTTCCGATTTGTACTTGCCAAAAACCAGGATAGCAAAGTGGCCCCCAACTCAACCGACTTTTCTTCTATATAGACCTCATCACTTTCATTCCATGCCCAGTTTATGACATCTTCTATGATTTTATTGTTAAAACCACCATAAATACGCGATAATGTAGGTATCCACATTGCATCCCTGTCTGCCAACGGCATAGGTGCGAGCATTTTGTGCAGATAGTCTGCATTATAATAGTTCCCCGTATAATAGCCAATCTCCATGATAGTCCGAACAAGGCCATCTCTGAATTGGTCGTCATCCATAAACTCAACAAAGTAGGTATCCAGATGCGAGTCTATAGTATTTTCATCTCTCCATATTAAACTGGATAGAACCGCACGTACTACGGCTTTACTCCGACGGAAAGTGGGCAATGCGTCATACAATTCCACACCTTTACTTTCAGGCAATATAATGGCAAGTGATTCTAACAAGCCCCCAATTCTATAAGGATCCTTTACCGTCTGAACATATTCCTCCAAGGCCTTAAAATCAAATTTCAATTCGTATAGAAGATACCCAGCCTGAAGCATATTTTCGAATCGTTCGTATGTGAGGTATATACATTCCCCATACTTGCCTTCTTCTCTATAAAAAGCATTTTTACTGAAAACGCCTTCTGATATTAGGCAATCCAACAACTCTCCTTCAACGAAAACACGTGGGCAAATATCCGATAAAAGTTCAGCAGCTCTGTCAATAGGCATTTCATGCCGTCCATCTTTAGCCGTATATGCTATAAACCTTCGCACTGCTTTCTCTACGATTTTAATCGACGTCGGATAGAACTTGTTCTTTATGAGTGATTTCTCTACACCATCAAAAAACATGTTCATGACCGATGTAATACCCTTTATCCCATCGGGAATCTTCCTGTAGCCATTGTTCTTCATGCCTTCACAGAACAAACGCAGGAACAATGGATTCCCGAATTCAGGATTAAGGAATGGTATTGTCGGATACAACAGGTCGTATTCCTTAAAGAACAACCGTACAGCCTTTTGTGTGTTAATGCCGAATCCATGGTGCCATGCTCTCACACAGTAGTCATGGCCGAATTCTTCCCATGGGAGTATGGCTGGTTTGTATGAAGTACGAATACTCAAAACAAGTCCAAGCCACGGATGCCGTCTGATTTGATCAATGAAACTGCGGATATTGTTTGGCCAGATAGCCAACCCATGTCCTTCATTGATGGCATCTATGAAAATGACAATACGGTGTCCTGTTGTCTCTGCCTTAGCTTCGAGCATTTCTAACAACTCGTCTGAAGTTCCAGTAAAGTGAAGCATTTTCATCATCTGGGTAAGAGGATCCTCGTCGGTGATGAATTTCTGTCCCAAAAATAGCAGGCTCATCTGCTTTTCTTTCTCCCGCCGCAGTACGACATCAGCCATCAGATGAGACTTTCCTACGCCAGCATCTCCTTCCAGAATCAAGACGGGGTCATTTATCAGCCTCATGACATCCTGATGCAAATCGTTGTAAACATGTAGGACATCAACACCTAACCCATATATTCTACTATACTTTCTGTAGGATTCGTCATTACTAATATTATTATCAACAACTATATTGGCAATGTCTTGAACCGCTTCACCCAGCGTCACCAGTGCTGTCAAAAACTCATTCAGTGCGATTCTGTCTATACCTGCAACAGGAGTTCCCTTTATTTGCCTGATGGCATTCCTAACACTTTCAACCTTTCCAAGGGCATCATGGCAATACTTGCTCCTTTCTATTTTTCCGCAGGCAACCTCTGCTAATCTCAGTTTATCTTCTAAGAAATATTCCAGTGATTTCCCTCGCGAAAGCACCTCGAAGTATTCCGCAGCCTCAACTTCAATATTCAACTTAGGCAGATACCGCTTGCCCAAGTCTTTGATGGAGTCAGCATTAAACCGTATCAAGTCTTCATCGGTAAATTCATGCCCTTCAAACCAGAATCGAAGCACACCTTGATTTTGAGGTTTCTGAATTCTTTCTATTAAGTCCGATGCCCACCAAAATTCAAATACGACTTGAGGATTGAGCTCTGTCCATCTTTCCACATAGCCATCAATCCGCTCTTTCATGCTCATCCTGCCCTCAACATGTGCATCAGATGGGTCTGTTGGTACTGCGATGATATATCTTCTTAGATTTGGATGAGTCTTCAGAGCTTCTTTCACAGAACCATCTATTTGCTGATACTGTGAATTATCTAATGCCTTACAGAAATATTTAGCCTGCCAAGCCACTTCACTACCATCTTCCAGAACCCAATAACACTCTACCCCTCCATCGGGTTTCCCATTGCGTACAAATCTCTTTGTGCACAGAATCTCCTCTTTGCGTGCCAGTTGACAAACAAATTCCTCAAAACCGTCCCTCGCTGACCCGTTCATGGGTCTAATATTATTGAAGTCAAGATTCAACATATTTATTTTTCTTCATTGACACCACACATAATACCATCTGTATATCCTATCTTATTATCTATTCTTGCTATTACTCATTCACAATAAACTTTATTTCGTAATAAACTCTTATCACCTTTCGCTCCTTCATATATCATATCAAACCCAACTGCCTTGCAATATCTTGCGTCAATTTTGCCAATGGCCTCTTCATGACATCCTCCTCTCGGTCGTAGTTGCCGATAATGAATCTATTTGCGTCCTGAGGCTTTATTTTGTAGACACCAGATTGTTGCATGGCTTCTACCATCTTAGCATTATATATCCTATTACGCCAGATTACATCTTCCACTTCTGTTTTGAAATTATTATAGAGCTTCTGTATATGAAAGTCCTCATCATAGTCAGGTATCAATCCTGTTGTCTTATCCACAAAATCTATTTTCAGTTGCTCAGCATCCCAAGTCAGCAGATAATTCAACAGAGACATATCATCAAGCCGGAACTTATAGGGATTCAGCATATCCCCTACTTGAGCATACATACACCAGTCCTTTTCCGTAAATGACTTCCCCTGATTGCATGCCGTACAACAGGGATAGAGGTTGTAGAACGCCACTGCCAGGTAGGGGTAATGGTTCTTGGGCTTCCAGTGGTCTATATTATATGTAGAACGATAAATGCTGCTCCTGTCAGTTTTTCCTTTTTTAGCTGATACGGCATATTGCGCATTACAATACACGCATGCACGAATGCCCATTTTCCTTACGCACTCAGGAAATAACTTTTGTTGCACCACATCATACTTCAATGCCGCAACTATATGCATATAAAATGCCTTCTCCTTCGGACTACCCCCATCATCCGACAGTAAAATCCGATGTGAGAAATCTATAGCCCTTGCTCCTCCTTTATCAAAAAGAGCGAAATGCTGCTGGTGAAAATTTGTATAATTCCATGGTAGCATTTCCAGTATAGCAGGCAGATTCCTAATGATACACTCCACATACTTGGCTTCATTCCCTGTCAACTGACTTTTCAGATGACGCAGACTATCAATTGCCCCCTCTTGGTTCAAAAGACGCATAGCATAATCCTTAGCCATACCCCTTATCTCGTCAGTAATCAGAATCTTCTTCATTCTTGATGTCTCAGTGCTTCAAGTTCTCGAGTAAGCTCGGCTATTTTCTCTTGTTTCGATATAACTTCACTCTCTCTGTATGCTTTTATTAGTTGCGTTCGCAACAGCGGCTCTCCTATCTTTTGTATAAAGCAGAAGGCACGTTCTGGTGTCCATTCTATACTTTTATACATCGGCGGACAATTTTGATACTCAACCCTGTTTGGAAATAGGTATCTGCATAGTGATACAACACTATATTTTGAAAACTCTCCCATAAAACCATGCTCCAAAAAGAAACTCTGTCGCAGGATATCATTGATATTGGCTCCAAAAGGATTATCCACATCGGTAGGAGGTGATTGATGGCCGTCTGCCATATACAGGATGTTTTCAATGGGAAAGTCACTCAGAATAAAAGGTGAGTGCGTCACTATCCAGATATTGATGCTTGAATCATTGTTCAGCCGCAGCCTTGTCAACATCGTTAAAAGCTTGTGTACAAACGTCCGTTGGTATTCCGGGTGGAAACATATCTCCACTTCATCAAGAATAACATTAAAGTACTTGTAACGGGGGGAGGGGCGTTTCACAGATCGTAAGTTCTGCAAATGGTAAACAATGGTACTGGTTGAGAAAATGAACTGCCGTTCACCACTGCTCATTTTTCTCATTGGAATAATCCTATTTTCTTGGGCGTTACCCTCTTCATTAACTGGCATATCCTTTTTCTCCAACATAATCTCATACGAGAAGATACTGGGAGGGAGTACTTCTATGATTTGCTCAACAGAGTTTAGTTGACAATCATTCCAATAATGCTCTGCATATTGCTCCAAATCAAAACTGTTTCCAAGTTTTATTTTTCTATTACGAGACAAATCATCTTTCTGGGACTTCAAAATATACCTTGTTGCTCTATAAGCCTTTAGTCCAATATGCCCATTTTGATTTTTCACCTTCTTAGCCAGAGTTCGCATTGGGTTGATATATTCTGCATAAGGTGCAGGATTCAGAATCTCCACAAAGTCGAAGCTCGTATTGTCTTCCAGCAGTATCGCATCCTTTTCTTCTGAGTATGTGGGATATTTCTGTGCGATATTAATAATCTTGCATATCAGATATATTTCTGCCGTCAGCAGGTCTATATCCTTATTCAACTTGTAGTTAATGCCAAACGTCCTTAATATCTCTTGCTGAAAGTTAAGATCCTTGGCTGTCATCACTTTTCTGAATAAATCAAGTATAGCCTGAATTTTAGTCCTTTTATTCTTCAGATTGTTTTCAATAGTCGAAACTTGTACTCCTTTTGATTTCACAGCCAGTACCTCTGCCAGTCTCTTATTATCAAAGTAACTGCACACCACATCGGGATTAAAAGTATATTTGATAGTGTTCAACGAGTAACCATCAATATAATCAACTCCTTGCCGTTTATAGTAAATGAGCAGGGCCTCCATCCGTTGCTGGGTTAGTCTCATCTCTCGGTTCATGTCCACCTTACCCTTGTCCCTGAAAGGATTCAGTACGATTGGACACATATAACCATCATTCTTATGAAACAGACCGTTAATCCAAGCAAGGCTTGATGAATGTGGACTCACAGCCTTCTTATCCTGCCATTCCGTATTCTCGTCTTGGTAGTCCTGTTCCGCATATGCCTGCATGCTATAGTTCACCACAATGGTATAAAACAATTTCTTTGCAAGTTCTCGATAATCATCAATGGATATCGTCATTGAGTCCTCCTTGGGATAGACAACTTTTGTATAAGTTACGCTTGGTACTTCCACTTTAGCAGATACTATCACAGTACCATTCGCCACCTCGCCATCTTCGCCCATTTCTATCCATGTCACCGAAGTGTCTTGACAGCATATCCTGTATCTATGCCCGTCCATTTCGTAGTCCATGTTGGCACATAAACCATATACATAACGTAAAGGATAGGCTCCTGCTCGTTGGATATTGTGCAGTAACACATAACTTAGATTGTTTACCATACGGAATATCAGTTCCAACAATGATGATTTTCCGCTGCCATTCTTTCCAACGATGGCATGCAATGAAATATTCTTAGCAAAGAAATCTTCATAAGCAGGTTTTTGAAACTCAAACGCCTTTTCTGTCTGAAGATTCTTCCTCAGATTCCAGTCACATTCTTTATATATCCGTATAGAGTAGATGTGAAACATGATGGTCTTTCTTATATTCCAATAATCAGAACCTCTTGCCTGTCAGTATTGCTTCTGTTCAGAGCAAACGAATGATTCCCCAAATTGCATATTAACACATGGTTCTTGTACTGCCGCATTACATTACATAATTCCTCGATTGAAGGAAATCCGGCTGAGGTATAAGACAATGCAATTATTGATTGCTGATGTCTGTTCAATAACGTATTCAGGTCTTCAAGATAATGGTTTCTCTTTTCAAATTCGGGATTCTCACCAAACCTGATTTCTTTGTTTACTTTTACTTGATTAATCTGATTGGGGATGTTTTCGTAGTGCATCAGCCCTTCCAAAAAATGGTATCGGTTGTGATAAGTAATGGCAGCACTCCGTTTCTCACTGAAATATGGTGTATCTATATAGACAAGGTCTGCATCCCTATTGCAATGTAAGGCAGACATGTTTGTTACCTCTACATGTGGCAACTCTTCAAACTGGAATTCATTCAACTCCCGAGTGAATTTCACAAACAGACTTTCAAACGATTGCTCCCATGTGGTTTTATTTCCAAAGTTCGCCTCTGTAAAGCCCGTCCTAAGATTCAGATTCTTTCGATGGAAAATATTGAAAGGACGCTTAATTATACAACTTTGGAACAACACATAATAAGCACTAGATTTTTCGGCCTCATCAAGATAGGCAATATTCTGAACCACAGTGTCTATAATCCTGTTCTCGTCCCTTGGATAATATATGTCGTCAAAGTAGTCCTCAATAATGGTTTGGTATTCTCTATTGGGTTCTCTCTGAAGAAGCCTAAGGGCCTGTGCTTCCGAAAAAACGCCTTTCGGCGATTGGAGCAGGGCTTTAGCTATTTCACAGTTAAATGAGAGTATGTCATTATACACCACAGTTTTCCCGCTCTTTGCCATATAATATGAAACGATACCTGTTCCGCCAAACAGGTCAAGCATGGTATCAAACTCTATGTGGTGCTCTGCCAACGCATCCCATATTTTTTCAACCACCCTGCGCTTCGAGCCATAGTATCTTGTTACGGGCAACTTCATTTCAGCAGTTCTGCCATCATGGCTTTTAATTTTTCGTATTCGGGTTCTATCACACAATGCAGTCTGATGCCATTAAAGCGAGCTATCGGTATGAAAAAATTGGTCGCAGTACATCCTTCGACATTCATGAAATAGGAATAGGCTTCCTCCACAGTTTCATTCATATAGGGGGCTGCAATCAGATATTCAATATGTATAGACGGATAACTATCTATCATCACCTGATGAAACTTAGCTATCTTGCTCACAGTTTCCTCTATATTGTATCTATTCAGTGTCGTCTTATTTTCTATGAATACGATAGTACCATCTTGCCTTCTTACGAAGTTGTCTACTTCGATATATGGGGATCCTGGATTTTCACTCAGGCTTAATTCTACATCATGAAGCGTCTCTATCTCCAGTTCCTGCAACACTTCCTGAAACAGGTCTTCAAAATAAGTACTGGCGAAATAGTAACTATACTGCGGTTTGAGTGCATATACGGTCTTTATACTAATGTCTTCCACACCACCGGCCTCTGTTTTCTTCTGCCTATCTTCAGTCTCGACATTCACCCAGGCGTGAAGATTATAATCTGTTCCGTCCTTCTCTGTATTATATATACCAAGCATAGTCTGCTTGTTCTGGACTTGCTCTTCAAGATGTGTTCCTGTAAACAGTATCTGGTTGTTCTTGTCTATGAACTCCTCGATATTATATACTTCCTCGAAAAACTGTCGGTAGGCTTCTGGGACAGTTTGTCCTTCTTTTTTTATATATAGGTTGTATTGTAGTTTTGCCATTAACTGCGCAAATTCGCTCGTTTTGAAAGCTGCTTTGAATTCACCACTTTGTTCCCTGTAAATACTAATGCTCTTCTTCTTATTTACATAGATGTCACTCAGCATTTTCCAGAAATAGTTTTGTTTAGCATCTTCCTTAACATACAGGTCAATTCCTGTCAGTGGAAAAACAAAGTCACCAATCATCAGACTAATCCCGTCAATGTTTGGAAACTTTACCTCTCCACACTCAGTTCCTTCATTTACGTCTAACTCCTTGCTCAATTTATTGTTAATCCATATTGACTCTGGATCAACAGGAAGTACCTCGTAGCCTTCTAATGCATTGATCGGAATAACAGCAGCTTTCAGCGCGCTTTCCTCATTAGCTTTTACTGCTGCGCCAAAGTACTGGTCATTCAGTAGTTTAACAAGTGTTTCCTTTAAATTACAAACTGGTCCATATTTGACCAAATCAAGAAACGCCTTCATCATTTCCGCTCTCTTTATCCATGCAATGAGGGCCTGAGCTGGCTTGTTCCGCGAAGGGGCTACTAACAGTCCTTTCGGTTCATACAAGAGTTGAATAACTGTACCGTCTAACTTATCTAAATTAGCATAAAGGAAACCTTTCAGATAGCGAGATATCTCTATTAAGAACAATTCGTCTGTCATCTTTTCATCAAGAGCATCCCGTCCAGTGATAGCTCTGATGTCAAAAACTTCTCCAGCCCATTCATTGAAAAGCCGCTCGGCATATGTCCCTTTCGCAACATCCAGAACGAGATGATAAACTGGCGTCAAAAGCTTATCTATATCAATTGTATACGTATAGACGGACCATAAACTTTTACTTTCCCATTTCATACGCCTATTCAAATACGTTTTGGGTAACAATTCCTATCAGATGGAAAATTTCGTCTTGCTTGTCAAAATTCACGCGGTAGATATCCAAGAGCACAAAGAGTTGTTTCGGGTCATAGTCTATCAACTTTACTTCTGCTCCCTCTATATTGAGTGTTGCATGGGTCACATTCAATTCTATTGGCACAAACACAACAAAGCGCTTGATGCTACGTTCATCCATAAACTCTTGTATTCTTCCACGAATTTTGGTGTCGTCGTTGAACAAAAAGAAAAAGGCTCGTTTAGAAACAGGATCAACGAAGGCTTGATAGTCCCTCCTCAGTAGATTTTCGTTAACATTCTCATACTGTAAAGCCTCCAAATAATATTGTAATGGGTCAAACAGAATTCGTGAGAGGTTTTTGAAGCCATGTGCCTGCTCCGCAGCTACGTAAGCATTTTTGTATAATTCTTCTACCTGTCCATCTTTCTTCAGTTCCTCTTCAAAATTTAATGTAGGTTTCTCGCGTAAGGCTTCGGCGATGGCACGGATGGCAAAGCGATTACTATCCAAAGGCTTGCGTGATATTGTTGATACCACCTCATCTACCTTTGAATCATTAACTTCCACTTGTAGCAACTCAGCCATAAGCTTAACCAACTCGGCCAAATCATCTTTACTACTGATTTTGCTTACTTCCACAACGTCTTGTTCTATCCGTCCCCATAGGGGTTGACTCATCTGTGCAATATTGACAGCTTGTGTCATCGTTGCTATCAGATAATGCCCCTTGATCTTGTTAAACAAATCAACCAGTTCACGATAGGAATTAAAGAAATAGGCCATACGTCGTGTTGACTTATCGTGAATCTTTTCCAGTTCATCCACAGCAAACACTACACGATAGCCAATCTCTGCTAAAATATTCAAAAATAGCACGAGAACCTCACGACGATTGAAATCTGTCAATTTCTCCAGACCATACTTTTGGAATGCCCCAATAGAATAGAGTCTTCCTGTCCCCAAATACACTAAATTTCTAACGGTATCATCGTCCTGTCCGTTCTCAAAGAGTTTTTCTGTATAGTCATGTATATGGGCAAAGTCTTCCTTAAAGTCATTGGCCAGCGTTGCAGGGGTAAATCCGTCTCTTTCTCGCAAGGTCTTTATACCCTCCACAAGTTCTTTCATGCTGTTGTTTTGCAGATGCCGCAGCAAGAATATAAAAATATCCGTCTGGTCTACATCTGCACGACAATAAAGCAGATGAATGTTTAACTCAGGATGGCTTTCAAAGTATAGGCTAAGGTACTTTAGCACATTGGTCTTACCATCACCATACTGAGCCTTAACAACGGTTGTGGTCATCCTTTCTCCGTCTATACCTTTGAGCTTATCTCCGATATGTTGCTTCAGACCTTGCTGGTCAATAATCACAAAAGGTAGGTCTGGCACTTTTCCCTCTGTCCAGTCCTTCCTGATAATCTCCATCTTTTGCGGATCGATGGTTAATTTATTCCAAAGTTCTCTATACTCCATAGTTCTTGGTCATCTTAATTTTAATAACAGGGGCATTCCCTATATAGAAACGCCTCCGTTGCTCTATAGTCGATACAATATTAATAAAGAAAATGTTCCTTACCAATTTTTCTTCCTGATAAAACTGGGTGAGAAAAGACTGAAAGCGGTCATAGCTCATCCTCATCTCCTTGCTGATATCATACAGATTCACAAAGCCGCTTTTGTCTTTGTTAGTTTTAACCGAGTTCTGATAAGTTGTCACAAAAGTGCTCTTCTGCTCAATGAATTTTCGACGCTTTCTCAATTCTGTTGTGTATTCTTTTACATGGGTTTCAATATCTATGAAAATCGCAAGGAACTCGCTGTTTTCTTTAATACAATTAAGCAGAACTTTACCCAAAGTTCCTCTTTCGTTAACAGCCTGTAGTAATTCTACCCATCGTTTTCTTACGACATAGTAATTACTATGACTCTGTTTGGTGTAATCGAAGTTAGCAACAGGGTAATACCGTTGCATAAACTTAAATATCTCTACGTCCATCTTCAGTTCATACTTCATAACAGGCTTTTGTAGAAGGCACATTGCTAAGAAGAAATGACCGTCGTTCTGCAAGATATGCTGGACATACATTTTTCTGTCAGTGGTTGAAATGTTGCTTTTAAGTGCTGTCTTAGTTAGTTGGTTGGGGTTCCAATTTGGCAACGCGGCGCTGTTCCCCACGAAATGTAGTTTGTCGTCTGCCAAATTCATATAGTAGCTGGCAGCTTTATATGTGCTGTAGATTTTTGTCTCAACACCACGTTCTCTTTCTGAAGACAGGACTTTTCTTAACCTTTCCTCCTTCTCTCGGTTCTCTATCTGAGAAAAATAATACCAAACTTCTTCTATCGATTCTTTCGATGGCACCCCGTCACTGTCTTGTGGATAATTTGTATGCAACCATTCAAGCAGAGTGAAGTAGAAATCTGTTGTTTGTTCCTTACAATTAATATACTTTCTACGGCTCTTTTGCCTAAGGCTTATGAAATAGCAAACCCATTTCACAATCCATATAGGCCTGTGAAATGGACGATGTAAGCTATCCAGCACCTTGTATTCCATATATCCTGTATATTCCCAATATTACATAATTCAATCTTCTATATAACTAATCAGTGCCATCCGTTACCTTGAGCCCAGATTGAGCTTGCTCATTCTGTAGGCGAAGAATCTTTGCTTGAAGCTTTTTAATTCTTCTTTCAAGAGTTTTCTCCTTGCTTTT
>Ga0256406_1000454_pt1 | contig 75122 bp, 63 predicted proteins | sample RumenRJG_03DNA_FD_185986 | JGI IMG/M metagenome (GOLD analysis project Ga0256406, IMG submission 185986) | Bovine rumen microbial communities from Lethbridge, Alberta, Canada - RJG_03 | ecosystem: Host-associated > Mammals > Digestive system > Stomach > Rumen | place: Canada: Alberta | collected... | reverse complement strand
ATGACGAACCTCAGACTGCCAGCTGATTGAGTCTTGATCCATATCCAATATTAAAAGGCTGTAAAAATACAGCTTGTTTACTATGCCCTTTTTTAGTTTTCCTTAAGCGCTACTTTGTTTCAAACTTTGCTTCTCCTTTGATGTCATTATCCTTAATATTGTATATGCTAACCCCCGAAAAAGCAAGTATTAAAAAGAACTGCGGCCTATTGGCCTTTATGTACATTTTTATTTTATTAACCAAGACTTCCCATACCCCAAATGGGAAGTTTTAGTAATTCACTTCTACAAATTCCGAAAACCGGGGAAGAAGGAAACGCAGCTTTCCACGCTCCGGCGAATACACCAGTCCCCTTTTTATAAGTCTGGCACGGTATGGGGAGAATTCTGATTTTTTCATTCCAGATCTTTTCATTATCTCTGAAACTTCTTGCGATTCTGTCATCGCTACGGCGATCCTTTTATCATTTCCAGACATTTCAGACCAGATTTTAGTATACACATATTCAGACAGACGCTGGTCATATTCACTGAGTATGGGTTCAGGATTCAAAGCGCATTTATTTTTATAACACAAAAAGCCCAGTACCTGATAGGCAAAAGGATACCCCATCGTAAGTGATGCCAGATTTTTAGCACGCTCTGTATTAATATCAAATATCTGCCTATAGCTATTGACAACAGCTCCTGTATCAAGCGGTCCCATCTCAATCTTTGGAGCTCTGTATAGAAAGGTCACATTGTTACTGTTCTGAAGAGCATTTATATTATCATATAAGCCGGTCATCAGGAGAAAAACAGGATAATTTTCTCTCATATAGATTTGAAAAGCACTAACGAATTCCCTTACGGTTTGACTATTCTCCACTTCGTCAATCGTAATCAGAACCCTTTTGTGCATATGCTGTATAATCTTTAGCATTTGCTCAATAGCCGTCTCTATGTCTGTAACAGGTGAAGCTCCTTCTATGTGAACTCCGATTCCCAGAATAGAAAAATCCAACTTTGCATTGATAAAAACTGCCTTCAGTTTTTCTTTTTCATAAAGTTTTGAGGCCAGTCCCTTCAGCAGATCCCTGGTGGGATTAAGCTCTACAACAATCCAGTCATTTTTTTCTGACAGATGATTTGCGATAGCAGACATTAACACAGTCTTTCCTGAACCTCTGACTCCTGTAAGCATATAGACCTGCGATACGGGATGTTCTGTGTTAAAGTCATGAAGGATCTCATCCGTCTGCTGAATTCTAGATATATATTCATAAGGTTTTTTTCCGAATGAAAGAGTAAATGGGTTTGACATTTATACTCCTTTATAATTTTATACTCGTTTATACTTCTTTATACATTTTATACTTTTTTATACTTTTTTACAAGATGCCTCACGATTATTTCAAAACCGTCTGAAGCGTAAAGTTTTGTCCCTGTCAGGCTGCTGTATCGTCATCCGGCAAAAAATGAGTGCTGTGGTTGCCGTTTAATCTTTTTTGTCATAAAAAAGCCCCGGGCATCATATAGATTCCCGGGTGCTGTCTCAATAAATAAAAGGGGCGGTTCTTTCTGTTGAAAGAACCGCCCCGGGTGTTTAACAGCTCAGTGGCTGTGATCATTTAGCTGGTCTCTTTGAAGTAGTAGCCTTTGACCATGAAGCAACACGCTTTGTTCCGTCAGCTTCATCTACGACTGCTCTTACACGTACCTTTACGGTATCTGTCTTTGCAATCTTCAGAGTCGTCGTATTCTTACCATTCTTTACGTACTTGTAAGCCTTGGTCTTTACGGTCTTACCCTTTACCTTCTTTACGATGGTCTTCTCTACTCTGTAGTAGATACCTTCGCCTGACTGCCTGGTCCACTTTACGTTGATCTTTGTAGAGTTCTTCTTACGTCCTGTAACCTTTACACCGCTTACCTTTGCGAGTTTTACAGGAGCTATCTGCTTGGCGTCAACAATAACAGTTACCTGCTTTGTTCCAGCCAGTGCTTCTTTTGTCTCACCTGAAGTGATAGTAAGGACTGCAGTTCCTGCGCCTACTGCTGTGACATTACCCTGTGCATCTACAGTAGCTACTGCTGGATTGTCAATAGCATAAGTGATAGCTGCACCTGTAGCTGTCGTCTCAGCAGATACCTTCTTAGTCTCACCTACTGTCAATCTGGCGAATGTATCAGCTTTAATCGTAGGAGTGACCTTTGCAGGAGCAACAATCTCATTTACCACGCTTACAGGAATAGTCGCGATAGTTTCTCTGGTATCTGTGCTTCCAGTAGTCTTTACCTCAAGGGTGGCATTACCTACCTGTACAGCATTCAGATTTGTTCCAACTACCTGGGCGGCACCTGCGTTTTCTGTAGTATCAGCCGCATATAATCTGTACTGGATCGTCGCTTTCTTATCATTTACAGTAACGAGCTTGCTGAGATCTACAGACTTGCTGTTCTTGAAATCCAGCTTGATCTCTGATGGAACTGTAATGATAGCTTCCGGAGTATTCTGGACATTTACCTTTACGATCACAGAATTTCCATTGATCTTCTTGCCATTATCAGTTTCTGTGTAAACCTTCACATATCTGATTCCTGCAGTCTTACCAGCAGTGATAGTTCCATCTGATGCAAGTGTAAGTATATCATCGCTGTTTCCGCTAACGATTGATGAATCCTTTGCATCTGCGTCTTTGTAAAGATTATACTTTACTGGAAGTCCATTTGAAGATGAGCCTGCAATCTTCAGTGACTTTACAGCATTCTGAGCTGTTGAAGTAGAAAGGTCAAGACTTACATTCGTTGTCTCTTTCCCATTAACGAGTGCTTTGACTACATCTGTAGCTACATCATCTACAGTAAATGGAACTGTGTAAGCTGTCTTTCCAACTGTTACCTTTACACTTGAATCACCTTTCTTAAGCGCTGTAACAAGTCCTGTAGAATTAACACTGATAACTGAAGTATCCGACGGGGCATTGTAATAGATAGCTGCTGAAGTATTTGCTACCGAAATCTGAGCCGTCTTGTTTGACACTGTATCCAGTTTAAGGGTGGTGTTCTGCTTGCCATCAGTGAGTTCAGTATCACTCTTTGCTTCATACTCGGTTGCTCCAGCCTTATATGTGACCTTCGTCTGGTCCTTGGTTTCCTCAGCCTGTGCTACTGTGCTGCCTACCTGTGCAACCGGGGCAAAAGTGAAGGCTGTGGCTGCCGCCATAACAACGGCGAGTGCTTTTTTAAGATTTGCCATTTGTATCTTCCTCCTTATTCAAAGAATTCTCATTTGCGGGAAACTGTTTTCTTTTTCCCTTCCGACAAATGCTATTATATCAGTTCAATGGAAAAATGAAACGACTTTTTTATTTTTTCCATAAAAAAATGCCCTTGCCGGGCACTTTCTTAAATGTTAATTGAAAAACCTTTCAATAATTTATAAAAAAATCATCAAGCTGAATTCAAGATTTGGCGGCTATGCCATTCAGGAGCAGATCCGCAGTCTCGCCGGCCAGCGTGTCGACGTCAGCCTTCGGCCCATCTGCCTCTCTCCACCTGAGAAAAATATACGTCATCGCCGAAAAATAGCCGTCCCCGAGCTCTGGCACCGGCAGCTTCTTATAATAGTAGTCGAAGAAATCGTCGTTTAAAAATTCACTCTCAAGCCTTTTGAAAAATGAGTGAAACCCACTGTCAAAAAACAGCTTCTGGTAAGCGGGATCCGGCGAATTTAGCAAATGGTAAAATACTATTACCCCCCCCCCACCAGGTTTTCGGGTTCTAGCTCTGAAAGCCGCTCAGACAGCGCATTTGCAAGGTCATCAATCACTCCGTAACCTATGTCATCTATCGTCAGGAAATGCCTGTAGACAGTCTTCCGATTTACGATAGCTTCATCGGCAATGTCCGACACACTGATTTTTTCATAAGGCTTATTCAGGATAAGCGTGAGCCAGGCCTGCTTTATCGCCTTCAGACTCTTCACTACTCTCAGATCATGCGCATTACTCATAAATGGGACTCCCTTTTTACATAAAAATTCAGATAAAGAGAATTATACCCCACTTTCAGATAAGTGTCAAAATCCGTTTTTCAGCCCCCTGACCTTCGCATCCTTCTGGAAAAATGCTATACCGTAGCACCTGATCTGCCTGTAACCGGTAAGAGCTTTCTTATGAAGATAGAGTTTACCGAGCCACCGTAAAATCTGATTGAATCACACGAATCAAAGCTGTCCACGCCTATGATGTATAAAAATCATTCTCATAAAAGGCAGCCTTCACATCTCCCTGCTTTACAATTCCTGTAATTATTTTCTGTTCCGTATCTTCCATATCGTCTCCTCCATATTTTTTAATTATTCTGTTAATTTGTTTTAAAAATTAATCCGGGATGATGGGAGGATCATCCCGGATCTGATAAACATTTCATAGCTCAGAGAAAAATATCAGGGTTCCCTGAACTGAAAGTCAAATGTCAAATTGTGATGTTTTTTGAAGGATTGGTATTACTTCTTGTCAGTCTTGAAAGTCTTTGTGCGATAAGCGCCGTTTACTCTCTGGCCATTGTCATTGAGATTGTATGCGCGAACCCATACCTTTACAGAAGTGTTCTTTGGTACTGAAACTACCTTAGAACCCTTGCCTGCCTTGTTGACGAATGTCTTTCTGACAAGTTTGCCATTCTTCTTATACTTATAAACCACCTTGTAGCCAGCTACGTTCTTGAGCTGTGAGTAAGAAATCTTAGCCTTGGCGCCCTTGACGTTACGTACTACGACCTTCTTTACCTTAGCTGGAACGTTCACATTAGCACTCTCACCCTCGTTCTTTACAGCGAGGTTGAATGACTCTGTACCAACGAGTGAATAGTCTGACTTTGAAAGTCTGTCCTGAGTAGGATTGATCTTGATGATCTGAGTACCCTTGATACTTGGGATGAGAGTCACCTGATAGGTATGAGGATTCTCCGTAGCTGCAACAAAGAGATGATCAGTGTTCCAGTTGAATCCTGCATGGTCTCCATCACCAATCGTGAATGCTGGATCATCCTTTGCATTAAGTGCTGCTGAAGGAGCGTGAGCTACAGTAACCTTTACAACAGTCGGCTTCGTGATAGTGATCGAAGCACCTGATACAGCTGCGGTAGCATTATCATAGATAGTCTCTCCGGTTGTCACGTTCTCGATCTTTGTGACGTTGTTGTACTGTCCGGCTACAGACTTGATCGTTACGACCTTGTATGTATGACCGATCTTATGATATGTATCATAGTTCTCTACGAGTACATGCTCGGTCTTTCCAGCTGTGATAGCATACTCGATCGAATTGTTGTATGGAACGAATACAGTATTGTCATCATCAGTGTAGAGCATGCTGTCATTCAGGTCACTGTTTCTGTTAAGAGCGCCTACATGATAGTAGCTGGTGTCGCTTGAAGCATTAGTGCTTACGCGCTTTTTGCCCTGGCCTTCGGTAATTCCGAGATTGAGCCATGAAGCAGGATCTGTGTCAGAAGGTGATGTACCTACCTCATATGAATCCTCGAGGCCTGTGATCTGAGCGTCTGCATAGTCTACTACTACATAGAAGTATCTGGTAGTAAGTGCTGTTGTATTAGTCTCAGTAGATGTAACCTTTACAGGGAATACATATGGCTGGGTGTTAGTCTTCTGATCCTTGAAGTTCTTCTGCAGGAAGTCATGAGATACTGTGATCTGGCCTGTCTTGGCATCGATTGAGACGTTCTTATCCTCTTCATTTACAAGAGCATATGACAGATTTCCTTTTCCCTTTACGGTAAGAGGTTCTTTCACATCATTTGTCTCGTCACCGGTGACCTCGATCTGTACATATCCTACCTGAGCAGCTGCAAGACCAGCCTCTGTCGAAAGAAGAGTCCTGTTGCCCTGGAACTGTCTGTTGGTAAGAGTAGTAGCGACATCGCTGTCCTTGCCTGTGACTGAGATCACATCTCCGGCATTCTGGCTGACTCTGAAGAATACAAATACAGGATCCCCATTTACGCCATTAGCTGACGGAGTGATCTTGACGGTAGAAGTACCAACCTTTGCGGCTGTTACTACACCCTTATCTACAGTGACGTTCTCGTCATATGTATCATAAGAATATGTAGTATTGTCCACATTGGAGTAGAGGTACTTGGTCAGATCGAAGGTCTTGTTTGTAGTCAGATCGAGGTCGATCACAGCATCGTCAATATCCGTCGGGTTATCATTGACTCTGCTGTACGTGATGTCTCCATCCTGTACACGAACCTTAGGACCTGCATTTACTGAGATAGTAACTGAGATCTCAGCGATGAATGTAGTGCTGTTCTTGACATCAGTATACGGTACATAGTATGTCTCGTAGTATACACCGTTTCTGGATGGAACGACTTCGTTGCCATCTGCACCAACGTGTCTTGTGATAGTAGAATCCTTGGCTGCGTCAGCATCAGTGATGTTGGCATCAAAGATCTGTCCTTCATACTTACCAGTGGTTATGGAAAGATCTTTACCCTTGTTGAGCTTGTTATTGTTGACACCGATGAAAGTAGTTCCGTTAAGGAAATCCTTCTGGACAGGGTCACCTGTCTTAACATCATTAACTGTCTTTGAGAAAGACTTTGGAATCTTCCTTGTAGCAACAGCCTGTGGTGTAGATTTTACGTCAATCGTTCCACTATAAACAAGTGTATTCTTCCCGCCTGCTTCGTATACACCAACGATGTTAGCATCAGCCATGTCTTGGTCAAATGTTTTAGCATTATTTACATGGACATCGAGCTTACCTTTAGAATCGGTAACCTTTGCTGAATCGTTTGTGAATCCGAGAGCTACAGGATTTGCACTCGGCTGGTTAGTCAGGTACCACTTCAGCTGGTCAGCTGTGTACCAGACAGAACCAAGCTTGAAACGGGCATTGCTGTTTACAAGGCTGTAATTAGTACTGTCAGTAGCGATGAGTTTTGTAGTAACACCGCCATAAACGGCACTGTCAGTAGCCTGTCCTGAAGTAGCTGGGTCATCTGATGTGTTCTTGCCAGAACCAGCTATGACCTGGAAATCCTGAGATACGGTACCAACGGTAACTGTATACTTACCAGGAGTAACATCTGCGTCTGCGCCCACGTAGAAAGTGTTCTCGCCTACTGAAGTGGAGCTAAGTGAACTAAGGTACGCGCTGGACGTGGTGTCCGCATACAGATGAAGACCTGAAACAGTTTTCCCATCCTTGCTGAATGATACAGCTGGGGTTTGAGATGCAGTGTTTTCAATGTAGGTGAAGGTCTCTCTGTCTCCTCCGGCAGTGACTGTTTTTGTAGTGATGTCATGCTTCGGATCCTTGACAGTAATCTTGAGAGAACCAAGGCTATTCTTTTTATCTATAACATCTTTTGCACTTGAATAAATGTCAAGAGTTACCGGATCTCCAGCGCTAGCACCGGTCAGGGTCAGTTCAGTGTCTTTGCCGTCAGCCACAGTAACGGCATTGTCCTTGTCTGAAGTCGGCGATACGGTTACGACACCGGCAGCGGAGAGGCCGTAGTATAGCTCTGTTCCATGGTCTGTGCTTGGTACATGAACTCCAATCTTCTTTGCAGTGGCTCCTTTATATAAGGTAACTGCTGTAACGGTGTTTTTGCCATCGACAAATGTGGCTGGTCCTGTTATCGGAGCTTTGATGGTAAGAGTCAGCTTAGCACTTGTCCAATTGGTGTCACCTTTCTTCCTGTGTGAAATCGTGACTACTGTGGTACCTGCCTTCTTCGCCTGTAGACCTACTGTTTTGGTCGGCGCCGTAGCGGCGTTTTTCATGGTGAAGCTGTCCTCTGCTACTACGTCATTTGAATCCTGAGTGGCCCACAGTCCGACGTACTCTTTGTCATATTCGATCTTGTAATCGTAGTCATCGGTGTCGTCTTTGCTACCGGTTATCTTATAGGCGATGTACGCGCCGCCTGAACCCTTCGAAGTCAGATCCAGGGTTTTTGCAGTGGCGGACTGGTCCCACGCCCAGTCCTGAATATTAGCTGCTGCGTCCTTTTTTGTGGCGTAGCCGTCTCCGCTAGCTGCCTGAGCCTCAACTACTCCGGTCAGCCCGAGTGTACTCACCGGTGCGAACGTTAATGCTGTCGCTGCGGCGAGAACAATGGCTAAACCTTTTTTCATGTTTAACATTTTGTTATGATTCCTCCTTTTTTCTGAAACAAAAAAAGAGACCACTCGTTTATCCGCGATGTGATCCCAGTCGTTACAGGATTGGAATTTTTGTCAATATGCTACGTGGACCTGTCCTCCCAAACACAATAAATGATTCAAGGCGGATCACGAGCCCCAGGCACATGCGTCGTGCCTTGCGTACTGTGATTCAGGGGCAATCCCTTTATCACCGCTCGGATCAGAAATCATTTACTTGTCCACTGTCCTGAAAAGAGTGTGCTCACTGCCATCGCTGAATAGCTGTGTGCTCCCTTCGGACAAGAATACTTTACCGCGTGAATGTCTGGGATACGAGGGAAGGAAACGAGGCTTCTGGCCCTTGTGGGATTTTAGCAAAAGAAGTGACCCTTATGTCCATTTTACTGACCGGCGATTTTTTTAAAGTAAATTCAATAATTGTAGAAATGTGCGTCACGTGGTATCATAATCATAGAAATCGGAGGTCACTTATGGTGAGAATTTTACCTGTCGGGGTGCAGAGTTTTGGAGATATAAGAACCAGAGGGATGGTCTATGTAGATAAAACTGAATACGTATGGAGGCTGGTGAATAGTCTTAACAGCTGCTTTCTTTCACGTCCAAGACGCTTTGGAAAAAGTCTGCTTACATCTACGCTGGAGTGCTATTTTCTCGGGAAGAAAGAACTTTTCAAAGGGCTCTATATAGATAAACAGGAAAGTGCATGGACTGAGTACCCGGTTATCGCTTTTTATCTGTCAGGCGGTGAGTACAAAGAGCCGAATGGGCTCAGTGATATGCTGCAGCACACCATCGAGCAGGCCGCCAGAAAGTACGATGTGACTGTAAATGGTCAGACTCTCGCTGTACGCTTCAAGTCACTTATCGAAAATCTCTGGGATAAGACCGGGTGCCAGGTGGTCGTGCTTGTCGACGAGTACGACAAACCGCTTCTCGATACTATGATCTCTGATCCGGAGCAGGAAAAAAATAACCGTGATCTGTACAAAGGATTTTTCTCAGTACTCAAGGATATGGACGATTACCTGCGGTTCGTTTTTTTCACAGGTGTCACGAAATTTACACAGGTGTCAGTTTTCTCTGACCTGAATCAGCTGATAGATATTTCGTTGAACGACGAATACTCGGGCCTGTGCGGGATCACCGAAAAAGAACTGATTAACTGCTTTGATCCTGAAATACATATAATGGCTGATAAGTATGGTCTCTCTTATGACGAGTGTCTGGACAGGCTCAGAGAAATGTACGATGGCTATCATTTTTCCGGTGACGGAGTTGGTGTCTATAACCCGTTCAGTCTGCTGAGTGCATTCACTAATCAGAGACTCAGCCGCTACTGGTACAGGACTGGTACGCCGACTATTCTAATGAAAAAATTAAATGATTCGTCTATTTCTCTGTCTCAGATCACTGATGGTATTGATGCTGATGAGGACGAACTTCAGGACTACAGAGTTGATGACGATGATCCAATCCCGCTTTTCTACCAGACGGGCTACCTGACTATCTGTGGCTATGACAGGGAATTCAATCTGTATTCTTTAAAATTCCCAAATAATGAAGTCAAGTATGGATTTTTTAATTCTCTGATTTCTAGTGTACTCGGATCTGCTAATAAGGAAAATCCCACTTCGCTTCGACGCATATTAGTCGACTTGCGCAAGGGCGATATTCCGTCATTCATAAACAGGATAAAATCTCTTTTCGGTGCCATTCCATATCCCGAAGGACAGGCTCCTGCATACGAGGGTGAATGGTCAAGACAGATTTTTCTGGTGCTGTCACTGATGGGTGCTTACACGCAGTGCGAAGTGCATATGGCTACCGGACGTGCCGACTGCGTAGTCAAAACTTCGGACTACATTTATGTATTCGAGTTCAAACTGGATAAAACTGTGGATGAGGCTCTGGAGCAGATAGACGCCAAAGACTACGCCATCCCCTATTCCGCTGATGGCAGAAAGCTGTTCAAAGTCGGTGTGGTATTTTCCTCCGAAAAAAGAAATATAGCTGACTACCGGATAGGGTAGGCAGCTATAAGTTCAATCCTCTGCAAAATAATACCTGTAGACCAGATGAAACAGCAGCCTCAGTCCTTTGGCGACGGAGTCTTTCCAGATCCACTCCTCTTCGGTGTGGAGAAGGGCGCCGTCGCAGAGGCCGATGCAGATGGCCGGGACCCCCATCGAGAGAGGGATGTTACAGTCGGTCGAGGCCGTGGATTCTTCGGGGTCGATGCCGATGATCGAGCGGATCGATTCACGGGCGCGGGAGATCATTTTTTCGACAGATTCTTCAGGGACGCCCTGGGCACACGGACGCTTACCGATGACTTCCATTTCTATCTGCGCGTTTTTACTGTAGCGCTTTACGATGTCGTGGATAGCCTGGTCACATTTTTTCATGACGTCAAATTCACCGGTGCGGAATTCCATCGTGAAGGCTGCCTGCTCGGCAATGCTGTTTACAGAGTTTCCGCCAGCTATAGTGCCGACGTTGTAAGTGTATTTTTCTTCGTCGGTCGGCTGCATCCGGTAGAGGTCATTTATGATCTGCGAAGCCACGTGTATCGCGTTCGGATTTCCGAAGTTCAGATATGAGTGTCCACCGGTCGTGTGTACTTTGATACGGTAGCGGATCGATCCTACCATGTCGGTGTATATCTTCCGATAGTAGAGGTCAAACGCCCAGAAGTGCGAGACGAAGTCGGCGTGCTCTTCCATGAACCGCTTGCTGCCCTTCAGGTTCCCGAGTCCTTCCTCGCAGGTCCCGAATACGAAAAATATCCCGCATCTGATGGCGGGCTTTTCTTTTGCCGCAAACGCAGCCAGCAGCAGAAGGCAGGCGACATTTGCCGTATCATCGCCGATCCCCGGACACAGTAGCTTTCCGTCCTTTTCTGTGACTTCAAGCTCCGTATCCTTTGGAAAAACAGTATCCATATGGGCGATCATCACGGCGTTATTCCTGCCGTGCCTGATGCCATACGGGTAGACCACATTTCCTGCCTTGTCACGGTAGACACCGACAGCACCCGCGTTTTCCAGGTACTGCTCGATGAATTCACTCCGGCGCCCCTCATCTCCTGTCGGCGCCGGAATCTCCGTAATCTGTTTTAAGAGATCAACTATTTTTTCTGAGTTATCGTCTATGTATTTAAGCGCTTTGTCTCTCAGCATAGGCTTCTCCTGTTTTATACTTCAAAAATCATATCTCCGTAAGAAGGCATCGGCCAGTATTCCTTGTCTACGAGCATCTCTAGCTTGTCGACCGGAGTGCGGAGTCCCTTCATATCCGGAAGCACCGTATCCCTGAAGTAAAAAGCCCGTGCCTTTTCATCTGAAAAATCGCCGGTCCTCTCAAGGTCTGTCTCAAGCGACTGAAGGCTCTCACGGGTATTCTTGAGCTGTGCGCTCACCTCTGTAAGGAGTGCTGTCTGTGTAGAAACGTCAGCCTCCGGGCAGGCGCTTGATACTGAAGTGATCGAGTCTGCAATAACTGTCGTGTACTTGATCACTGCCGGGATGACCTGCTTTCGGATGATATCTACCATGGTCTTCGCTTCGATATTTCTCTTCTTTGCGTAGATCTCGTATTCGATCTCGGCGCGTGAATCAAGCTCTGACTTCGTGAATACATGGAAACGCTCGTACATCTGAACAGTTTTATCAGTGGTCAGAGCCGGGATAGCGTCGAGCATATTCGTGATATTCGGAAGGCCACGGAGCTCTGCCTCCTTTACCCACTCGTCTGAGTAGCCGTTTCCGTTGAATACTATCCTCTGATGATCAGCTGCGAGCTGATGGATCAGGTCATGGAGCGCTGTATCGAAATCATCTGCTTTTTCGAGCACATCGCAGGCATCTGAAAAAGCCTCTGCCACGATGGTGTTCAGCACGATATTCGGCTCGCCAATCGAATCCTCAGAACCTACCATACGGAACTCGAATTTATTCCCAGTAAAAGCGAATGGTGATGTACGGTTCCTGTCTGTTGCATCCTTCATAAAATCAGGAAGAGTCTTAACGCCTGTCTGCATTTTTTTACGGCCGATACTGTGAGTAGCCTCACCGGTGCTCACGAGCTGGTCGAATACGTCTGCGAGCTGGTCTCCAAGATATACAGAGATGATAGCCGGAGGCGCTTCATTAGCTCCGAGTCTCGAGTCATTTCCGACATCGGCTGCCGACTCACGGAGCAGGTCAGCATGCTCGTCTACTGCTTTAAGTATGCAGCAGAGAACGAGAAGAAACTGCATATTCTCGTGCGGAGTCTTGCCAGGATCTAAGAGATTCTGTCCGTCGTCTGTAACCAGTGACCAGTTATTGTGCTTTCCGGAGCCGTTTACTCCATCGAACGGCTTCTCGTGGAGAAGGCACTGCAGACCATGGTCGTATGCTACCCTCTTCAGGGTCTCCATGATCAGCTGGTTATGGTCGACTTCGACATTTACCTCTTCGTAGATAGGTGCCAGTTCATGCTGTGCAGGTGCGACTTCATTATGCTGGGTCTTTGCCGTGACTCCGAGCTTCCAGAGCTCGATATTCACATCGTGCATGAAAGCGCCGATCCTCTCACGGATGGCTCCGAAGTAATGGTCATCCATCTCCTGTCCCTTCGGAGGCATAGCTCCGATAAGGGTCCGTCCGGTATATACCAGGTCTTTTCTGGCAAGGAAATTTTTCCGGTCGATGATAAAGTACTCCTGCTCGGCGCCGACTGACGGTGTGACCTTGTGAGCAGTAGTGTTTCCGAAAAGTCGGAGGAGTCGGAGGGACTGCTCATTTATAGCCTCCATCGAGCGGAGCAGCGGAGTCTTCTGATCCAGGGCTTCACCGGTGTACGAGCAGAACGCTGTCGGGATCACAAGTGTAGCTCCGCAGGCATCCTCTCTGACGAAGGCCGGTGAAGTGCAGTCCCATGCTGTGTAGCCGCGGGCTTCGAAGGTCGCACGCAGTCCGCCTGACGGGAATGATGACGCATCCGGCTCGCCCTTTATCAGCTCTTTTCCCGAGAAGCTCATAAGAGTCTTCCCCGATGGGAGCGGCGATGAAATGAATGAATCATGCTTCTCGGCCGTGGCTCCTGTCAGAGGCTGGAACCAGTGAGTGTAGTGAGTGGCGCCCTTTTCGATAGCCCACTCCTTCATCTCGTGTGCCACGACATCGGCAGTCTCTATGTCAAGTTCCTTTCCGTCCCTGATCGTCTGCTTTAGCTTCTGGTAGGTCTTTTTAGGCAGACGCTCCTGCATAGTGCGGTCATCGAAGACATTCTCTCCGAAGATCTCGGTTACATTTACCTTTTCTTCTTCCTTCACTTTTCTTTCCTTTCAAAAAAAAGGCGCGCCGGAGCGAGTCCAGCGTGCCCACAATTTTTATAAAATTCAGGCTTTTCCAACAGAGCCGAAGAGCTCCATCTTTTCCTTAACCTTTGCCTTGATAGCCTCAGCGCCTGGAGCAAGGAGCTTACGTGGGTCAAAGCCCTTTCCTTCCTTGTCCTTGCCAGCTTCGATGTACTGACGTGTGGCTTCAGCGAATACGATCTGGCACTCTGTGTTGACGTTTACCTTTGAAACGCCGAGTGTGATAGCTTTCTTTACCATGTCATCAGGGATTCCTGTGCCGCCGTGAAGTACGAGTGGCATATCGCCTACCTTTGCCTTGATGTTCTCAAGAACGTCGAAGCGAAGTCCTGGCCATCCTTCCGGATATACACCGTGGATATTTCCAATGCCGGCTGCGAGCATATCTACTCCGAGGCCTGCGACTCTCTCGCACTCCTCAGGATCTGCGCACTCACCCATTGATACGACGCCGTCTTCCTCGCCGCCGATTCCGCCGACCTCTGCCTCGATCGACATGCCAAGGTGATGAGCTACTGAAACGAGCTCCTTTGTGTTCTTTACGTTTGTCTCGATGTCATCATGTGAGCCATCGTACATGATAGATGTGAAGCCTGCATCGATACACTTATAACATCCTTCGAATGTACCGTGATCGAGGTGAAGAGCTACTGGTACTGTGATTCCAAGACTCTTATCCATTGCCTTTACCATAGCTGCCACTGTAGAAAATCCTGTCATGTACTTTCCTGCACCCTCTGATACTCCAAGGATTACAGGGCTCTTAAGCTCCTCTGCGGTAAGAAGGATTGACTTCGTCCACTCGAGGTTGTTGATATTAAAATGTCCTACTGCGTAGTGGCCTTTTCTGGCCTCTTTGAGCATGTCTGCTGCGTTTACTAACATGTACGATTCCTCCGTTTCATGTATTGGTTTCTAAACACCACAAAGCATTATACCCCATTCACGTGTTTCGTTCAACCCTTAAAAAATGTGTCTGGCTGGCATTTGCTGCTCAGCTCACGATCCGGACGGCGCCGTGAAGGGCGCGGATCTCTACTTCTGTGGGTTTGCCGCCGTATTCTCCGTCGAGGGTCCACGGAATTTCTTCAGCGGCGGTGAATTTTACTCTGCTGGTCTGGAATGAAGTGACCATGTCTGTCTCTGTGTCCACGCCGGTGAGGCTTGAGACTATCTGGCTGAGCTCTATAGGGTTCTTCGGCATGCGGACGAGTGTCACTTCGAAAAGTCCGTCGCCCAGGTCGACTTCTCCTGAGATCAGACCCTTCATGCCGCCTACTGAGACGGTGTTCGTCACCATCCCGTAGATGAACTCGTCATAGAGCACGTTTCCATCGTATTCGACCTGCATCCGATATGAAGGGATGTCTCGAAGCTGCTTGAACGCCGACAGTATATAGGCTGCGTGTCCCAGTACATTCTTCAGCTGCTGACTTGTCGTGTAGCTCGTCTCCGTAAAAATACCGAAGGCTGCCACATACACAAAATACGCGTCTCCGAACTTCCCGACATCTACCGGTGTCGGTGTGCCGTTTACTGCCGTGTCCGCGGCTTTTTTCATATCTGACTCGAGTCCGAGCGAAGACGCGTAGTCATTTGTACTGCCTGCCGGTATATAACCGACCGGGCATTTTTTCTCTAATGGCATGAGACCGGATACTACTTCATCGAGGGTTCCGTCTCCGCCGCTTACTACTATCCTGTCGAACTCACTGCCGTATTCTGATGATTTTTCCATCGCGTCCTTCGGGCGCTGTGTCGGATAGACCGTCACTTCATATCCGGCGCGGACCATTATTTCGATGATGTCGGACAGATGTACTTTGATCATGCCGCGTCCGGAATGTGGATTATAGATAAATAGAAGTTTTTTCCCCATGAAAAATAACCCGTACCTTTATTTAGTGAGAAAATCCTCAATAGCTACGACTGCTTTTTCCTCGTCGTCGCCCTGTGCGTCAATCGTCACCTCAGTACCTCTGGTAAGCACGAGACTCATCATCCCCATGATGCTCTTCGCGTTTACCTTCTTCGTATCCATCTCTATGTAAACCTGGCTCTGGAACTGGTTTGCCAGCTGCACCAGGTGTGCGATCGGGGTTGCCTCCATTGATTCACGCATTTTGATGGTTACATTCTTTTTCATGTAATATCCTCCTGATTTCTGATATCGTAAGCCATCTGTCCGATCTTTCTCAGTCTGTGGTTTATCCCGCTCTTTCCTACTGGCGGGGAGCATTTCTGCCCAAGCTCATACAATGGCATTTCCGGATTTGCGAGCCTGAGCCTCGCAGCTTCCTGCAGGTTCGGACTCAGCTCCGAAAAATGTCCGCTCTCCTGAAGAAAGCGGATATCCTCGATCTGTCTGACTGCCGCCGAGACTGATTTCCGGATGTTCGACGTCTCGCAGTTGACCTGACGGTTCACGTTCTCGCGCATCTCTTTCAGGATCCTGGCATTTTCAAAATCCATGTATGCCTTCGACGCGCCGAGCAGTCCGAGCATTGTCTCTATCTGCGAGCCTTCCTTTAAATATACGACGTAATGGCCTTTTCGCTCGACTATATGCGGGTCACATTCGTACTCGGCTATCATCTGCTGCACTTCTTCGGCCTGCTGCCCGTTCCGGCAGACCATTTCGAAGTGGTAGGACTTTGACGGGTCGCTCACCGACCCTGCCGCTAAGAAAAATCCCCGCAAAAATGACCTCCTGCAGCAGTCCTGTTCATAGAGCACAGGATTCGTGACAGTGAAGTCATCTCCGTCTGTTTTTAAAAGTTCGCGTAATTTTTTGCCATAAGATGGGCTTATAGTATTGTGGTCATCTTTGTCTATCTTAATCGTTTGTTCTAATAATGTAAAGTATTTTTCTATGAGCTTTTCATTTTCTGTTTCGACCCTGACGGTTCCTGTTTCAGGCACTGCCCTGGCAACTGCCGCCGTGATCCCAGCTGTCTCTGCGATCTGACAGTGTCTCGCCTTAGGATAGACTTCGAATAGCTCTTCCTTTACGTCACTTGAAAAAGACATATTATCCTTTATTTATGTCGCGGTGTTCGATGCGCAGACCATAGTCACCCTCGTGCTCCTGGAGGGCGTGGTAGAGTTCACGGGCGATCGTCACGGAACGGTGGCGGCCGCCGGTACAGCCGATGCAGATCACGAGCTCGTTCTTGCCCTCTTTGATGTACTCAGGGATAAGGAAAGTCACCAGGTCAGTGAGTTTGTTCACGAAGGTGTGTGAGACTTCGGAATTCATAACGTAGTCCACGATCTCCTGATCGTTCCCGGTCATCGGGCGGAGACTGTCCACGTAGTACGGATTCGGTAGGAAACGGACATCGAAAACCAGGTCCGCGTCTGTAGGAATGCCGTACTTGAAACCAAAGGAGAGCACAGTGATATTTATATTCTTGTAGTCTGTTCCCTGCTCGAAGATGCTGGTGAGTTCTGCCCGCAGGTCACGGACTAACAGGTGCGTCGTATCTATGATGTAGTCGGCACGCTTCTTAAGGAATGCCATCTCCTCGCGTTCTCTGTGTATCGCGTCGATGGTCCGGCCTCCGTCCGCGAGCGGAGGTGTTCGTCTCGTCTCCTTGAAACGTTTGACGAGCACATCGTCCTCTGCGTCTAAGAAAAGTATCTTTATCTTCTTGCCGTCGCCTTCGAGTTCATCGAGGATCCCCTCGAGTTTTGTGATAGGTGTCCTGCTCCTGACATCGATCCCGACCGCTACCCTGTCCGCATTCGGCGAATCAGTCGCGAGTCCCGCAAAGCTTCGGAGCAGTGGTATCGGAAGATTGTCGACACAGTTGTAGCCCATGTCTTCCAGGATCTTAAATGCTGTGTGTTTTCCTGCGCCGGACATTCCGGTGATTATAAGTAGTTCCATTAGAATTCTCCCAGCATCTTTACTTCAGGCTCGAGAGTCACTCCAGTCTCCGATTTCACTTTTTCGATGATCTGGTTTATAAGCGTGTAGATATCCGAAGCTGTGGCATCGCCGTCGTTTATCACAAAGCCCGAATGCTTCTCGGAAACTCTCGCTCCGCCGACGCGCGCGTCTTTCATCCCGGCCTGCTGCACAAGCTTCCACGCCGGTGTCATCTCCTCAAGTGTCTCTCCGTCAGAGACTTTTCTGAAGGTGCTCCCGGCGCTCCGTTTGTTCACAGGCTGTGAACTGCCGCGTTTCTCACGGATCTCAGATACCTTCGCTTTTATCTGCTCCGGATCTCCTGCTTTTAACGCCAGAACTGCTCCGGTTATTATCTCATTTTTCTTTGAAAAAATGCTCGTGCGGTAGCCGAATCCCAGGTCTTTTCCTGTATAGTGCATTGCCTCGCCATTCATGTCGATGGCTGTGACTGACTGCACTGATCCGCTCATATCTCCGCCGAAAGCTCCGGCATTCATGTACACGGCGCCTCCGATAGTTCCCGGGATCTGTGTCGCGAACTCGAGTCCGGTAAGTCCGTAGTCGCAGGCTTTTTTCGCTACGACTGGAAGCAGGGCTCCGGAGGACGCGATGATACTCGCGCCTCCGTCGCCCTTCTTAAGCTCGACTTCGCTCATCCTCTTTCCGATGCAGATCACTGCGCCCCTGATACCGTCATCGGATACCAGCAGATTGCTGCCGTTTCCGATCACAGTAAAAGGACAGCTGTAATCTTTTAGTAGCTCCACCACGCTCCGGAGTTCGACTGACGCCACATCTATAAATATGTCTGCTTTGCCACCAACTCCAAATGTAGTGTGCTTTGACATCGGCTCATCGACCAGGACTGCTCCGTCGTCAGATACTATTTTTTTTAGAACCTCTATGACTCTCTCCATGCCTTACCTCACTCTGCCAGCAGGAATGCCTTGTATCCTCTGTAAGCCTCGTAGATGTCGACCTTTGAAGTGATCTCCCAAGGAGCGTGCATATTCAAAACAGCTACTCCGCTGTCTATAACGCTCATGTCCCAGTTGCCAAGGATGTAAGCGATAGTTCCGCCGCCGCCCTGATCTACTTTTCCAAGCTCTGCTGTCTGGAACTCGACATCGGCATCATCGAAGATGCGTCTGATCTCTGCCATGTACTCGGCTGTAGCGTCGTTCGATCCGCTCTTTCCTCTGGAACCTGTGTATTTATTTATGACAAGTCCCTTTCCAAAATAGCAGCTGTTCTTCTTCTCCATGACATCCGGGTAGTTCGGATCGAAGGCAGCTGATACATCTGAAGAAAGTGCCTTAGAGTACTGCATTGCGCGCATGATAGAAAGCGGTGAATCATCACCCTCTGCGTGGAGCAGCTCCGCTACTGTATTTGCGAAGAACTTCGACTCCATTCCTGTAGCTCCGACTGAACCGATCTCTTCCTTGTCTACTAAGAGGCAGGCGTAGGTTCTCTTGCCTGGCTTCGTGTCTACGATAGCTCTGAATGAAGGGTATGCGCAGACCTTATCGTCCTGGCCGTAACCCATGATGCAGCTTCTGTCGAGTCCGTAGTCACGGGCAGGTCCTGCCGGAAGAACCACGATCTCTGCTGACAGGAAATCATCCTCTTCGATATCGTACTTTTCTTTCAGGATATTCAGGATGTTTTTCTTTACGGTATCTTTCTTATCCTTGTCGCCGGCGGCCTCTTCGAGCGGAATGGTTCCGATCATGACGTTTAAGTCCTCGCCCTCTACGACTTTGGCGCCAGTCTTCTTCATCTGATCCTGTGCCAGGTGGATCAGCAGGTCGCTCACTCCGACTACCGGGTCTTTAGGGTCCTCGCCGACGCAGACGTTTACGACACTTCCGTCCTTTTTTGCTACGACTCCGTGAAGTGCAAGCGGAAGTGCTACCCACTGATACTTCTTGATGCCGCCGTAATAGTGTGTATCGAGGAATGCCATCTCCGTGTCCTCATAGAGCGGCACCTGCTTTAAGTCCATACGCGGGGAATCGATGTGAGCTCCGAGGATATTCATGCCCTTTGAAAGCGGCTCCTCGCCGATCACGAAAAGTGCGATATTCTTTCCACGGTTCGTGCGGTATACTTTGTCTCCGGCCTTTACTTTTCCATCTGCTGCGATTATATCATCGAGGTTCTTAAAGCCCGCCTTCTCTGCTTCTTCTGCAAAAAATGACGTGCACTCCCTCTCTGTCTTCCCTCCGCTTAAGAACTTACGATAGTCCTCTGCGAAGTCCATTACCTTCTGTCTGTCTTCTTTCTTTGTGTACTTTAACCATGCATTCTTCTGATCCATTGTATTCCTTCCTTTTCTCGATTCGCATTTCCTTCAAATGAGCGGTGCTCGATTCGCAGCCGCTAGCGGCTGCTTCATCCGCGCGTTCGCGCTATTGATTTTCACTCCCCCGCCTCTATGCACGCAAGCGTGCATCGGCGTGTGAGTGATTCCGCTTGCCTAAATGAGCGGTGCTCGATTCGCAGCCGCTAGCGGCTGCTTCATCCGCGCGTTCGCGCTATTGATTTTCACTCCCCCGCCTCTATGCACGCAAGCGTGCATCGGCGTGTGAGTGATTCCGCTTGCCTAAATGAGCGGTGCTCGATTCGCAGTCGCTGTCGCGACTGCTTCATCCGCGCGTTCGCGCTATTGATTTTCACTCCCCCGCCTCTATGCACGCAAGCGCGCATCGGCGTGTGAGTGATTCCGCTTGCCTAAATGAGCGGTGCTCGATTCGCAGCCGCACGCGGCTGCTTCATCCGCGCGTTCGCGCTATTGATTTTCACTCCCCCGCCTCTATGCACGCAAGCGTGCATCGGCGTGTGAGTGAAAATCAGCACCGCTCATTTATCACGCGAGATGTTTTCCTGGACGCGGCGGTAAAGCTCCGCTGCAGCGTTGTAACCCATTTTTTTCTGACGGTGGTTGACAGCTGCTGTCTCGCAGATGATCGCGAGGTTACGGCCAGGTCTGATCGGCAGAGAATGGCAGACCACTTTTTTATCGAGGATCTCCATGTACTCGTCCTCGAGTCCGAGCCTGTCGTACTCGGTGTCGCGGTGCCAGTCCTCGAGCTTTATCACGAGGTCGATGGTCTGCTTATCCTTGACACACTCGACTCCGTAAAGGCTCTTTACATCGATGATGCCGATGCCTCGAAGCTCGATCAGATACTTCGTGATCGCAGGCGAGGTGCCGACCAGCGTGTCGTCGTTTATTTTTCTGATCTCAACGACGTCATCGGCTACGAGTCTGTGGCCTCTTCTGACGAGCTCGAGCGCTGCCTCTGACTTTCCGATTCCGCTCTCTCCCGTGATCAGGAGTCCCTCGCCGTAGACATCGACCAATACTCCGTGAATCGTCGTGGTCGGCGCCAGTTCGTAGCTTAATACATTTATCAGAGCGGCTTCAAACTGTGAAGTGGCTCTCGTCGTGCCGAGCACCGGCGTTCCGGCCTTTTCCGCCTCGACTATGAAATTCTCTTCCGGCTCCAGTCCGCGGCACATGATGACTGCCGGTATATGGTAAGAAAATAGCTTCTTATATATATCGTGTCTTTCTGCCTCATCGCGTAGGCTGTGCAGATACGCGTACTCCACCATTCCGATCAGCTGGATCCTGTTCGAGTCGAAATGATCATAAAACCCTGTCAGCTGAAGTGCCGGTCTGTTTATATCCGGCACCTTTATAAAGCACTTGCTTAAATCTATATGTTCTGTATAATTCGTCAGCTTGAGCTTTTCGGAGATGTCCTTTATGCTCGCGCCTTCCTGCTGTATCGCCATAGATCATCCTTTCCTGTGACTCTCCCTTATATATGATAGTAAGACATGCCGTTTTTGTCAAACACAAAAAGTGAGTTAGTACTTCAGGCGTCTAACGGTATTCTGACTGACAGCGACAAGGCTGATATCCAGGCCGAGGTCGATCAGCTGAAGCAGGGTAGAGGCTGCTCAGAACAGGAACACAATCCTGTTCAGGTAAGGCACCACAGAATTCCAGAGAAAAAGCACTCCTGTCACGGAGTGCTTTTTTTGTGCAGGTAGTCCCAGACTTCCTGGGCTGCCTTTTCATTCATGGTATCTGTCTCTGCAAGGTCTTCGACCGAAGCTGAACGGATAGCTTCGGCTGAGACGTATTTTTTCATCAGAGCACGGCGGCGGGTCGGACCTATGCCTGGAATGTTATCCAGGAAACTCCTGACCTGGTTTTTGCCGCGTAGCGACCTGTGATACTCTATTGCAAAGCGGTGAGCCTCATCCTGGAGTCTGGTGATCAGCTTGAAGCTCTCTGAACTTTTATCTATCGGGAGCTCTTTATTGTTAAAGAAAAGGCCTCTTGTTCGGTGATGGTCATCCTTCACCATGCCGCAGACCGGTATATCAAGTCCCAGTTCTTTCAGCACGTCCAGCGCTATATTCACCTGACCTCTGCCACCATCCATCATGATCACGTCCGGAAACCTCGTAAAGCTTCCCGTCTCCTCTGACTCTCCAGCCTCTTTTTCTTCAAGTCCGTGAGTAAATCTTCTCATCAGCACTTCCCGCATGGACGCATAGTCGTTCGGCCCTTCTACGGTCTTTATCCGGAATTTCCTGTAGTCATTTCTCAGCGGTTTTCCATGGTCGAAAACTACCATCGACCCTACTGACTGATAGCCCATCGTATTCGATATGTCGTATGCTTCCATTCTCTGTATTCCCGGAAGTCCGAGGATCTCCGACAGTTCTTTCATAGCTCCGATTGTTCTGCCCTCTTCACGCTTTATCCTCTCCCTGTCTTTAGTCAGGATCATCGAGGCATTTTTCCAGGCGAGCTCGACAAGCTTTTCCTTCTGTCCTCTCTTTGGAGTCACGATATGAACCGCGCCGCCTTTTTTCTCTGAGAGAAAATCCTCAAGCGTCTTCTGGTCCGGAAGCTCCATCTGAACGAACAGTTCCTTTGGCACAAACGGTGTACCCGAATAGAACTGCTGTATGAATGTGCTTATCAGATCCGACTTCTCATCGTCCTCTCGCAGATTCAGGAAAAAATGATCTCTTCCGATCATTCTTCCACCTCTTATGAAAAATACGACAGCGCAGGCATCTTCTTTATCAACTGCGACAGCAAGAATATCCCTGTCCTCACCGCCGGTATCAGTAATCTTCTGTTTCTGAAGACACATCTGCACGGCCTCGATCTCATCCCTGTAGCCGGCTGCTTTTTCGAATTCGAGTTTCTTCGAAGCTTCGGTCATTTTTTCAGTAAGGGAATTGATGACCGGGTCCGCCTTCCCCTCAAGAAATTCCATCGCAGCCTTTACCGACTTCATGTAGTCATCTTCGGAGATGTAATTCTGGCAGACGCCAGGACACTGCTTGATATGGTAGTTCAGGCACGGGCGGTCTTTTTTCATGTCACGCGGAAAGACCTTGTTACAGGTGCGCAAATGAAAGAGTTTATTCGTCAGTTCTATCGTCTCACGGACATCGCCCGCCGACGTGAACGGTCCGAAATACCTCGCCTTATCCTTATATACTTTTCTTGAAAAAATGACCCTGGGGAAGCCTTCCCCCAGGGTGACTTTTATATAAGGGTATGTTTTGTCGTCGCGGAGCATCGTGTTATACTTCGGACGGTGCTCCTTGATCAGATTATTCTCGAGGACTAAGGCCTCTAGCTCTGAATCGGTGACTATGTATTCGAAATGGTCGAGGTGCTCGACCATCTGCTTTTTCTTGATGCCCTCATCATGCGACGGCTGAAAATACTGATGCACCCGCTTCGTCAGGTTCTTGGCCTTGCCTATGTATATGATAGCATCGCTTTTGTCATGCATTATATACACGCCTGGCGAATTCGGGATTTTTTTAAGTTCTTCTGCTATATCAAAACTCATTATAACTTAAACTTTGCAACTGCTTCCTCCAGCTGTTCAGCAACTTCTGAAAGCTTCTGAGAAGCTTCTGCTATCTCCTGCATCGAAGCCGACTGCTCTTCTGATGCTGCCGATACGTTCTCGGTTTCACCGATAACCGAATCACTCTGGCTCTTGATATTTGAGAACGCGTCTTTTATGCTCTCTGTTCCGGAAGTCAGAGACTCGACAACCCTCTGCATTTCCTGAGCATTTGCATTGACTTTTTCGATCATGTCTGCAATGCCTTCGAATGCTTTTCCTGCACCCTCTACTGCTGAAGAACCGCCTTTGACATTTTCAAGGCCTGACTGCATCGCATTGAGAGCGATATCTGACTGTGACTGTATCGCAGAGATCTTCTCAGCAATGTGTCCGGCGCTGTCTGATGACTGCTGTGCAAGTGTCTGAATCTCAGATGCCACAACCGCAAAGCCTTTGCCTGCTTCTCCTGCCCTTGCTGCCTCAATTGAAGCATTCAGTGACAGCAGGTTCGTCTGCCTGGCTATGTCCTGAATATCTGTAACTATGTCACCGATATCACCGATCTGCTCACCAAGCTGTGAAACCGCCTTCGAAGTATTCTCCACTGATTCCTCGATGACTTTGATCTTCTCTACTGCCTCATTTACCTGCTTTCGTCCTTCATCAGCTGCGAGTGTTGTCTCATTTATCTGCTCGGATGAAGCTGAAAGCCTGTCTGAGAAACCGCTCATATCATTAGAGAATGTATTAGTCTGATCTCCGGCGCTGTTAACTACCTCGCCCTGGTTGGAACATGATGCCGCTACTTTCGTAATAGACTGTGCGACAGAATCAGATGCTTCAGCTGACTGCTGTGCCGATGCTGTAAGCTCCTGCGATGATGATGCCAGATACTCTGTCATCTCGTGGATCTTCTGCATAAGTCCGCGTAATTCACTGATCAGGCTGCCCATAGACCGAGCCATGACACCGAGTTCATCATTTCTTCCTTCTATCTTCTTCTGTATGGCAGCTGCCTGCTCACCGTGAGCCGCAATCTCAGAAAGGTCACCCTTTGCTACTTTTCTGAGGTTTCCGGTTACTGCATTTAAGGCCTCAGTTATCTTCTTCACTGGGAATGAGAAAATGAATATAAGACCTATAGCCAGCACAATAGCGGCTATACACATGCTGATGATAGCTGTATTTATCTGGTTTCTCGTATCAGCATAAAAACGCTGAGTCAGAGTATCGATATCATCTACCCATACACCGGTTCCAAGTACCCAGTCATATGGTTCATAGGTCACTGTATAGTTTATCTTTGGCTTTTCTTCAGTTTCGTTCGGCTTTGGGAAATTCAGATTCGTATATCCGCCGCCGTCTTTCTGACCATTTTTTATCATCTCCTGGATGTATTTACGGCCTGTCTTGTCCTCTGCATCCCAACGTGACTTTCCCTCTGTGTCACGTCCCAAAAGAACGACATTCACACCTTTTGAAGTATCGATCCAGAAATATCCGTTTCCATCATCGTACCTCATCTCACGTACCTTATCTGCAGCGGCCTTTTTGGCCTCCTCTTCAGTCATCGTTCCGTCTTCCTGCAGCTTATGATACTGCTCGATCACTGATACGGCGATCTGTGTTTCATTTTTAAGCTCACTCTTTATTTCTGCGGTCAGCTGCTGTTTGTATTCCTTTACGCAGCTGTTACCAAGTCTTACGGTCGTAACGCCTGAAATCACGATCAGTAAAAAACACGGAACCAGAACTGCTATAAATACGCAGATGGTGATTCTCGACCTGAGCGAACCTGTCTTTTTCTTTTTTGTCTCCATAAATAATCTCCTCATTTTTCAGAAAAAGTTAATAATGTATTCTTATATTGTACCATTCTATGCATAAAAAACAAGGGCGCATCGCTGCGTCCCTGTCTTAAAAATCATTCATCAAAAATTTCGTCATCCGAGCTTACTTCAGGCTTTGAAGCATCGTCTGCTTTATCACCAGCCGATGTCGTTGTAGTATCATCGGTCTTACCGGTTGCCTTTGATGACTCATATGAATCCATCTCATGCTGTAGTCTCTCGGCCACCTCGTGGTTCTCGTCGACCTTCTTGTCTTCGGTCTCCTTTTCAGGATCTGCTTCGATTCCAGTGATCTGGCGGAACATATCCATGAATTCCTTACCGGTGATAGTCTCCTTCTTGTACAGATACTCGGAAATCTGGTCGAGTGCATCCCTGTGCTCTGTCAGAAGCTTCTTCGCCTGGTTATAGGCACTCTCTATAATACTATGGACTTCTGCATCGACTTCACTCGCAGTCTGCTCGCCGCAGGTCATCTGAGCGCCGCCATCGAGATACTGACTTTCTACTGTAGCAAGTCCCATCATACCGAATTTGTCGCTCATACCGAAACGGGTGACCATATTTCTCGCGATATTTGTAGCCTTTTCGATGTCGTTCGCCGCTCCGCTCGTGATAGAGTGGAATACGATCTCCTCGGCTGCACGACCGCCCATGAAGGTAGCGATATCCTCTTCGAGTTCTTCCTTTGACTGAAGAAACTTCTCCTCTTCAGGAGTCTGGAGAGTATATCCTAAAGCACCCATGGTACGAGGAACGATAGTGATCTTCTGTACCGGGTCTGTATTTTTCTGTAAAGCAGATACGAGAGCGTGACCGACTTCGTGGTAGGAGACAATGTGTCTTTCTTTGTCGCTCATCGGACGGTCTTTCTTCTCCTTGCCGCCGACTGCCACACGCTCGAATGCCTCGAACAGATCAGGCTGTGAAACGTACTCCCTGCCATTCTCGACTGCAAGGATAGCTGCTTCGTTTATGATATTCGCAAGGTCGGATCCTACTAATCCTGCCGATGCTAAAGCTATAGCCTCGAGATCGCAGGTCGAATCCATTTTTACATCCTTCGCGTGGACACGGAGTGTCTCAAGACGTCCCTTCATATCAGGTCTGTCTACGATGATTCGTCTGTCAAAACGTCCAGGACGAAGGAGTGCCTTATCGAGTACTTCCGGTCTGTTCGTAGCCGCGAGGATCAGGAGCCCTTTTGAAGTATCGAATCCGTCCATCTCTGCGAGCAGCTGGTTAAGGGTCTGCTCACGCTCATCGTTTCCGCCGCCATATCTCGAGTCACGGGATTTACCGATGGCATCGATCTCATCGATGAAAATGATACACGGCGCCTGTCTCTTCGCTTCATTGAAGAGGTCACGCACACGGCTGGCTCCGACTCCGACAAACATCTCCACGAAGTCTGAACCTGCCAATGAGAAAAATGGCACGCCGGCTTCTCCGGCTACTGCCTTTGCGAGAAGCGTCTTACCTGTTCCAGGAGGACCGACAAGAAGCGCGCCCTTAGGCAGCTTCGCACCGATCTTCGTGTATTTGTCTGGGTTCTTCAGGAAATCTACTACCTCCTGCAGTGACTCCTTTGCCTCATCCTGTCCTGCTACATCTGCGAAAGTAACGCCTGTCTGCTTCTGTACATAGACCTTGGCGTTTGACTTTCCGACTCCGCCGAGCATTCCGCCAGAGCTTCCCATCCGTCTCATGACTACCGCGAAGATGATCCATATGATCACGAGTGGTACTATGAATGAGACGATATTATAGATCAGGGCTGATGTAGATGATGAGTCCTCACGGTTTATCGTCACATCGTTCTGTTTTAAAAGTGGGAGAAGCTGATCATCTGCGATGTACCCTGTAGAGTAGTTCACCGACAGCTTCTGGCCTGTACTCTGCCTGTATATCTCCTGTTCGGTCTTATCCTCGCTGTTCGCGTAGAATGTCGAATTGTCACGGACCTTGAAGTTTATCTTCGACCCATCAAAAGTGACCGACTTCAGTTCATCCTTCTCTGCCAGCTTGTAGAACTTATCGTAGCTTACCGTCTGGTTGGCGCTGCTGCCGATCCCCCTGTAGAGCATCGTAACGATAAAAAGCGCCACAAGTGAAAATAACACGAATGCCAGGATCGGGTTGAAATGCGGATTCTGGTTATTCGGCCCCTGTCCGTTTCCATTCTGGCCAGGGCCATTCGGGCCGCCGTTATTATTCTGATTATAAAAATTATTATCGTCCAAAAATGTCACCTGCCTTCTAATGCTTTTCATTGTACCATTTATGTCAACAGTTTTTTGTAGAAAAAGCCTTTTATCATTATAGGAAAAACGCCATTTAAAAGCAAGTAACCTGGGTTGGTTTCATAGAATTTTCATACATGATAAGGCAGGCGATGATAGAGAGCACTATCAGAACTATGATTTTTCACAAATAAAAAAAGCAGGCGCCTGCATACGCAGGCACCCACTGGTAGTTCGTTTTAAAATCAAGTCTTACTCGATGATAGTAGCAACACGGCCTGATCCTACTGTACGACCACCCTCACGGATAGCGAATGTAAGACCCTGCTCCATAGCGATAGGATGGATGAGCTCGATGGTCATCTCAACGTTATCACCAGGCATGCACATCTCTGTTCCTTCTGGAAGAGTGATGACACCAGTTACATCAGTTGTTCTGAAATAGAACTGTGGACGGTAATCATTGAAGAAAGGAGTATGACGACCACCCTCGTCCTTTGTAAGAACGTAAACCTGAGCTGTGAACTTCTTGTGGCAGGTAACTGTTCCAGGAGCAGCTACAACCTGTCCACGCTCGATCTGGTCACGGTCAATACCACGAAGAAGAGCACCGATGTTATCTCCAGCCTCAGCGAAATCAAGAGTCTTACGGAACATCTCGATTCCTGTTACAGTTGAAGTCTCAACATCATCACGGATACCAAGGATCTCAACCGGGTCATTAAGCTTAAGAGTACCACGCTCTACACGGCCTGTAGCAACTGTTCCACGTCCTGTGATGGTGAATACGTCCTCGACAGGCATAAGGAAAGGCTTATCTGTATCACGCTGTGGATCCGGGATATAAGAATCAACAGTATCCATAAGCTCCATGATGCAGTCTCCCCAGTTCTTATCCGGGTTATCTGGATCAACAGGATCTCCGTTAGCAAGCTTTGCAGGAGCTGAATCGTCCTGAAGTGCCTGATAAGCAGAACCCTTGATGATAGGGCAGCCTTCGAAACCATACTCTTCGAGCTGCTCAGTAACTTCCATCTCAACGAGCTCAAGAAGCTCTGGGTCATCGATCATATCGCACTTGTTAAGGAATACGATGATGTAAGGAACACCTACCTGACGGGCAAGAAGGATATGCTCCTTTGTCTGAGCCATAACACCGTCTGTAGCAGCAACAACGAGGATAGCACCATCCATCTGTGCAGCTCCGGTGATCATGTTCTTAACGTAATCGGCATGTCCCGGGCAGTCAACGTGAGCGTAATGACGCTTAGCTGTCTGATACTCAACGTGAGCTGTAGAGATAGTGATTCCTCTTTCTCTCTCTTCCGGTGCCTTATCGATCTGATCGAAGGCCTCTGCCTTGTTTCCATCTACTCTCTCAGAAAGAACCTTTGTGATAGCAGCAGTAAGGGTTGTTTTACCATGGTCTACGTGACCGATGGTTCCAATGTTACAATGTGGCTTTGTTCGCTCAAAATGCTCTTTTGCCATTTTTATTTCCTCCTATGGAAAATTTACTCCACCCCTCATTTCATAAGAGGGGTGCTTTTTTCACAATCTAAATGCTATTATAACAAGAATTTACTTAGTTTGCAACTTACTTTTTGTCGTTAACGATCTTCTCCTGAACGTTCTTTGGTACCGGATCATAGTGATCGAAGAACATGGAGTAGTTTCCACGTCCCTGTGTCATAGAACGAAGAGTTGTAGAATATCCGAACATCTCGGCAAGCGGTACGAAGGCCTTGACCATCTTTCCGTTTCCGCCGACATCATCCATTCCCTCAACACGTCCACGGCGTGAGTTAACGTCACCGATAACATCACCCATGTACTCTTCAGGCATTGTGATCTCAACCTTCATGATAGGCTCAAGGATAACAGGTGAAGCTTTCTTCATGGCTTCCTTGAAGCACATGCTACCTGCGATGTGGAATGCCATCTCTGAAGAATCGACTTCATGATATGATCCATCATATACGGTAGACTTAACACCTACTACAGGATATCCTGCAAGGATACCAGCTTTCTCAGCCTCTTCGATACCATCGCCTACAGCTGGGATGTATTCCTTAGGAATAGCACCACCGACAACGGCATTCTCAAATACAAGGTTTTCTTCAGTGTTAGGATCGAGTGGCTCGAACTTGACTTTACAGTGTCCGTACTGTCCACGACCACCTGACTGCTTAGCGTACTTGTACTCCTGATCAACAGGCTTTGTGAAGGTCTCTTTATATGCAACCTGAGGCTCACCTACGTTTGCCTCTACGTTGAACTCTCTCTGGAGACGGTCTACGATGATCTCAAGGTGAAGCTCACCCATTCCTGCGATGATCGTCTGTCCTGTCTCTTCGTTTGTATGAGCCTTGAATGTAGGATCCTCTTCAGCAAGCTTTGCGAGTGCATCGCCGAGCTTCTGCTGACCTTCCTTGGTCTTCGGCTCGATAGCGAGCTCGATAACCGGGTCCGGGAACTCCATAGACTCAAGGATAACCGGGTGCTGTTCGTCGCAGATAGTATCACCGGTTCCTGTAGCCTTAAGACCTACAGCGGCTGCGATATCACCTGAGAAGACCTCGTCGATCTCTTTTCTCTTATCAGCATGCATCTGTAAGAGACGGCCGACACGCTCCTTCTTATCCTTTGTAGCGTTGAGTACGTAAGAACCAGCCTTACATGTACCTGAGTAAACACGGATGAATGCGAGCTTACCAACGAACGGGTCTGTCATGATCTTGAATGCAAGAGCTGCGAAAGGCTCGTTGTCTGAAGACTTACGTGTTACTTCGTTTCCGTCAAGGTCTGTACCCTTGATATCAGGAACGTCTACAGGTGAAGGCATGTACTCGATAACGCCGTCGAGAAGCTTCTGGATTCCCTTGTTCTGGTGTGCAGAACCGCAGAATACAGGAACTGCGTCATTTGCGATAGTCGCACGACGAAGTACCTTCTTCATGTCGTCGATAGAAGGCTCTGTACCGTCGAGGTACTGCTCCATGAGATCATCATCAAGGTCGCAGATCTGCTCTACGAGCTTGGTGTGCCATTCAGCAGCCTGATCCTTCATATCATCAGGAATCTCACCAACTGTGATATCTTTTCCTAATTTGTCGTTATAGATGTATGAATCCATCTCGAAAAGATCGATGATTCCCTGAAAGTTGTCCTCTTTTCCGATAGGAAGTTCTACAACTACAGGGTTCTTTCCGAGCTTGGTATGGATCTCTGATACTGTATTATAGAAATCAGCACCAAGGATATCCATTTTGTTAACGAAAGCCATACGAGGTACGTTGTAAGTATCAGCCTGACGCCATACGTTCTCTGACTGAGGCTCAACACCGCCCTTGGCGTCGAATACACCGACTGAACCGTCGAGTACTCGGAGTGAACGCTCAACCTCTACTGTGAAGTCTACGTGTCCCGGAGTATCGATGATATTGATTCGATGCTCTAAAGCGCCCTTCTTTGGCTTCGTGTGATCTTCTTCTGTCCAGTGACATGTCGTCGCTGCAGAAGTAATGGTGATACCTCTTTCCTGCTCCTGTTCCATCCAGTCCATTGTGGATGTACCTTCGTAGGTCTCACCGATTTTATAGTTAACACCGGTATAGTAAAGAATACGCTCTGTCAATGTAGTCTTACCTGCATCGATATGAGCCATGATACCGATATTTCTGGTTCTCTCCAGTGGGTATTCTCTTTCTGCCATTTTTTCTCCTTAAAAAAGTAACTAAAGACTTGCGTATCAGAAACGATAGTGAGCGAATGCCTTGTTTGCATCTGCCATTCTGTGCATCTCTTCCTTACGCTTAACTGCTGCTCCTGTGTTGTTTGCAGCGTCCATGATCTCACCGGCAAGGCGGTCTACCATGGTCTTTTCACTTCTCTTACGTGAGAAAAATGTAAGCCATCTGAGTCCTAAGGTCTGACGTCTGTCAGGACGAACTTCGATAGGTACCTGATATGTAGCACCACCGACACGTCTAGCCTTAACCTCAAGAACAGGCATTACGTTGTTCATAGCTTCGTCGAATACTTCAAGAGCCGGTTTTCCGGTCTTCTCTGCTACTTTGTCGAATGCTCCGTAAACGATCTTCTGGGCTACACCCTTCTTACCGTCGAGCATTATGTTATTGATGAGCTTGGTAACGATCTTTGAATTGTAGATAGGATCTGCAAGCACATCTCTTTTTACTGTATGTCCTTTACGTGGCACGTCTGCTTCCCTCCTTAATCACGGGATGATTAGATCGTAGGTACTCACAGTTTATGAAAAATGTGTGCGTGCTGGGTTATGTAAAAAATAAACACCAACAAACCATTACTTCATAAAAATGAAATACTTCCGATGTGTTTGCTCGTTACTGAAAAAATACGGTTACCTTCGAATCACTTCTTAGGCTTCTTAGCGCCGTACTTAGAACGAGCCTGCTTTCTGTCAGCAACACCGGCAGTATCAAGTGTTCCACGGATGACGTGATATCTGGTACCTGGAAGGTCCTTTACACGGCCGCCACGAACTAATACAACAGAGTGCTCCTGAAGGTTGTGTCCTTCGCCTGGGATGTAAGAAGTAACTTCGATTCCGTTTGAAAGACGAACTCTGGCGATTTTTCTAAGCGCTGAGTTAGGCTTCTTAGGAGTGGCAGTCTTCACAGCTGTGCAAACACCACGCTTCTGCGGTGATGCTGTATCTGTAGGACGCTTCTTAAGTGAATTGAAGCCTCTCTGCAGAGCCGGTGAGTTTGACTTCTTCTCAGATGTCTGTCTGCCCTTTCTCACTAACTGGTTAAATGTTGGCATTTATTTCACCTCCTGTAAAAAATACTGTACGTTTCTACGCGCAAAAAACACCCGCGTTTTTACGCACGCTAGAATATTATAGCGCGGCAAAACGCAGGTGTCAAGATATTTCTCAATTATCGCTGTCGCCGACAGCCTGCTGCTCTTCCTCATCAGGGAAGGTAGCCTCACGGTCGATCTCTGCTTCCTCAGCAGCTGCCTGCTTCAAGGCCTCCTGCTTCGTCAGCATTCCTTCATTCTCCTCTATATCTGAGATCACATCACGGTAAATCTGGTACTTCTCCTCAGGGATGTCGAGGGCTGCCATAGCCTGCTCCGGAGTGATCCCGAGATTATTCGTCATGCGTATGATGTCACGGCCCTTAGTCTTTCTCGAAGCGCGCAGCTTTCTCGCACGGTTCTTGCGGGCCTGCTCCTCTCGCTTTGCTATCTCTTCAGGATCCTCCTGCGTCATCTGCTCATAGATAGGAGCTATATCATTTATATCCCCGAAGCATTTCAGATGGCCGTGATCTAATATCATGGCCTTGTTGCATATGCGGCGCACCTGGTCGAGGGAGTGTGACACGAAGAGCACTGTGACGTTTCCGTCAAACATGCTCATTATCTTGTCTTCTGATTTCCTGCGGAACTTCTTGTCTCCGACTGAGAGCACCTCGTCAAGGATCAGTATATCAGGATTTACTGCCGTGCAGATTGCAAATCCCAGACGGCTCTTCATACCTGATGAGTAGTTCTTGACAGGAACCTCTATGAAGTCTCTGAGCTCTGCAAAGTCTATTATCTCATCAAACTTCGATTCTATGAATTCCTTTTTATATCCAAGAATTGAGCCGTAGAGGTAAATATTTTCTCTTGCCGAATACTGGGGCTCAAAACCGGCTCCGAGCTCGAGCAGGGGCGCAAGCTTTCCCTTTCTCCTGACAGTCCCTGTGGTCGGATGGTATACTCCGGCGATCGCTTTTAAAATAGTGGACTTCCCGGCACCGTTAAGCCCAAGTATTCCCAGCCTGTCTCCGGGATACAGTGAGAAGCTCACATCGGAAAGAGCCCAGAACTCGTCCTTTTTCATCTTCTGATGATGAGCGAAAAGGTTGATAAAATAGTCTTTTAATGTGTCGTGCATTTCCTGGCTCAGATTGAATTTCATCCCCAGATGAGACACCTCTAGTGTAGGTTCCATAGGTTTTCCTCTATCAAAGATGTAAAATAAACTCGTCCTGCTTCTTTTTCATTGCTACAAATCCAATCACAAAGCATACCAGCCCGAAAAGCATCGGATATCCGTACTCCCAGAAAGGATTGCTGTAGTGCATCAGGCCTCCTCTGAACAGGTCTATTATGCAGTAAAGAGGATTCAGATGCAGAAGCCACATCAGATGATGCTCTGCTATACGCTCTACCGGATAGAAAATCGCCGACAGGTACATGATTATCATCAAAAGCACATTCCACAGATACTCTATATCGCGGAAGAAAACATCGAGTACCGACAGGATCATGCCTACACCGACTGTTATGATAAGAAGCATCACTATTGCCGGGATAAGCTTCCACATCCTAAGTGACGGCCCAAGGTGAGAAACTATCATTACCGGTATCAGTACTATTAGCGAAATCAGGTAGATCACGAAATTATAAAGTACATTTGAAAGCGGATAAAGGTATTTCGGCACATAGACCTTCTTAATCATACTGGCATTGCTCCGGATTGCCTTGCTCGCTCCCTTGGTTCCGTTCTGAAAGAAGGTATAGGTCAGACGTCCGCACATGATATAGGTCGCAAAGGTAGGGTCCTTTAGTCTGTCAAATAATGCTCCGAATACCACAACCAGTACCGCGGTCGTCATCAGCGGCTCGATCAGTGACCACACGATTCCAAGGTAACTTTTTCTGTACTTGAGCCTGATTCCACGCTTGACCAGCTCGCTTAACAGGAAACGGTAATCGTAGAAGCCCTTGAGATACTTTTTCATTTTGCTGTCTTTTCTCCTTCTTCCACACCCTCGGTGCTTTCCTTCTGGAAAACGACCCTGAGAGTCAGAAGTATAAGCTGCATGTCCAGAAGTATCGAAGCCTTCTGCACATAGATCATATCGAATTTCAGCTTATCGTAAGTCGTAGTGTTATACTTTCCAAATACCTGCGCATAGCCTGTAAGCCCGGCCTTTACCGAAAGCCTGAAGTCAAACTCCGGAACCTTCTCACAGTATTCCTCGTGGATCTCCGGTCTCTCGGGACGAGGTCCGACGAACGACATATCGCCCTTTAATATATTAAAAAACTGCGGTATTTCGTCTATTCTCGTCGAACGGATAAAATGTCCGACCGGCGTTATCCTGTCGTCATTCTCGGAAGCGAGGCGGGCGCCGGAATTTTTCTCAGCGTCTACTATCATGCTCCGGAACTTGATGACCCTGAATACTTTCTTATGGATCGTGTAGCGCTCCTGCTTATAGAACACAGGACCCTTGTCATAAGAGTGAATGGCTATCGCTGTCACGAGCATTATAGGCGAAGTCAGGACGATTCCTATCAGGGCGAGGATGATGTCACCCGCTCTCTTTATCGCTCTCTGCCAGGTCGAAAAACCGACGTTTCTCGACAGGTAAAGCGGCGAGTCAAAGAGGTTCAGCTCATCTGACTCACGGACTATGATGTCTGAAATCTTCGGAGTGAAGTATACTCTCTTCTGCCTGTCAAAGCAATACTTCAGGACTTTGTTCTTTAATTCGGACGGAACGTCGTTTATGAGAACGGCGTCGTATTCGTCTATTTTTTTCTCGATATCATGGAGCGGCGCATTCGCCATGATAGTCTCGGCGATCACGTATCTGTCACGGCGCTGGCCCATTTTGTGGTCGAGGTTATTCACATGGCTTCCGTGTATCTGGAGCATCCGATACGGCGGAAAAATCCGCCTGTAGAGCCAGGTCCCGAAGTACGTGATCACGAAGAGCACGACCACATCGGCTATCAGCAGCTCGAAATACACTAAGATAATGGTCGGAACCAGCTTTTTGTAACCTACCATCATGACTGTCATGACCACCATTATCAGGTTCACGATGAATGACGCGAGCGCACATCCGATCGAAGCGTGCGAGATCCGGCTGACTCCTATCTCATAGCCTCCGAAACTGTATATAAAAAAAATCGCGAGGATCATGTATATCACGATCATCGTCAGACGGCCGAGCCCGAGGAACGGCCTGTCAAGCAGGATATTCAGCCATCGGCCCCAGCCATATGCAAACAGCACGGTAACTGCTGCCGTTATGATAAGATTTGTGAGAAAGCGGTAAAGATGCTTGCCGCCTTCCATTTTCTCTGACATCTGTTAATCCTTTTTGAATACAAAAATTTTCGAAAAAACGTAGTTAAGCGTTATGACCACGAACTGCGCGATGAATTTTATCAGCATGTTCGGGAAATGGCAGATCCCGATAAAAATACCGAGCATCAGCTCCTCTATCACCAGGGTGATAATCCTGCCTGCGCAGAACGTCCCGAGCTGGTAAAAAAACGCGAAGACTCCGGAAGTATGATTATAGAATACATACCTCCTGTTCGTGTAGAACGCGAACGCTGTCGCAAATACCCACGAGAGCGCATTTCCAAGTAGTATATTCCAATGAAGCGGTTCTGTAAAGAGCCAGTATGTAAAGAGCGAGATAATGAATGTCCCGAGTCCGAACATTCCGTAAAGCATCAGCTCCTTGTATTTTCTGTATAAAGGTTCGACCTTCCGGCTTTTAGGATGTCTCGTGAAAAAATAATTGAACACCGAGTCAAGCCAGTCCGCTGGTTTCTTCATTCACATTCCTCACAGCAATTCCTCAGAGAGCTTCAGCGCCTCTGCGATCACCTGATCCATGTTATAGTATTTGTACTGTCCCAGTCGTCCCCCGAAGTACACATGGTTCTTTTTTTCTCTCTCAGCAAGCGCTGCATAGCGCTCGTAGAGTTCGGAGTTTGCCTCGTCATTTACCGGATAGTAAGGCTCTTCACCCGGCTTCCACTCATGCGAATACTCGCGTGAGATGATAGTAGTCGGCTGCTTTCCGAAGTTAAAGTGCTTGTGCTCGATGATACGAGTGTATGGCACGTCAGCCGAAGTGTAGTTTACGACTGCGTTTCCCTGGTAGTTATCAGTGTCGAGCTCTTCGGTCTCAAACCTGACACTCCTCCATGAGAGCGGTCCGTACTGGAATCCGAAATACTCATCTATCTGGCCGGTGTATATCAGCCTGTCGTACTCTATCTCTGTGCCGTCGCTCAAAGCATTTTTCTTGCGGAAGTCGTTAAAGTCTTCATTTAAAAATACTTCAGCTCCCTTTAACAGTTTTTCGACTATCGCAGTGTAGCCGTCGACCGGGATTCCCTGGTATCTGTCAGTGAAGTAGTTATTATCGAAGGTAAAACGGAGTGGAAGCCTCTTTATGATAAATGCCGGAAGCTCGGTGCAAGGCCTGCCCCACTGCTTCTGCGTGTAGCCTTTTATCAGCTTCTCGTAGACGTCTCTTCCGACAAGTGAAAGCGCCTGCTCCTCGAGATTCTGCGGATTTTTGATATCTAAGTCTTTTATCTGCCCGGCTATCTTTGCCTTCGCCTGTGCAGGTGTCCTTATGCCCCACATCTTTGAAAATGTATTCATGTTAAATGGGAGGTTGTAGAGCTCATCTCCGTAGATAGCGATCGGGGAATTCACGTAGTTGTTAAACTCCGCGAACCTGTTCACATATTCCCACACCTCTCTGTCCGACGTATGAAAAATGTGCGCACCGTAGACATGCACATCGATATCCGACACTTTTTTCGTGTAGACATTTCCGCCAATATGGTCACGCTTGTCGATGACTGCGACACTCCTGCCGCTGTCTAAAGCTTCGCGCGCGTACACGGCTCCGAAAAGTCCGCTTCCTACTACTAAGTCGTTTACCTTCAATCTCTGTTTTCCTCCGTCATCCCTGTCTTTGCGTATTTCTTCAGTGACTCGAGCTGCTCTTTTTCCCAGTCATCGAGCGGATAGTATTCGATACTTAAAACTTCTTTAGCTATTTTCTTAAACCAGCTATTTTTGAAATAAGCTCTGTCTTCGACAAGCCTCATCCGATAAAATGTCTCGAGAGCGTAGAATACGTACTCCTGCTCCAAGTACCACTGCGGATCCTCGTGCTTTTTTAGAAGTTTCCTCATTTTTGAAAAAGCAAGACACTGGGTCATTTCCCGCTCTAAGACATCGAGCTTTAAGACTCCGTCCTCAGGGTCGAGCTGTGCCGTCGCCGAATCCGGTCTCTGCACATAGTGATACATCCTGGCTGGATTATACCTGATGGCGTCACAGTGAAGCGCGTACTCACAGATGAACAGCTGATCCTCTCTGTAATACACACCCTCGTCAAAGCGCAGACCGAACTTATCGATTATACTCTTTCTGAAGATTTTATTCCATACATAGCCCTGATAATTTTCCTGGAAAAATAACCGGCACAGGAAGTCCTCCTGATCCATGACACGGATTCCGGACTCTTCGGTCTCATCGATTACTTTATCGTCTTCGACTACGTCGTAACCAACCATGCCGAGCTGCGCCTGGATCCTCGGGAAGCCCTTCGACATCAGCTGCTTTTTCGAATCAGCTATAGTGCCTAAAAGGGTTCCTAAATATCCCCTGGTAACTCTGTCGTCTCCGTCCGGGAAAACCAGAAGCTCACCTCTGGCTGCCTCTATTCCGGCGTTTCTTCCGGCCGAGACTCCAAGCGAATTGCGGTAGATCACCCTGATCCTGTCATCTGTATGCGACATCTCCTCTGCTGCCCTGGCAGTATCCGGGTCATCCTCCCTGAGAACGATCAGTATCTCAAAAAATCTGAATGGCTGCGCGAGGAGGTCACTGACCATCCCCTGCAGCAGTCCGACGATATTATACGCCGGTATTATTATGCTTATAAGTGGTTCCATTTTTTTAAGTAATTTCCCAATGCGTCATGCCAGTCTGCCATCCGAAATCCCATTCCATCAGGATCTATAAGGGTAAGCATCTGGTCTTCAAGCACTGAATAATGCGGTCTTCTAGCTGCATTCGGGTTCATGCTCGCGTACTCTTCCGATGAGATGTGGTTTACCTTCGTCTTTATGCCTTCGAGTCTGTAGATCTCATCCGTGAAATCGGCCCAGCTGGTCTGTCCCTGGCAGACTCCGTGGTAAAGTCCGTACTGCTCTGTCTGCTCGAGATAGTGTATCATCCGGGCAAGCTCTTCAGTACTCGTCGGACATCCGACCTGATCGTCTACTACTGAGACTTCATCATGAGTCTCTGCGAGGCGGAGCATCGTGCGGACGAAGTTCTTTCCGTCTCCGTAAAGCCATGCTGTCCTTATGATAAAATGCTTCTGGCACAGAGATGTCACGAACTTTTCTCCCATCAGCTTAGATCTGCCGTAAGCACTCACCGGCTGTGGCGGATCAGACTCTACATAGGGTCTGGTCCCGCAGCCGTCAAAGACATAGTCTGTAGATATATGTATCAGCTTCGCGTCGAGCTTCTGAGCGGCGATAGCCAGATTTCTCGGTCCGATGGCGTTTATCCTGCCCGCTAAGTGTGTATCCTTTTCGCAGCCGTCCACGTCCGTGTACGCCGCACAGTTTATGATCACATCAGGGCGGATATCGGCCATTTTTTTGAGGACAGAATCGAGGTCCTCGATCGGCATCTCGCTGTGATATACCTTTATGATATCTGCTTCGCTGTCACCCTTATACTCTTCTGAAACTGCCTTTCCGAGCTGCCCGTCCGGCCCGGTGAGTACTATTTTTCGCATTATAGATCCTTTTCTTTTTCAATCATACGGTTCAGTGCTGAGAAAATGCCTCTGATCGAAGCTCTCGTGATATTCGATGAGAGGCCGACGCCGAAGCTGATGTTCTCCGTGCGCGGATTCTGAAGCTCGATGTAGGCTGCCGCCTTCGCATGTGAGCCGACTCCTAAAGCATGCTCTGAATAGTCGATCAGTACGAAGTCCACCTCAGGCACACACTGCTTGATGGCTGTCTTTACTGCATCGACAGGTCCGTTTCCGTCTGCCTCTGAATGGAATGCCTCGCCGTTATACTTGAAGTCGAGTGAGACGTGGGTGTCCTCATCCTCTGTGTTATCATCGATATCCACGAAGTCGAGCTTGAACGGCTCTTTCTTGTCGAGATATTCGCGCTTGAACTCCTTCATGATACGCTCTGGCTTGACCTCGCCGCCTTCTTTCTCACTGATCTCCTGGATGACATCTGCGAACTCACGCTGCATGACCTTCGGCAGCTTGTAGCCATAGACCTTGTCCATTACGAAAGCTACTCCGCCGCGTCCGGACTGGCTGTTTATGCGGACTACCGGCTCGTACTCTCTTCCGATATCCGAAGGATCGATCGGCAGATACGGTACCTGCCAGATGGTCGAATTTCTCTCCTTCATGGCCTGCTCGCCTTTGTTTATCGCATCCTGATGGGAGCCAGAGAATGCCGTGAATACAAGGCTTCCGGCATACGGATGTCTCGGATCCACTGTCATCTTCGTGCATCTCTCGCAGACCTCTGTGATCTCCTTGATATCTGAGATCTCAAGGCCCGGATCAATGCCCTGCGAAAACATATTGTATGCGATATTTAAAATATCTACATTACCGGTTCTCTCACCGTTTCCAAGGAGGGTTCCCTCGATACGGTCGGCTCCTGCGAGAAGTCCGAGCTCTGCACAGGCAATGCCGGTACCACGGTCATTGTGTGGGTGGAGTGAAAGGATCACATTGTCCCTGTTGTCGAGATGATCATTCATCCACTCGATCTGGTCAGCATAGACATTCGGTGTATTCATCTCAACCGTTGCAGGAAGATTGATGATCACCGGGTTGCCTGTTGCATTGTCCCATTCCTTCATGACGGCATTACATACTTCAGCAGCATAGTCTACCTCAGTTCCTGTAAAGCTCTCCGGTGAATACTCGAGCCACAGATTGCCGTCATATTTCCTGAGGCCTTCCTTCACCATTCTCGTACCGTCGATGGCGATCTGCTTTACGCCTTCCTTATCCTTGTGGAATACGACATCTCTCTGCAAAGTCGAGGTCGAGTTATATATATGAAAAATGACATTCGGGATTCCCTGAATGGCTTCAAATGTCCTGTCGATAAGGTTCTGTCTGCACTGGCAGAGTACCTGAACCTTTACATCATCAGGGATCCTATGCTCCTTTACGAGCTTCCTCAGGAAATCATACTCGATCTGTGAAGCTGCCGGAAATCCGATCTCGATTTCTTTGAAGCCGAGCTTTAAAAGAAGCTCGAACATCTCCATTTTTTCATCGACATCCATTGGTTCCACGAGCGCCTGGTTTCCGTCACGCAGATCGACCGAGCACCAGATAGGATGATGGGTGATCTCCTTGTCCGGCCAGGTTCTCTCCGGGAAGTTCAGTACAGGGTTCTTAACGTAGTGTTTGTAGTTCATCATGTAATCTTTTTCCTTCTTTCAAAAATGCCTAAAGTTCGTCTCCTAATCCGTCTACTATCATTGGCACCAGGCGGTGCATGGCTTCGACCTCGTCTTCGCCATCGCAGACCAGCGTAATCTCGTCGCCTCGCCTGATACAGGCTCCTAGGACCGAGAGTATACTCTTGGCATTCGCTTCGCCCATTTCATTCGGGCCGTATTTAAAAGTGATCTTTGACTTGTATTTCATAGCCTCCTGACAAAGCACACCGGCGGGCCGGAGGTGAAGCCCCGTCGGATTTGTGATCGTAAGCTTGTGACTTACCATATATCAGTCTGTTCCTCCATGATTCTCATTCTCATCAGTATTTTCATCTGTCCTCTTTCTTATAGTGATCTGTGTAGAGGCATTCTGCGCCTTTACCCCGTCAGGCAGTGACAGCTCCACAGATACCTTGTGTTCACCTTCTGTAAGTCCGCTCGCATCCACTGAACCTGTGAGCTCTTCGTCACTTATCTTAGACAAAGTGTCCTCATAGCCCATCAGCACTACAGCTACCGAGTCATCAGCAAACTCTGCCTCATAACCGTCCGGCAGGTTCTTTATCGTCAGGTTATCAGTCGGAACTGAAACACTCTTTTCTGTCTGCGTCATCAGGTTCACTGATACTTTGACCTTTGACTTCGTGTCATCACTGAGACTCACTCCGTCTGGCAGGTAGCTCGTGATATCCACTGTCGTGCTGAAGTTCTCATCGCTTGAGCTTAAGTCAAGTACCGAAAACGGGATTGATATCCGGCTTATCTTGTTTAAGTCCTCAGCGTCTCCGACGAGCGAAGCCTGGTCTGGGCTTACCGTTATATCATCGATGGAGACTCCGTTCGGCAGCTCTTTATTCTTCGGTTCTGTGACTTCGATAGGAACAGACTTCACTGATTCCATAGTCACTGAAACATTGACTGTCGTAGTGCTGAGCGTCAGTCTCGTAGTGTTTACCTCGTTATTATCAGAGTCGTATAGCGTAGGGACTACTTTCTCTGTCACATTCTCGGATACGCCATCCACGTCTGCTTCCGCATCTACGTGGTCTATCCGTTTTACGATGCTTGCAGGTCCCTCGACTGTCACCACATTCGGAGACGCTGTGACGTCTTTTACAGCGAAGCCGTCTGCCGGAGTTCCCTTTGTCGTAGCATCGATCATGAATTTCTTCGACTGCTTCTCTCCGACCTCTACCTGGAGGTAGTGGGTAGCTCCGATGACTTTTACCTGGTTCTGCGAATAGGTCGAGCAGCTGATCTGGATAGGCACTCTGCCGTTGTCATCGAGATAATCAAGATCTGCCGTCGCTATGAAGTCTGAGTTATTCAGCCTGTCCATGACAGCCCTGTGCGCGCTCACTCTAAAAGTGACCGAAAGCGATGAATCCGCGACAGAGATATACTTTCCCTGTTCGCTTATCGACTCTTTATTCTCTAATGAAACCTTCGCAGTGAAGTTCCGTTTCTCGATAGGATCGTTTACGCTTACGACTACTACCCAGAGAACTATCGAAAGGATGACTGCGAGGATCTTCAGTCCCCAGTTCTTTGTCAGGAAGTCACGAATCTTTTTGCTCATCATAAGACCCTCCTTCCTTTTTTCTGTCGTCCCTTGTCTTCTGGATGCTCTTCAGAAGCCTGGTCAGCTGCTCGGCAGTGATGCCGTGGCGCAGCTTTCCGCCCTGAGTCACAGACACCTGGCCTGTCTCCTCTGAAACCACTATAGTAACTGCATCCGAGACTTCGGAAATACCAAGAGCCGCTCTGTGGCGGGTTCCCAGGTCCTTTGATATCTCCATATTATCAGAGAGTGGCAGATAACAGGTAGCTGAAACTACCCTGTCGCCTCTGACCAGAACTGCTCCATCGTGGAGCGGAGTATTTTTCTCGAAGATATTTATAAGGAGCTGCCTCGAGAGGATAGCGTCTATAGGGATTCCTGTACGCTCATACTCCGAGAGCCCGGTCTCCAGTTCTATCACGATAAGGGCGCCGGTCTTTACAGCTCCCATATCGTAGCATGCCTTTACCAGGTCATTTAGTGTATGGTCGTTAAACCGCTCCCCAGCGTTTTTTGAAAAACCACGGGCAAGCGCCTGGAACAGGTTCCGCCGTCCCAGCTGTTCTAGTGCTGAACGAAGCTCAGGCTGGAACACTACGACAAGTGCTATGATACCAACGCTTAACAATCGTTCTCCCAGCCAGAGGATGGTGTTCATCTGCAGGATCCCTGCGACCACGAAAAACAGAATTATGACCACGATTCCGCGAAGGAGCATGTAAGCGCGGCTGTTCTTTATCCAGACAAGGATCTCATATATGAAAAATGCTATGATCATGATCTCTAAGACATCGATCACATGCGGTGTAGGTATAGTCACCGAAAAGTTATCATACAGGTATGCATTGATATTATCTAATACATCAGTCACGCTTTCACCTCCTTTTCGTCGGCATTTTCTGAATCAGCCGCATCCGGAGTGATCCGCTTTATCTCCTTGTCTTCCTCGGAGATGTGGACCTTCGGCACAGCTGTCACATAATAATAGTAGTCATCGTCTTCAAACTGCACCCTCTCAACTCTCGTATAATCCAGATTCTGGAAAAACAGCGCAGCTAAAAAGCCTACGACTGCTGTAAATACATTCCCGAAAAACAGGGTAGCCGCTCCCGGTCCCTGTCCGAAAAAAATCTCTCCACCAGACATAATGAGCGCCTCTGACAGAACTCCCAGCATCACAGCCAGTATCCATGAATGTGACGAGCGGATATTTCTGACAGTTGTCACGACAAGGAACATCGTGACCATAGCTGCCATAAAAAAATAAAAGCCGCTGTTACCGACCATCGATGAGAGTATATCGAGTCCTCCGGTAGAGTTCCCGGTCTCCGAGAGAGTCGGGACAGCGTCGTGGACACTTTTCATGTAGTAGGCTATGGCACTGCCACTGATAACAGTCGTGACTTCATGGTAGTCACCAAAAAGTCCTGCCATCATAGGTGCTGCATACGGGACAGAAAGCCTGTAGAGCACAGTAATGCCAGGGAGCAGGTTCATGTGCTTTGCCTTGTACGCATAGCAGAACCCATAGAAAAACAGATACATCAGAAACATCACTACGCCTACTGACTGTGAGAGGTTTAAGACCTGAAGCACAGTATAGATGGCGAGCATCAGAGCTATCCCCGATGCCGGCACAAAAATGCCTGCTGCTGTGAGTATCAGCTTTATGACAAGCGATGATAAAAGTGATGAAAAGCCAAATGAATCAGAAACGACCGTAACACCTATAAAAGTCCACACTCCGCCAACTATCCGGCGCAGAGCGTTCTCATGTGTCGATATGAAGTTACTGATTCGACTCCTCGTCGCCAGGTCTATCCTCATTCCAGCTGTCCCCGTCTGTATCTTCCTGCTGTCCGTGACTGTCTCTCTCCTCTTTTTCGTAGATCTCCTCCAGCTCCTTCAGATCGCTCCGCTGCTCTTTTACCGTCTGCCTGTACTTCTCGTACAGCTTTATCGTCTGTCTTCTCGAATGTCCCGAATAGAACAGCAGAAAAAACAGGTATCCGATAATTCCCGCAAATACCGTGACCGCTATGCTCAGTCTGCTTACCGGCACTGTGACCATCGAAAAAATAAACAGAATGATCATAATAAAAATGACTGCGTAGATAATGCTCGCCTGAAAAAATGACCGGACACCGTAGAAAGACATAAAATCCCTTCTGTCCGGGTCATCGACAGTATCAAGCCTGATCCCTGACCTTTTCTCACGAAGAGCCATCTGAGTCATTTTCTTCACGCGTTCTGTGTCTATCATCTGGTCAGTTCTTACCCATGAATCTCATGCGGTCGCTCTCGTGCGTCTTCTTTGGCTGCGCAAGGGCAGCCTTCGGCTTCTCGTATATGCCGTCAAGGGTATTCACCATGCTGTTCTTGCAGTTATCGCAGAACCTGCCGGTTCTGATCGGCGCTCCGCACTTCTCACAGTGGAACACTACTCCTGACTCCTTCGAGAACTGGAGTCTCTCTTCTCTGACCCACTGCTTTATCTGCTGAACGGTGACGTCGCATTCTTCTGAGACGTCATTTATGGATGTCATCGGGTTATCCCTGATATAATCCTTTACTTTCTGGAAGCGCTCTTCTGCCTCTTTCTTACAGTTCTCGCAGATCACCGGGCCACTTCCCGAATAACCGAATATCTTTCCGCATTTCCTGCAGTTCCGTAACTCCATACAAAAGTCCCTGCCTTTCTATTACCCTCCTATGCTGATATAGATCCCACTGACCTCTGCCGCTCCCCTTTCTAAAAGTGCCTTAGCACAGGCATCGAGGGTAGAACCTGTAGTATAGATATCATCAACTAAAAGTACTCTTTTTAATTTTACATCAAAATCCCTGACTTGAAAAGCGTTTTTAAGATTATTCTGTCTCTCGGCACGTGAAAGAGTTTTCATCGGCACAGTTTTTCTGACACGATCCAGAAGATGCAGGTAGGGAATTCCGCTCTCGCATGCTATAGCCCTCGCCAGCACATCCGCCTGGTCGTAGCCTCTTTTCTTAAGCTTCTTAGCATTCATAGGGACCGGGACTACCAGGTCTGCCGAAGCCTTTATCCACTCGTCCCAGAGTTCCACCGCATCATAGGCAAAAGCATCAGCGTATGACTTTCTTCCCTTGTATTTGAACCTGTAGACAGTCTCCCTTATCGGCCCCTCGTACTCATACAGTGATCTCCCCTCTGAAAAAATATGCGGAAACTTTTCACAGTCAGGGCAGACCAGCTTTCCCGATTTTTTCATAAGTCTGCCGCAGATCATACAGTAGTTTCCACGTACTTTTGTGATCAGCTTCTCGCAGCTCTTGCAGAAGCTTTTCTCATCCGGAGCGAGCAGCTGGTCACACGACGGGCATCTCGGCGGAAACACCAGTCTCCGCACTTCCCGTTGTATTTTTTCTCTCGTAAGTGTCTGCATATTTTTCACTCTCTTTCTGCTCGAGGATCCTGTCCTTAAGCCCCGACAGGCGAAGGCGCTGCCTGTCATTTTTTTCCATGCTGCAGAAGACTTTCTCGTCTCCGACCAGGATGACGCACTTCTTCGCGCGGGTCACCGCCGTGTAAAGGAGGTTCCGGTTATAGAGTACCTCCGGGCCGGAGAGCAGCGGGATGATGACTGCCGGATACTCGCTCCCCTGTGACTTGTGGATAGTCATCGCGTAGGCGAGGCTTAAGTTCTCGAGACTTGAAAACGGATACTCGACAAAATGTCCGTCATCGAACTCTATCAGCATATCTGACGAAAATGCGTTGACTTCTTTTATGATGCCGCAGTCCCCGTTGAAAATGCCGCTGCCTTCTTCTAAGAGCACCTTGTCTTTTCCGTATCTCCGCCAGGTCACATCGTAGTCGTTTTTGGTCTGCATGACCTTGTCGCCTTCACGGAAAATGATGTCTCCGAAGCTCTTCTCTTCTTTATCATAGTCCGGCGGGTTCAGATGCTGCTGTAAGACTCTGTTAAGTCGTTCTACTCCTGCCTGTCCTCTTCTCATCGGAGACAGTACCTGGATATCCAGAACTCCGGCATTTACATAAGCCGGCAGGTTCGTCTTAAGCAGCGAAAGAATCGTACTTATGACGCTGTCCGCATCATACCTTTTAAGGAAAAAGAAGTCCCGGCTTTTATTATCGAGCCTTACCTCTTCGCCGTTTTTTATATGATGGGCGTTCAAGACGATGTCGCTGGTCTCCGCCTGCCGGAAGATATTGGTCAGACGAACGACCGGGAAGGCGTCTGAATTTATCAGGTCCTTAAGGACATTCCCTGGGCCGACCGACGGGAGCTGGTCGACATCCCCCACGAGCACCAGTCTGGTCCCTGCAGGTATCGCGCGCAGAAGAGCATACATAAGGGTTATATCTACCATCGACATCTCATCGATTATGACTACGTCTCCCTCTATCGGGTTTTCTTCATTCCTTGCAAAAATCCCCGGATTCGATCCAGGCTCACTGTCATCAGTAGTTCCGCCTTTCTGGACTTCGAGCAGCCTATGGATAGTCTGTGCCTCCTGGCCTACTGCCTGTGTCATCCGCTTCGCCGCTCTTCCAGTCGGAGCCGCAAGCCTCACTTCCATTCCCTCAGACTCAAAGTAGCTGATGATGGTCCTGATAGTCGTCGTTTTTCCTGTTCCCGGTCCCCCGGTCAGTATCAGGACTCCGCTTTCTGCCGCCTGTGCTACAGCCTTCCGCTGGTTTTCGTCGAGCGTCATCCCCTCTTCTTTTTCGAGTCTGGCGATTTTTTTTGAGACTTTCTGCTCGTCCACCTGGAAGCGTCCGGTCAGCGTCAGCATCATCGCCGCTGTTCTCTCTTCCATCCTGTAGTACGGAAACAGGTAGATCGCGTTTCCTACAGTCTTTATCTTCCGGTTCATCGTCAGATCAAAAATAAGACTCTCGACCAGCTCCCGCGGCACTCCGAGAAGTTCCGATGAGCGCCCTACCAGGTCCTCCCGGTTCATGTAGGTGTTCCCGTCTGTTCTTGCCATTCCGAGCACATAGAGGATTCCGCTTTTCGTTCTCTCCTCGCTGTATCGAGAAAATCCTATGGACATCGCTATATCATCGGCTGTCTTGAAACCGATACCGTCGACTTCTTCAGCAAGCCTGTAAGGATTTTTCTTTATGACTGTCATGGCTGTCTGACCGTATTTGTTATAGATTTTCAGAGCCATTCCGGTCGTTACGTTGAGCTTCGAGAGCTCGAGCATTACCTGGCGCTGATCGTGTTTTTTTCTCAGGTCTTCAGCTATGCTTATGGCTTTTCTGGCGCTTATCCCCTTGACTTCCGCGAGCCTCTCAGGCTCGATCTCCATTATCTCAAAAGTCCTGTCGCCGAATTTATCTATGATGCGTTTCGCGAGGCCTTCGCCGACTCCTCGGACTGCTCCGGAACTCAGGTATCTATAAAGTGCCTGCGTATCTTTCGGAGCGATCTCCTCGTAGGCGCTGACTTTCAGCTGTTTGCCGAAGCTCTCGTGCACCGTAAAAATGCCCGTGACCTTCAGATTCTCACCTGTCGTCAGTGACGGAAAAACGCCTACACAGGTGATCTCGTCCGGGTCTTCAAGACCTTCTTCCTGCACCGGTTCATCCGGTTTCAGGACCAGCACTGTGTAAGCGTTCGTTTCGTTTCTGAATATGATATGATCTACGTATCCCTCTATAGTCGTCATTATCTGTCTGTATCTGTTATTCCGTACTGTGCCTGCATGTTCTTTACCATGTCCTCGGTGAAGCGGTCTCCGTAATCATCCACGATGTCAGAAGCCAGTGTCTGGATAGTCGTGTCCATGTACATGTCAGACACCTGCTGTGCGTAGGCATCTGTATCGTCGTCACCCTTCAGCTCATCATTAGTCTTTTTTACTTCTTTTATGACCTGCTCCACAAAGTATGACTCAAAGGTCTTCGCGGCATTTGTCAGCTCCTCCTTTGAAGAGTTCTTCGAAATGCCTGATGCCGCTTTTTCGACATCGGAGGCCTGCTGTGAATTTTTTAAAGAGGATGCCTGACTCGTAAGACTGTTCAGATACGAAGTCGTAAAATCAGTACCTATACTGCTCACTCATTACCTCCTGAGGTTATTCGCCGTCTCAAGCATACTGTCTGATGTAGTGATAGCCTTTGAATTCATCTCGTAGGCTCTCTGCGCGATGATCAGGTCGACCATCTGGTCTGCCATGCTGACATTCGAGCCTTCGATGTAGCCCTGCTTTATCTGGCTGCGGACTATGTTCAGGTTCGTCGTAGCTTCGTTTATCGGGTTTCCGCTGGCTGCTGTAGCGCTGTAGAGGTTTCCGCCCTCTTCCTCGAGTCCGTTCATATTCGAGAACTGAAAAATGCCAAGCTGCTGGCCTGTAGTCTGTGCGTTTCCATTTGCGTCGATGTATCCGATGACTCCGTCCGTGTCGATGGAGACCTTATCTGCTCCGACTCCTTCAGGAAGAACTATCCTTCTTCCTCTGCTGTCAAGAACTCTGAGTCCGCTGTTATTCGTGAGGACTCTCTGTCCGTCGTTATCTATCGACCAGTTAAAATCTCCGTCCCTGGTGTAGTAGGTGTTTCCATCCACACCCTGCACTGAGAAAAATCCGTTGCCGGCTATAAAGCAGGCTGCCGGGTTATCACTCGACTCCTGGATCCCTGTGGCGAAGCTCGTGTTCGTGGCTGCTACCCTGACTCCGAGTCCTACCTGTGCCTGTGTCGGCTTTGTCTCGCCGTTTGCTGAAGTAGTCCTGGTCTGAAGGGTCTGATACAGCAGTGACTTGAACTCTGTGTCTTTCTGCTTGTAGCCGATCGTATTTACATTTGATAAGTTATTTGAAATAGTATCTACGGCTGTCTGCTGGCCTTTCATGCCGGTCGCAGCAGTCCATAATGAACGCATCATAAGCTATTCCTCCAAAAGTGGCAACGTTCATGCAGGCGAATACAGATTGCACGACCCGCTCTGTCGGTACGTCGCGCATCGGGTCAGCGTATTTATCAACGCCTGCATGAACCTTATACTATAAACCTGTGTACTATCCGATCCTGCCCACCTGGCTGGTGGCCATCTCGAGGGTCTCGTCTTCGGCCTGGATCACTTTCTGGCCGGCCTCGTATGCTCGCTGGATAGTGATCATCGAGACCATCTCGTCCACGACATTTACATTCGACGTCTCAAGGGCTCCCTGCTCTATGCGGAAGTTCTGGCCTCTCTGGACTGTCCCGCCATTTACCAGGTCATAAAGGTTCTCGCCGTACTTCGCCAGATAATCGGTGTTATTCACGTCCACGACACCGACTGTATCTACTATCTGGTTATTCTGCCAGATGTTCCCGAGTTCATCGACTGTATAAGTCTGAAGAGGATCGACCCTGACGTAGTTCGCGTTAGATATCTGGCCGGAAGTAGCTCCGTTCATATCCAGCAGGTAATCACCATTTCCTGTGCGGAAGTATCCCTGGTTATCTACTGTGAACTCGCCGTCACGGGTGTACTTGATCGAAGTGTTCCCCTGCTTGTCTGTATATGCGATAGCAAAAAGTCCGTCACCGCCAATGGCAAGGTTACTTTTCTCATCTGTTATATGGAAACTGCCCTGGCTCCAATCAGTGTATGTCTCGCCGACCTTATCTCCCTGCTGGATGTCTCCCAGTCCGCGCGCAAAACCGAAATCGCCAGAATCCCTGATCCTTAAAGCCAGCTGTCTGGCGAAAGCCGCGTTCGTCGCACCTTCCTTCTTATAGCCTACGGTATTCGAGTTCGCGAGGTTATTACTCATGACATCGAGTCTTCTCTGCTCCTCGATCATCCCGGTCCAGCCGGTATATAATCCTTTAACCATTCTCTATGTCGTCTTTCCCGACGCCTCTGGATATCCGTATCCAGTCGCGCCGCCATCTCTATAGAAGTCCGTTTCTATATAAATCGTCCAATCTATGTATCGGACACTTTCCCAGATATATTACCATATAACAGGAATTTTTTACAGTGCAGATTTTTTATGATATAATCACTAGCTATGAAGTACAGGAATTTATTTTTTGATCTGGACGGAACCGTTACAGATTCCGGGAATGCGATAATGAGCTGTGCGAGATACGCTCTCGAAAAAATGGGATATGGCGAAGAGCCTGAAGAAAAGCTGAAGCGATTTATCGGGCCATCGCTGATGGATTCGTTCGAACGGCTTTACGGGATGAGCGAAGAGGATGCGACAAAAGCCACTAAGCTCTTCCGCTCGCTGTATGTGGACAATAAAATGTACGATGTCACAGTCTATCCTGGCATCCAGGAACTGCTTTGGAAATGCCGCGATGAAGGGCTTAAGACCTTTGTCGTAACCTCAAAAGTCCAGGCATACGCCGAGCGCATCATCGAAAAAATCGGTCTTGACGGTTACTTTACTTCTATCGTAGGACCCGACCCTACTGACTTCTCATCTGACAAGTCGAGGCTCATAAACCGCGCCGTTGCCGAATACTCGCTTCAGAAAAAAGAGTGCGTTATGATCGGTGACACCCGCTTCGACATCGAAGGAGCAGTCAAAGCCGGCCTTGACTCCATAGCTGTCACCTACGGCTACGGAAATCCGACAGAAGTGCAGATGGCACATCCCACCTACATCGCTGATGATGCCGCCGACCTGACAGATATTCTCCTATAAAAAAGTCTGTCCCCGATAAAAGAAATCGGAGACAGGCTTCTTTTTATCTATTCTCAGCTCAATAACAGTTTTTTACACAGCTCTATCTTAGTGTCTCTGTCCATAGCGGAGTTCTCGAAGGTCACACGGGAGAGGATCTGGTCATCTGAGAGAGATTCGGTCGTGCGCTCCTCCGGGAGCAGCAGGCCTGCAGCGAACAGGCGGCGGCGCATCTCACGCGCAGTGCCGTTCGCGCCGTCGAAGACCCGGGTGCCGCCGCCGAGAGCTTTTTCTATCTGGTCAGCGACAAACGGGTAGTGAGTGCAGCCAGTGACTACAGCATCCATCGGGCCATACTTTCCGCCCGGAGCATAGTCCTTCAGCAGATCATTTAAAAAGTCCTGAACTTCCTGTGAGCCCGCTTTTCCAGCCTCGACATACTCCATAAGACCCGGACAGGCAAGCGGATAGACCTCAGCTTCCTCGCCGTATTTTTTGAGCAGGTTCTGGAATTTTTCTTCGCGGATCGTCATAGGAGTTGCCATCACAAGCACCTTCGGATGATCCATGAAAGAAACAGCCGGCTTCAGCGCAGGCTCTATTCCTACTATCGGAAACTCCGGGTACTCGAGACGAAGCTGCCGCACAGCCGCAGAAGTCGCGGTGTTGCACGCTATGCAGACGCCTTTAGCACCTTTATCTATGAAATGCTCCACATGATCTCTCGTCAGCTGCAGCACCTCGTACTTCGACTTCGTACCGTAAGGGGCATTCGCGGAATCCCCGAAAAAATAGAATTTTTCTTTTGGCATGACTCTTACGAGTTCGCGCAGCACGGACACTCCGCCTACCCCTGAGTCAAACACAGCCACCGGTCGCTGTTTAGGATCGGTGGCTTTTATAGCTTCAAAAATCTCTGCCATTATTTTACTCCCTTGGCGCCTCCGAAAGACGCTGAGTCCAGGATATTCGTATCGAAAGTGAAGGTCAGGTTCTGGAACTTTCTCGCGCGCTTCAGAGCCATCTGGATCAGCTCGTCGAGAAGCTGCTTGTAAGGGATTCCCGAAGGCTCCCAGAGATAGAACGAAAGCGACCCCGGGATCGTGTTTATCTCGTTAAAATAGAGCGAACCGTCTGACTCATCGATCATAAAGTCGATACGAACTACGCCGTTGCAGCCTAAAGCCTTGAACGCCCTTACCGCATAATCCTGGATCTGCTTCGTAGTCTCTTCAGGAAGGTCAGCCGGAATTTTTCTCTGAACAGAAGCCATTCCCTTGGAACCGCCTGACTTGGCACCGTTGCTCTCGTACTTGTCCTTATATGAGAGAATGTCCTTCGTATGGAAAGGCTCTTCGAGGATCGAAGCCTTCGCACCGCTGTCATCGCCGAGGACAGAGCAGTTTATCTCTTTGAGCTTCTCGATTCCGTGCTCTACTAAGACTATCGAAGCATATGTAAAAGCGTCGTCTATCGATTTTGTCAGTTCTTCCCTGTTACGGGCCATTGAGATGCCGACCGAAGAGCCGGAGTTTACCGGCTTTACGATAGCCGGATAGCCGACTTTTTTCTCAGCAGTGCCCAAGAGTTTTTCCATGTCAGCATAGTCATCCTCATGGAAGCAGACACAGTCGAGAACAGGGATGTCCACGTCCTTCAGCACGCACTTCTGGATGTACTTGTCCATTCCTACAGCAGCCGAAATCACGTCGCATCCTACGAATGGTACACCGAGTGTCTTTAAAAATCCGACGAGAGTTCCGTCCTCTTCATTCGTTCCATGTACTACCGGGAAAGCGACATCTATTTCGATGTCTTTCATGCCTCCGAACATTTTTTTAGGATAAGGCGAGAGGACTACCTTGTCACCTTCGTTGACCCAGACCACCTTCTGTGAACGGGCGATAAGGCCGTCGATATCCTTGTAAGCCTCGATCTTACCGATGTCATCGCCGACATAGAATTCGTTCTGCTTCGTGATATAGACAGGAATCGTCTCGTACTTGTCCGTGTCGATATTCATCAGTGCCTGAATGCCGGAAATGACCGACACCTCGTGCTCCACGCTCTTTCCCCCGTACATAACAGCTACTCTGGTTTTCATAATTGTCCTTTCAATTCAATACAGCCTTATAATGAAGTTCTTATCGTTAAGTTCGAGCTACGCTTCGCTTGCTCTCACCAATCTCGAAGAACGGCCTCGCTACGGGCTCGAACTTCGCTGTGCTCGTTCTCGCCACGTAGCTTTCGGTCAGTATGCGTCTGGAAGATCGTTTTCCAGTAAAATATATTTATGTCCTTCTCCACTTATACCATAAGCGCAGTTCATGGCACCCTGCAGATCCTCGAACGAGCGGACTTTTGACTCCGGAAATCCCGAGTCTAATGCACCCTTCTTTATCGGGTCGGTGTGTGACATCCGCCCTACCAGCAGGATATAGTCACAGTTTGCCGCTGCATAAGTGCCGAATTTGTAATTATAGTCTTCTTCCTTGTCTCCCAGCTCCACCATACCCGGCGTCACGAGAATTCTGATACCATCGAACATATGCAGGATCTCGACCGCAGCCTTCGAACCTGCCGGGTTTGAATTATACGCATCATCGATTATCGTGACATCTCCGCGCTGGATCATCTGAAGGCGGTGAGGTACCGGTTCTATCCTTCTGACTGGAACGCGCAGTTTCTCAAGAGGAATGCCCTGCTCGTGAGCCACGGCGATAGCGCCGCAGACATTTATGACATTATGCTCGCCGATAAGTCTCATAGCAAAACGCGCAGTCTCGCCGTCCGGAGCAGTCAGCGTGAACTCGGTTCCGAGAGTCGTCAGCTTCACTTCTGAAGCATGGTAACCCTTGTCGCTCTTATATGAATAGAAAACTACTTTTCTCCGATTCGTGTATTCGGCTGCCTTTTCGAGCTCGAATGGATTATCGGCGTTCAGGTAGATGCGGTTCCCGTCCGGAACAGCGTCGGCCAGTTCGAACTTCGTCTTTACGACATTCTCCTGAGTGTGGAAAGTCTCGAGATGCTGCGGTCCGATGCTAGTGATGATGCCCTCCTGAGGCGGGAACAGATCACAGATTTCTTTTATGTCGTGCACATGCCTTGCACCCATCTCACACAGAAAAATCTGATTCGACGGCTTCATATGCTCACGGATCGTTCTGACTACACCGAGTGTCGTATTGAAATTCCCCGGAGTGATCAGCACGTCGTAAAAATCCTTCAGAAGCGTATTCAGGTAATACTTCATCGAAGTCTTTCCGTAGCTTCCGGTTATACCGATTATTTTTATCTGGGGATTCTCCCTGAGGATCCTCTGCGCATCCTTTATATAATGGCGATTGATACCGGCTTCGATCGGGTGGTTTATGATGTTACACAGGATCACGACCTCAGGCAGCCAGATCAGGTAGATCTGTGCCCAGAACCACATCTCCTCGTAGAAAAACACAAAAAGCACCGCATACAGGATCACTATCGTCGCTATAAGACGCTTTACACGGGCAGTCAGGACGAGCTTTTTCTTCGTCTCTGTCCGCCAGTAAAGCGCATAAGCGAAGATTATCGCGATCGTCCATATGATTGTTATTATGAAAAAAATAAGCTGCACGACCGGCATGTCCCAGATCACCAGGACTACCATGAAAAGAGCCAGCGGGTAGAGAAATCTCTGCCTCGTGTCATTCTTCATGAGCCAGCTGAAGAACTCGCCGTTCTTATAGCCGTTCTGCTGGAACATCTGCAGATTATAATGAAGCCCGAGTATCAGTGCTATCGTAGTCACAAAGAGCAGGACGTACTCGAGCACCAGATCTATAGTGGTCAGCATAGAAAACTCCTTAAAATCTCTTTAAACTCTCCCGGCTTTCTTAAGAAAGAAAAATGGTCTGTACCCTCAAGCACGTGAAGCTTCGCGTCGGGCATCAGTCTCTCCATATCCTGCCCATCGGCAAGAGGAGTCGCCGTATCCTGGTCTCCCCAGATAAGACAGGTCTTATACGGTATATCCGGCAGTCTGTAAGTCAGATCGTCATTTACGGCCTTTACCATACATTTTTTCATCATAGGAGAAGAGTTCCTGTAATCGGCGGAGCCCTGCTGTCCCTGCCATATATCTACTGCATCCTTAAAGAACCAGTATATCGGCCCGAAATGAAAAAGTGCCCTCTTGAAATGGTATCTCCTGATGCTTCTCTTCTGCTTCGGAGTCTTCTCCCTCTGAATGCCTGCTGCATCGACCAGCACTAGTTTTTCTATATCAAAAGTCGACAGTTCATCCTTTGACATGGAGCCCAGCCAGATCATGATCCTGCCGCCAAAACTGTGTCCTATAAGAGTCGCTTTTCTGATATCAAGCGCCTGCATAAAATGCACGAACCAGGCGGCGAACTCCTCGATGCCCCAGGCCTCCGACGGCTCATCGCTGTCAGAAAAACCAGGCAGGTTAAACTGGATGACCATGTACTCGTCGCTTATATCAGCTGCGATAGAATCGTAGAGCTTCATGTCAGTGCCCCAGCCCTGCAGGATCACAGCGGTCTTCTCACCGTCACCTGTCACCTTATATCTGATATTTTTTCCATCAACTGTTATTTCCATAGCATAGGTATTCTACCACAAAAAAAAGCAGGTGTCACCCTGCATTTTATGGACGTAAAAAAGGTCGGGAAAAAGCTCACGCTTTTTCCCGACCGGTCATTCATTTAGTCACCGAAAACAGCCCTGTAGTCGTTCTGGAACTTTACGATTCCCTCGTCAGTAAGCGGATGGTGGATCATCTGCTTGATGACTTTATAAGGAACTGTAGCGATATCAGCACCTGCAAGTGCGCACTGCTCTACGTGGAGCGGGCTTCTTACAGAAGCGGAGATGATCTGTGCATGAATATCATCGTAGTTCTTAAATATAGTAGCTATCTCTTCGATCAGTCTGAATCCAGGCTCAGAGATATCATCAAGTCTGCCGAGGAACGGAGATACATAAGTAGCTCCGGCTCTTGCAGCGAGAAGTGCCTGGTTTGCGGTAAAGATCAGGGTGCAGTTTGTCTTGATCCCCTCAGCTGTCAGAGTCTTGATAGCCTTGAGTCCTTCAGCGGTCATAGGGATCTTTACTACCATATTCGGATGGATTGCTGCGATCTCACGGCCTTCCTTTATCATGCCCTCTGCGTCAGTGGTCGTAGCCTTTACCTCTCCTGATATGGCCCCGTCTACGATCTCCGTGATCTCCTTAAGGACTGTCTTGTAGTCACGGCCTTCCTTTGCGATAAGTGAAGGATTGGTCGTAACACCGGCAAGGATCCCCATGTCATTTGCCTCGCGAATCTCGTCTACATTCGCTGTGTCAATGAAAAACTTCATTCTTATAACCTCCTTAAATTACTGAATGTCTTTCCACTTCCACTCAGATACTTCCGGCAGATCCACACCATACTCATGGATGTACTGCTTATGCTCGACGAGCTTGTCGCTCATCTTCTGGAAGAGGTATGAGCCTCTGTTTCCAAGCTCAGGCAGATACTTGAGAGCTGCCTGTACCAGATGGAAACGGTCTACATGGTTCTGAACACGTACATCGAACGGTGTAGTGATAGTACCTTCCTCTTTGTAGCCGCGTACATGCATCAGACGGTTGTTGTGACGGCGGTATGTGAGCTCATGGATAAGTGTAGCATACCCATGGAAGTTAAACAATACCGGTCTGTTAGTTGTGAACAGCATATCGTACTCAGCGTCAGAAAGACCATGTGGATGCTCGTTCTGTGGCTGGAGCTTGAACAGATCGACTACGTTGATGAAGCGGATCTTCAGCTCTGGAATCTCCTCGCGGAGAATGGAAACTGCAGCAAGGGCTTCGAGTGTCGGAGTCTCACCTGCGCAGGCGAATACGATGTCCGGCTCCTGTCCCTGGTCGTTTGAAGCCCAGTCCCAGATGCCGATACCCTGAGTGCAGTGCTTTACAGCTTCTGACATTGAAAGCCACTGCGGTCTCGGGTGCTTTGAAGCAATGATCACATTTACGTAGTTTCTCGAACGCAGGCAGTGATCCATCGTAGAGAGCAGGCAGTTAGTATCTGGCGGCAGATAAATGCGGACTACATCTGCTTTTTTATTCGCGATGTGATCCATAAATCCAGGATCCTGGTGAGTAAATCCGTTGTGATCCTGCTGCCATACTGTAGAGCACATCATCAGGTTCAGAGACGCGATCTGCTCTCTCCAAGGAAGCTGGTTGCAGACCTTGAGCCACTTGGCGTGCTGGGCTGCCATTGAGTCGATTATACGTGAGAATGCCTCATATGTATCGAAGAATCCGTGACGTCCTGTAAGCAGATAACCCTCGAGCCATCCCTCACACATATGCTCTGAAAGCATCGAATCCATAACACGTCCGAAGCGTGACAGATGATCGTCTTCATCAGTCTGTGCTGCATTCCAGTCTCGATTCTCTACTTCGAATACGTCCTGGAATCTGTTTGAATTATTTTCATCAGGTGAAAAAATCCTGAAGTTCTTTGCTTCTGCGTTCAGCTTGAAGATATCGCGGATGAAAGCGCCGAGGTTCTGTGTATCCTGGCTTTCCTTCTCTCCGTGATGTCCGATGTCGAATGCGTAGTCACGGAAGTCCGGCATGCGCAGATCGTGAAGGAGTTTTCCGCCGTTAGCGTGCGGATTCATTCCGATCCTTCTGTTTCCTTCCGGAGCAAGTGAAGCGATATCCGGCATCAGGTGTCCGTTCTCATCGAAGAGTTCTTCCGGCTTGTAGCTGTGAAGCCAGTCTGAGAGGATCTGAAGATGCTCAGGCTTGTCCATCATGACAGGAACCTGGTGAGCGAGGAAGTTACCCTCGATGCGGTTTCCGTCTACTACCTTCGGACCAGTCCAGCCCTTAGGGGTGCGAAGAACTATCATCGGCCATACAGGTCTTGTAGCGTCTCCTGACTCACGGGCATTTTTCTGGATATCCTTTATTTTTTCAATGACGATATCCATAGTCTCGGCCATCTTCTTGTGCATCGGGATCGGGTCGTCGCCTTCTACGAAGTACGGCTCCCATCCGCAGCCATGGAAGAAATCTACGAGCTCTTCGTGGCTCATTCTTCCAAAAATGGTCGGGTTTGCGATCTTGTATCCGTTCAGGTTCAGGATAGGAAGAACCGCTCCGTCTCCGATCGGATTGATAAATTTATTTATATGCCATGAAGTAGCGAGAGGTCCGGTCTCAGCCTCACCGTCTCCGACTACTACTGCTGCGATCAGATCCGGATTGTCAAAGACAGCTCCGCATCCATGAGCCAGTGAGTAACCGAGCTCGCCGCCCTCGTGGATAGAACCCGGAGTCTCCGGTGCACAGTGTGAAGGAACTCCGCCCGGGAAAGAGAACTGCTTGAAAAGCTTCTGCATTCCCTCTTCATCCTGAGAGATGTTCGGGTAGATCTCAGAGTAGCTTCCGTCCAGATAATCATTAGCTATGAAAAAATTTCCACCGTGTCCAGGTCCTGAAAGAAGGATCATATCCAGGTCATATCTCTTTATCTCACGGTTTATATGAGTGAAGATAAAGTTCTGTCCAGGAACAGTTCCCCAGTGTCCGACGATCTTTTTCTTGATCATATCCCATGTCAGAGGCTTTTTCAGAAGAGGGTTGTCGAGCAGATACAGCTGGCATGCTGACAGGTAGTTGGCTGCGCGCCACCAGCGGTTCATACGGTTGATCAGGTCATCTGTGATCGGTCCCTTTTCAGGTATCGTGTTTTCCATTTTGGTCTCCTTTAGTTACCAGTTTGCGTTTTCGATTGCAGACTTTTCGATAGCAAGGCCTGCTTTGTAGTGTTTGATGAATTCCTCGTAGCCGGCGACAGTTTCCGGATCAGGCGGCATCGTAAGCCCTTCCATCTGTGAAAAAATTTCTTCATCCAGGTACTCCGGAAGCGATTTTCCATTTCCCTTTACCAGATAAAGTGCGAGGATCGCCATTCCCCAAGGGCCGCCTTCGGTGGCTGTAGAAAGTACGGTAACAGGCGTATTTATAGCAGCTGCCAGGTACTTCTGTGCGACTCCCGGAGTTCCGAAGAGTCCACCATGACCGGTGATGCGGTCGATCTTTATATGTTCATCCTTCTGGAGGATATCCATACCAAGCTTTACTGCTGCGAGCGCTGAGTAGATATTCGCGCGCATCAGGTTCTGCAGTGTGAACTTCGAGTCAGGCATCCTGACGTAGATCGGTCTGCCCTCGTTCAGCTTTGTAACGCCTTCCCCCGAATAGTATCCGAAGTTTAAGAGTCCGCCGCAGTCTGCGTCACCTTTCAGCGACTCATTGCAGAGCAGAGTGTATAAGTCATACTTATCCGGATCCTCTCCGAGCGCTTCAACGAACTGTGCAAAAATATCGTGCCAGGCGTTGATGTCCGAAGTTCCGTTATTTGCGTGGCTCATGGCACACGGAGCTCCGTCCGGAGTCGTTACCATGTCTATCTCCCTGTGAAGTGACTTCAGAGGTCCCTCAGTAACTACCATCGCGAAGGTAGAAGTTCCGGCAGATACATTTCCGGTTCTCGGAGCTACCGCATTTGTAGCTACCATTCCGGTGCCTGCGTCTCCTTCTGGAGGAGCTACAGGGATTCCCGGCTTCAGATTTCCGGACTCGTCTAAGAGTGTAGCGCCCTCTGCTGTCAGCTCACCGACCTTCTGACCGGCTACAAGAACCTTCGGAAGTACATCACGGAGCTTCCAAGGATAGCCCTTGTCAGCGATCAGCGCGTCGAACTTGTCAACCATTCCCTGGTCATAGTCCTTCGTATCTGAATCTATAGGAAAAATGCCCGAAGCATCTCCTATTCCTGTGCATTTAACGCCTGTCAGTCTCCAGGTGATGTAGCTGTCGAGCGTCGTAGCAAAGTCGAGCTGTGGCAGGAATTTTTCATCGTCGAGGATGTACTGATACAGATGGGCACCTGTCCATCTGAGCGGTATGTTAAAATCAAAGAGCTCTGTCAGCTTATCTGCCGCCGCCTGGGTATTTGAGTTTCTCCAGGTCTGGAACGGAGCTAAAGTCTTTCCGTCCTTATCGAGTGGAATGATGCCGTGCATCATGGCTGAAATGCCAAGTGCTCCGACAGTCGTGAGTGTTACTCCGTAATCTTTTTCTACAGCCTTGCGAAGTGCTGTATAGCAGGAACGGAGTCCCGCATCTATCTCTTCATATGAATATGTCCAGATGCCGTCCTTCAGACTGTTCTCCCAGCGGTGGCTTCCCTTTGCGAGTACTTCTCCCTTGTCATCAGTTAAAACTGCTTTGATATTCGTAGAGCCGAATTCGATTCCAAGAGCGGTCTGGCCTTTTTCTATTTTTTCTTTATTTCCCATCGTGATGCCCCTTCTGCCCATAGTAGGCATTTGCGCCGTGCTTTCTGTAGTAGTGCTTGTCCTGAAGCTCCTGCGGAGCCGGAGTCACACGCGGATTGATCTGCTCTGTGACATAGGCCATCTTCGCTACTTCTTCGAAAACTACTGCGTTGTAAACTGCATCATCTGCGTCTTTGCCCCAGGTAAATACACCGTGGTTCTTGCAGAGCGCACCCGGAACTGCCATTACATCCCTGCCGCTCTCCTTGAAGTAGTCGGCGATCAGGATTCCGGTATTTTTCTCATAGGCCTCGTCTATCTCCTGCTTTGTCAGATTTCTGACACAAGGGATAGGTCCGTAGATATAGTCGGCATGAGTCGTTCCGTAGCAAGGGATGTCTCTGCCTGCCTGCGCCCATGAAGTGGCGAATGATGAATGGGTGTGGACTATTCCGCCGAGCTCCGGAAATCTGCTGTAGAGCACTGCATGGGTCGGAGTATCTGACGAAGGATTTAAGTCGCCTTCGACCTTATTTCCGTCCAGGTCTACGACTACCATGTCCTCAGGCTTTAAGTCCTCGTATGGCACTCCGCTCGGTTTGATGACGAAGTAGCCGGTCTCTCTGTCCAGAGCGCTGACATTTCCCCAGGTAAAAGTGACCAGGTGATGTGCCGGCAGCTGGAGGTTCGCCTTCCAGACCTTTTCTTTTAATTCTTCGAGCATTTTTCCTCCTTACTTTGCGTAAAACTTTTCTAAGTCAGCCTCTGTCGTATCATCGCCTATAGTCACAAGCTCTGTTCCTGTCAGCTTTGCGAAAAGCGCGATATCAGAACGGTTCAGGGCTGTTGAGATAACTGAGTGATGAGCTCCGCCTGCATAGCACCATGCAGCTGTTCCGATCTCGAAGTTCGGCTTATGTCTGTACATGATGTGAGCTACCGGAAGGTTTGGCATCGGATGCGGCTCCTTGATAAGCTCGACATCAGCACAAACGATACGGAAGTGGTCACCTAAGTCGATAAGTGTTACCTGGATTCCATCTCCCTGAACACAGTCAAATACAAGTCTTGCAGGATCTGATTTTCCGCCGATTCCAAGAGGATGAACCTCGATACGTGGCTTGTTTGCAGCGAGCTGTGCAGGAACCTCGAGCATGTGGCTTGCAAGCTCTACTTCCTCGCCAGGTGTCAGGTCATAGGTGTAATCTTCCATGAATCCTGTGGCACCCTTGCGGCCTTCGGACATTTTTTCAAGGACAGCCTGGAAAGCAGCGATCTTGTAGTCACCCTCAGGTCCAAAGCCGATACCCTTTGCCATCATATTCTGGGCTGCGATTCCCGGAAGCTGGTCAAGTCCGTGCAGATCCTGGAATGAATCTGTGAATGCTGAGCAGCCGTTCTCCTTTAAGAACTTCTCGAATGCTACCTCGTATCTGGCCTGCTCCTCGACTACCTTTACACGGTCTGTAGCCATCTCGTACTTTGAATTGTACTCAGCCATTTTGTCAGCGATCTCAGCGTCAGTTACCTGTTCAGCCAGGTCAGCGATCTCGCCGATGCCCCAGTACTTGATCTCCCAGCCGTACTTGATCTCGCATGAGAGTCTGTTTCCATCGGTAACTGCGACATCACGCATATTGTTTCCGAAGGTAGCCACGCGCATATGATAAGAAAAATCGATGGCCTTTGCTACTTCTGCGAACTGTTTTACCTTTGCAATGAATTTGTCATGCTTATAGAAACCTGCTACTACCTGATGAGGGATGTTCAGTCTCGCAAGGATATAGCCGAACTCTCTGTCTCCGTGTGCAGCCTGGTTTAAGTTCATGAAGTCCATATCGATAGTCTCGTATGGGAGCTTCTCGTTTGCCTGAGTGTGCAGGTGAAGGAGAGGCTTGTTCAGGATCTGAAGACCCTTGATCCACATCTTCGCAGGTGAGAAAGTATGCATCCATACGCATACACCTACGCAGTCATCGTCACATACAGCCTTCTTCATATCTTCTACGCAGATCTCCGATGTCTCTACAGTCGGAAGAAGCTCGAACTGGATAGTATCCTTGAGCTTCCCGTTGAGGAAATCAACCATTTCCTTGCAGTCTGCTGCTACCTGTCTTAAACACTCTTCTCCATACAGATCCTGGCTTCCAGGAATAAAATAGATCTTCTTCATTTTAGTTTAACCGCCCTTTCGTTTAATAAAATATAAAATAGTTTACTTGAAGTTAAAATTAGAATACACCATATAGGCTTGTGTGTCAATACGAAAAATCTTAAAAAGGAGGCAGTTTGCACCGCCTCCTGGCTTATTTATTATGTAGTTGCTTTCGCGAGTCCCTTTACTTTTTCCTTTGCTTTGTTCCTTAAACCAGCGCCTCCGATGATAGCCTGGAGTACGATGAAGAAGCAGAGCATGATCGAAAGTACGATACGGACCCACCAGCTGGAGAGTGTACCCTGAGTCGTGATAAGCGACTGGATAGTTCCTTTGATCAGAACTCCGAAGAGAGTTCCTACTACTGTTCCGACACCTCCTGAGAGAAGAGTTCCACCGATAACGGCTGCCGAGATGGCATCCATCTCAAGTCCTTTTGCCTGTTCTACGAATCCTGCGCAGCTGTTCAGGCAGAAGAGGAATCCGCCGAGTCCGGCGAGGAAACCATCGAGAACGTATGCCTTCATCTTTGTAGACTTTACGTTAAGTCCCATCATGACTGCACTCTGCTCGTTGCCGCCAAGTGCATAGAGCGCACGTCCGAACTTCGTGAACTTCAGCATGATCTGGATCAGTACCACGACTACCAGTGCTATGACAACTGTAGGATAAATGTAGGCGTGTATCAGAACTCCGTGGCGGTTGGTATAACCGAACGGCAGATACATTTTTTCATTGGCCCATGCAAGGAACGTCTTGTTCTTGATAGAGATCATCTCTGTACTGATGACTGCAGTAAGGCCACGGCCGAAGAACATTCCTGCGAGGGTGATGATGAATGGCTGGATCTTCAGGTAGGTTACCAGATATCCCTGAACGATACCGAATGCCAGTCCGATGATCAGTGAGAGGCAGAGTGCGAATCCAGCACTCATTCCTTTGTTCTCCATGACATCTGCAGCACTCATACAAACAAGAGCTGTGACAGAACCAACGGAGATATCGATCCCTCCGGTGATCATTACTATCGTAAGTCCGCAGGCTATGACGATAAGTCCGGCGTTTGAAATGAAGAGGTTCAGGAACATCTGCGGCTTCGCAAATCCCTTGTCGTTAAAGATGATCATACCGGCGATGTACATGACAGCGAACATCACTATTGTGATGAGAAGGAGGAACCCTGTCTTTGAAAGCTTTAATTTTTTCATTTATGCCACCGCCTTTCTCTTCTTTGAAACCTTAGCAATCTTGTCCCTGAATACCGGGCTCTGGATCACTACTATGATAACTACGACGATTGCCTTGTAAACCGGAAGCTGGTCAGCTGATACGTTCATGGCGTAGAGCGATGTCGTAAGAGCCTGGATAGTATAAGCTCCGATGATTGAACCCATCATGTTGAACTTACCGCCGCCGAGGTTGTTGCCACCTAAAGCCACAGCCAGGATGGCATCCATTTCGAGGTTGAGTCCGATGTTATTCGCGTCTGCTGAGTAGATACGTGAAGAAGCTACGATTCCTGCTAGTCCTGCGAGGAGACCGCAGATCACGTACGCGATAAACTTAAGTAAAGTAGAGTTAAGTCCTACAAGTCTTGATGCAGAACCATTGATACCAACACTTTCGATGTAAAGTCCTAAAGCAGTTTTCTTCAGGATAAGCTGCATCACGATGACAGTGATGATAGCTACGAAAATAGGTGTAGGTATCGGGCATTTCCCGATGTATCCGCCAAGGATTCTGTATGATCTGGCACGTACATATGTGATCTGTCCCTTTGTAACGAGTTGTGCTATACCACGTCCTGCTGTGTAGAGGATAAGGGTAGCGACCATCGGCTGGATGTTCAGCTTTGCTACCAGAATACCATTGAAAGCCCCGCATACACCGGCGATAAGAATTCCGGCTATAGCTGCGACTATGATTGGCATAGCAAGAGTAGATGATGATCTCGCACCGCCTGTAAGAAGCTGACAGCAGATGGAGGCGGCCACAGCCATAATGGCTCCGACGGAGATATCCTGCCCGCCCGATGCAGCGGTTACGAGAGTCATACCTACTGCGAGTATTACAAGCTCTGAACCACGGTTGATGATATCGATGATATAACCGTAGAGAACTCCGTTATTTATCGACACCTTGAAAAAGTCCGGTGTCTGTACCACATTCAGTAAGAGCACTGCCACCAGACACACGAGCGGCATGAAGAGCGGTGCGTGTGTGATGCGGCTCCACGTTGACTGATTCTTATTCATTCGAGCCTCCTTCTTCGCCACCGGCGATAGTCTTCATGATGTCTGCCTGATTCAGCTGATCTCCTGAAAGCTCCCCAACCTTGTGGCCGTCTCTTAATACTGCCATTCTCGAGCAGGTACGGAGCATCTCTTCGATCTCAGATGAGATGAAGGTGATGGCCTTGCCCTGATCTGCGAGGTCCAGGACGAGCTTCTGGATCTCTGTCTTTGTTCCGATATCAATGCCTCGGGTTGGCTCATCCAGGATCAGGTAGTCCGGATTCGTGAGCAGCCATCTGGCGATGATAACCTTCTGCTGGTTACCTCCTGAAAGGCTCTTTATAGGAGTCTCACGGCTGGCCGTTTTTATCTGAAGGAGATCGATATACTTGTCAGCCGCTTCCTCCATTTCTTTCCTGCTCATCAGATGGAACATACCCTTTTTAGCCTGAAGAGCAATGATGATATTCTCTCTGACTGAAAGGTCATCGATGATACCGTCTTTCTTTCTGTCTTCAGGCAGGTAGCCCATACCGAGCATCATGGCATCGAGTGGTCTGTTTATCTTTGCTTTCTTTCCATTTACGTAGAGCTCACCTTCGTCAGCCTTGTCGGCTCCATAGATAGCTCTTACCATCTCAGAACGTCCGGATCCCAAGAGACCTGTAAGTCCGATGACTTCGCCCCTGTGGATAGCCAGGTCGAACGGATGGATAGTGCCTCTGTGTCCCAGGCCTTTTGCTTCGATGACCGGAGTAGACTTCGGATCCACATGACCTTCATGTCCGCTCTTTATATCAGCGAGATCGTCGAAATCCTTACCCATCATCTTCGCTACGAGCTGAACTCTAGGAAGCTCTGCAGCTTTGTATTCTCCTACAAGTCCGCCGTTTCTTAAAACGGTGATCCTGTCGCAGACTGCATATACCTGCTCGAGGAAATGGGTTACGAAGATGATCCCGACTCCTGCGTCCCTGAGCTTTCTCATCAGTGTGAAAAGTTTCTCGACTTCGTCATCATCGAGAGAAGATGTCGGCTCATCGAGGATAAGCACTTTACAGTTCTGGTCTACCGCTCTTGCGATAGCGATCATCTGCTGCACTGCTATCGAGCAGTCCTCAAGCATCTGATCAGGCTGTGCCTCGATATTCAGATCGTCTAAAAGTTTTTTCGAGCGTTTGTTGACTGCCTTCCAGTCAATAAACATTCCCTTTCTCGGCTCTCTTCCGATAAAGAGGTTCTCACCTACAGTCAGGTTCGGGCAGAGGTTTACTTCCTGGTAAACTGTACTGATACCGTTATTCTGCGCGTCCTCAGGACTGTGATTTACGATATTTTTTCCGGCCATTGTGACAGAGCCCTGTTCCAGCTCGTACACACCGGTCAGCACCTTTATGAGTGTAGACTTTCCGGCTCCGTTTTCTCCCATCAGGGCGTGTATCTCACCTTTGCGGAGTGTAAAATCTACATCTGAAAGGGCTTTGACTCCAGGGAAGGTTTTCGAGATGTTTTTCATCTGAAGTATTACGTCTTCCATTTCGTCTCCTTTCTGCTGTTCGTTTGCATAAAAGTGGCGTGAGTGTAACTGGTTTCCCAATAACGCCTCACGCCACCCAACTTCACTCTCTAAGTCACTGTGTTATTTTTTCAAAAAATCGATTAGTAAGCTCTGCCTGAGATCACGTCGTCGGTAACTACTGTTACATCGTATGTGGTCTTCTCGTTGTTTGAGTTTGTAGCCTCTACGCTCTTTACTGTGTCGTCATTTGCGAACATAGCCTCGTCTACATACTGGAGATGATCTACATCCTCACCAGCCTCGAGTTTCTTGATGATCTCCTCAACACGCGATCCATGAAGTGGGTTACACTCTGTATCGAGAGTGATCTTTCCGTCCTTTACATCTGTAAGACCTGCGTTTGTAGAGTCGAAAGACATAACCATTACTTCGCCGTTAGCGATGTCTCCGCCGACTTTCTTACCAGCTGCTTCAAGAGCATCGATAGCACCGAAAGCCTCGTTATCGTTCTCGCAGTAAACTACGTTGATGTTATCGTTCTGCTTCAGGATGGACTCCATAACCTCCTGGCCTTTTGCCTGTGTGAACTCACCTGTCTGCTGAGCTACGAGGTTCCAGCCGTTAGCCTTTACGGCTTCGTTAAGTCCTTCTGTACGTCCGATCTGAGCTGAAGCTCCGATCGTTCCCTGGATATCTACGATATTGATGTCTGACTGCTTTATACCCTTTGCGTCAGCATACTGCTTCAGCCATTCGCAGGCTTTGTTACCTTCTGCCTTGAAGTCTGAACCAACCCATGCTGTAAAGAGGCTGTCATCTGATACTTTAACCATACGGTCTACGATGATAACAGGAATTCCTGCATCCTTTGCTTCCTGAAGAACTGTGTCCCAACCGGACTCAGTAACAGGTGCAAGTACGATGTAATCTACATCCTGCTGGATGAAGTTTCTGATGGCTGTGATCTGGTTCTCCTGTTTCTGCTGAGCATCATCAAAGATAAGGGTGTATCCGTTATCTGTTGAGAAGGTGCTCTTCATAGACTCGGTGTTTGCTGTACGCCAGTCTGACTCAGCTCCTACCTGTGAGAAGCCGATCGTAAGGCTTCCTGATCCGCCGTCATCCGACTTCGCTTCATCTGATGATGCACTTTTGCTCGATGACTTCGTGTCTCCACCGCTTGTAGCGCTTCCGCATCCAGCCATGATTCCCATTGCCATTGCTGCTGTAAGTAACAGACTTAAAACTTTCTTCTTCATAAAATAGCCCTCCTTTTAGCTATCATAGGTCTCCCGTTCCATTGGGGAGACCTGAGTTACATGACTTAGAAGAATTTCTTTAACTGTCTATTATTATAGAAAAACGTGAAGTGGTTTTAAACAGATTAAATTATGATTTTAGTTTAAAAAATTACCGGATTTTGACCTTCTACGAAAAATCAGTCAGATATCTTTCGAAAAAGGTATAATATTTTACTGAATTGATTTTGGAAGAACGAGTTTTATCTCCGTTCCATGCCCCTCATATGATCTGACTGAAATGTCCATGTCTTTCCCGTAGTAGAGTCTGAGTCTTGAGACTACATTTGCGACGCCAAAGCCGTGTCCTTCAGTGCCCTGAGCCGGTTCGCCTGTCACGAGCCTCTGCCTGAAATCATCGAGTTCTCCAGGCGTCATTCCCTTTCCGGTGTCAGCTACAGTGAAGATCATATAGTTCCCCTGTGCTCTTCCTCTCACCTGGATGACCCCCTTTTTACGCTGGTTTCTGACGCCGTGATATATAGCGTTTTCTACTAATGGCTGCAGAGTCATTTTTACCATCTGACAGCCCTTTATCTCCTCGTCGATCGAGATCTCATAATCCATCACATCAGAAAAGCGAACCTTCTGTATCGCCAGATAACTGTTTATGTGAGTCTCCTCTTCCCCGACAGTTATCACGTCTCTTCCGTTCGACAGCGACACCCTGAAAAAATCAGACAGATACGTAAGTATCTTCACAGCCTCTTCGTCATCCCCAGCTTCAGTCAGCCACACTATCGTATCTAAAGTATTATAGAGAAAATGTGGATTTATCTCCGCAGTCAGCAGCTTCATCTCGAGTGACTGCTTCTCCTTCTGCTCCTCTCCGACCGCATCTATCAGCTTCTCGATGTCGTCGCCCATTTTGTTGAAGCTGTTCGCGAGTACATCGAGCTCGTTCTCATTTTTTACTTCGAGCTTCTTTGAAAAATCACCGGCCGCATAGAACTCTGTCGCTTCGCACATGGCATCTATCGGTTCGATGACTTTGTCAGTCATATACCTGGAGAGGATCAGACTCAGCATCAGCATCACCGCAAACAGCACGAGCATTATCCTGATAAAAATGATCACGTGAGCGTTTACTTCCTTGCGGACATTTTCCATCTCAGTCGCACTCTCGTAGATGTACTGCTGGATCGTGTCCTGGATCAGCTGAGTGATGATCGAGATGTCCATATTGAACATCTGGATATTCTCATCGTAGTGACCGCCTTCTTTTACGTTTGCGACGATGTCATCTACTCTCTGCTCGAGGGTGCTCAGGAGTCGGAGGATCCTGTTCAGCGTCGCAGCCTTGTCCCGGTCAGTCGTCTGTTCACGGAGCTGAGCGAACTGCCTTCTGGCATTGTCGATCTGAGTGTAAGGATCCTTGTCACCAAGGCTCTCCCGGCCCTTTTTAGTCTTGTAGTCAACGCTCGCGACGATGATGTGGTACATGACAGAGTCGAGGTTCTCCTTAAAAGTCATGTTGTACTCATTCGCCTGAGTGATATTTTTTACAATACCGTCGTATCTCCGGTAAAAATTATACAGGTAGCCGAGGCTCACCGCCAGAAGCAGTGACATCGGCACGAGAACTGTCCAGATAGAAAGAATGACACGTGTCCTGATACTCTTACTCTTCTTCATCAGTTCCCCTTCACCATCGCACGGTACTCTTTCGGTGTCATGCCCTGGGTTTTCTTAAAAGTAGAAGAAAAATAGTGCGGATCGTGGTAGCCTGCCTGCTCTGATATCCCGGTCATTTTTTCATCGGTCGTAGCGAGAAGCCGCTTAGCTGCTTCCATTCGAACTTCGGTCAGGTACTCCGAGAATCCCTCTCCGGTCTCCTGTTTGAATACCGATGAAAAATGAGTCGGAGACATTCCGACAGCGCTCGCGGTCTGATTCAGCGAGATGTCGTCCTCAGCATAGTGGTCTCTGATATATAAAGATGCTTTAAGTATCTGTGAGGATAGCTGAGTCTTCCTGTTCTCATCTCTGTAGCCCATTATCTTTGAGAGGAATTCGTTCAGTCTCTCCTTCATTTTCTGCCTGTCGGCGGCAGCTATTTTTCCGGATTCCTCGATGGAACCGATCAGGGCTTTTTTCTCATCCTTCGATGCGCCGATGTCATCGAGGTAGGCGTTGCAGGTCAGATACAGATCCGAGATCACATACTGCCTGAAGAGAACTGACTTCAGGTTATTCCTGCCAAGCTCGTCCAGGTATTTGTCGAGAAACTCAGGGATCTCATCTTTCTTTCCTCTGATCAGGAAATCAAAAAATGTCGTCTTATTAAGTGCCTTCGGATTTACTTCCTCGACATCTACAGGAGTCTCCTCTTCGGCATTTTTCTCATGCTCCTCTTCGATACGCCTCGTGTAGTTCATTATCATGTCATGAGACTTCTGTTCATCGATGATCTGATTCCCCGCTTTGTGCAGTGACTCGAGGAGTTTGTCAGCGCTTATAGGTTTAAGCAGGTAATCAGAGACTCCTATCTCTATCGCCTGCTTCGCGTAATCGAATTCATTGAATCCCGAAAGTATCAGGATCTTCGTGTGTGGAAATTCTTTCTTCACGAGCTTCGACAGTTCGAGCCCGTCCATAAAAGGCATCCTGATATCGGTCACAACGATGTCCGGGTGCGTCTCCCTTATCTGCGGCCATGCCAGTTCCCCGTCGCCTGCACTGCCCGTCAGCTCAAATCCCTCTTTTTCCCAGTCGATGCTTTTTACTATGCTGTTTCTTATTACTGCCTCGTCCTCTACGAGAAAAACTTTTAACATCTTTTATAGCCCTTTCAAGTATTGCCCTTGTCTTCTTCATCCAGATGACCTGTTTTTTCCTCGGTGACTTCTTCCGACTCTGGAAATACTGAAAGCTCCGTCTCTGAATCCAACGGAATTTTCAGATCCACAAAACCGAGAAAATCCCTGATCGATGCCTGCTGCAGCCTGAACCTGTAAGTCCCCGGCATCGTAAAAGTGACTGGCAGCTTCTCGTGATAGTCCTCAGCCGAATAGAGCGGGTAGGCTATCTCAGTCTCCTGACTGCTGCCATAGAATTCATTTTCTGAAAAAAGTGTCAGCCGAAGCTCAGACGATGGTATCATCGAATCGTGGACTATATGGATAAAGACCGGCACGTCGCCATTTTTCTCAGTAGAAGCTGTTTCAGTCTCTACTGTCACCTGAGTCTTTCCTGCCATCAGATATAAAAGCAGCACGTCGAGTGCTCCGCCGGCAAGCGCTATGATAAGCGCCATTATCAGAAACCATACTCTGAAGTAGTCGAAAAGCACCACGAGTATTATGAGCCAGAGCACATATATGATAAGTCTTTGCAGTCTTAAATGTATCTTGTTCACTTGCTCACCTTCTTCAAGAACTCCATTGATAAATAACCGTTAAGACCCTTGTAGGTCGTGTAGGCCCAGTCCTTTGTGCCCTTGGTGACTTTGACTTTTGTGCCTTTTGGGACCTGGATCACGACGTCGCTTGTCTTATCTGGTTCCAGGCGCATGGTCAACGGGTCGTCCTTGGTATTGACCTTGTAGGTGCCGGCGTATTTCTTTGACAGCTTTACCGTGGACTTTGAAGTTTCCTTTGTAGTTTTCTTTGTCGAAGGCTTTTTTGTACTCTTGTTAGTTTTCTTACTGGTGTCAGTTTTTGTACTCTTGTCAGTTTTCTTACCAGTGTCCTTTTTTGTGTCCTTATCTGTTTTCTTTGCCGTGTCTTTTTTTGTATCAGTCTTTTTGTCAGTGTCTGTCTTTGTATCAGTTTTTTTGTCAGTGTCTGTCTTTGTGCTGGTGTTGGTGTTCGTGCCTGGATTTATCGTGGTGTTGTTCGAGATCACTTTCGGGGCAGATGCCTTGCTTCGATAGTAAGCCGGGCGGATGAATTTTCGGACAACTGTACCATTAGCTAACGAGTGTCCATGAGAGTCACGATAGACACCTTTTACAAGTGACACTTTTCCACTGTAGTTGCCCTCGATTGACTGGACGCTGTCTACCATGATCCCTACGTGTACCCAGGTCTGCGTCGAAGTACAGTAGTAGAATACCAGATCACCCATCTGTGGCACAAAGACTTCTGTCCCGTTTGCGGCGAGGACATTTGCGTAAAGAGTCGCCACTTTTCCATTCGCCGGTATTACATCAGATGCTCCGACCAGATACGCACTGTCTCCGATAAAGTCTGCGCACCAGGCCTCACTGTAGCCCAGGTCTGCTTTTTTCTTCTCCTTCTGCGCGAGCGCCACTGTCACTATGTCCGCGGCTTTATTCCCTGTCAGTTTGTAAGTCCTGTTGTATCTGGCTGCCATGCTCTGTGTCGCCTGCGCTTCGATCACCGTATGCGGCAGCATGGAAACCACCATCACCAGTGCAAGCACTATCCCGTATATTTTTCTCTTAGTCATTTTCTACCTCAATGTGAAAAAAGGTTCGGTCCGTTTTTCATCTTCCTATAAGTATAGCAAATTTTTTCGTGTAGTGGTAGAATGAAAAGAGCAAATTTACTAATAAGTATATCAAGGAGGCATTATGAGTTTCGAAGAAGAATACAGGCAGAAACTGACTACGGCCGATGAAGCGGTCAAGTGTGTCAGAAGCGGTGACTGGGTAGACTATGGCTGGTGCGTCGGCACACCAGAAGCACTTGATAAGGCACTCGCGAAGAGAGCCGATGAACTCGTAGATGTAAATGTCAGGGGTGGAATTCTTTTCCACGTACCTTATATCATGCAGGTGCCTGACGCCGAGAAGCATTTTTCATATAATTCATGGCATATGAGCGGAGTCGAGAGAAAAATGCTCACGACTACCAATGCTTACTTTGCACCGATCAAGTATTCAGAGCTTCCTAGCTACTACAGGATAAATAACGCCACTCCTTCCAGAGTCGTTATGATCCAGGTCGCTCCAATGGACAAGCACGGATATTTTTCATTCGGACCATCAGCCTCACATCTCGGTGCAGTTTGTGAGAACGCCGAGGAGATCATAGTCGAGGTAAATAAAAATATGCCTCGCTGTCTTGGCGGACATGAGTCAGAGATCCACATTTCAAAAGTCAGCGCCATCGTAGAAGGAGACAACCCTCCACTTGGCGAAATGCCAGCCGGCGGCCCAGCTACAGACGTAGATAAAAAAGTCGCACAGCTGATCGTTGATGAGATCCCGAACGGAGCCTGCCTCCAGCTTGGAATCGGCGGAATGCCGAACGCCGTAGGTTCTCTTATCGCCGAGTCAGACCTGAAGGATCTGTCAGTACACACGGAGATGTACGTCGATGCATTTGTAGACCTTGCCATGGCAGGAAAGATCAACGGCTCCAAGAAGAATATCGACCGTTACCGTCAGGTCTATGCTTTCGGTGCCGGCACGAAGAAGCTGTATGATTACCTCGACGATAACCCGGAGTGTATGAGCGCACCTGTTGATTACACGAACGATGTCAGAGTCATCTCACAGATCGATAACTTCATGTCGATCAACAATGCCATCGACATCGACCTTTACGGACAGGTAAACGGTGAGTCAGCAGGAACCCGTCAGATTTCAGGAGCAGGCGGGCAGCAGGATTTCGTACAGGGCGCTTACCTATCAGACGGAGGAAAGAGCTTCATCTGCATGTCATCCACTTTCACAGATAAGAAGGGCGTAGTCCACAGCCGTATCCGTCCTACACTCGCAGAAGGCTCTATCGTAACCGATACCCGCCCGCAGACCATGTATGTAGTCACCGAGTACGGTAAGGTGAACCTCAAGGGACTTTCAGCATGGGAGAGAGCCGAGGCTCTTATCTCCATCGCTCATCCGGATTTCAGAGACCAGCTGATAAAGGATGCTGAAAAGCTCCGCATGTGGAGAACATCAAACAAGAGATAATTTTTCAGAACAGGAGACCCATGATAAGAACCGTCTGTCATGGGTTCCTGTCTTTAACGAGGGAGATATTCACATTTATTTGTATCCAGAGTCGACCGTTGTATTTTTATCTATCCATCATTAGAAATCTGTACAGCGGCATCACATGGATGGTGATCCCATCAGTTCTGATTTCCTGCTCCTTATCCTCAAATGTAATGATAGAATATTGCTCCACGGACATTGTTCTATCATGTGAAAGTTTTACGAGGCTGCCGACCTCCCTGTCCACATCAATGTCATTCAATGTATATGCCACCTGTATAGCTTCGTTCTGCTCCGGCAGATAAAAATCAATGTCAATACCTGTTTTTGCAGATTTGAAGTAAAATACTTTTTTCATACGTCTCCTGAGGCTTACTGCAACCGCATTTTCCAGAAGGATCGGATCCTTATTTATAAGGAACAGATTAAGGATGCCGTTATCTATAAAGTAAAATCTCGGCGTGCCTTCTCTTTCAGAAAATCTGGAAATGTAATTGTATGTTTCAAATATCAGATATGCGTCTTCCGCATAACCTGCATATGAAATCACTGAATCCTTGCTTATATTTATACCCGTAGCACAGACAGCATTATGCAGCCTTGAAAATGATATTTCTCGTCCTACCGTCTCCGCCATTTTTTTCATCAGGATACGCAAAGCCCTTACATTTCTTATTTCGTATCTGGAAGCAATATCGCCCAGCAGGATCTTATGGTAGACATTTTCCACATAAGCATGCTTATCTCGAAAGTCCAGTGTCTCCGGTAATCCTCCATCATGCATGTATTCTCCTGCCGCTGCCATGATCTGTCCAGTTCCAGCTGTACTATAAAGTGCATTTTCATCATGCGAAATCTGCCTTGCGCTCAGATACTCCTCGAATGAATATGGCATAACTTCTAAAGACATGAACCTACCACCAAGCCTGCCTTCCATCTCTGTACTAAGCATTCTGGCATTGCTCCCCGTAATATAAATATGCTCATGTGCGTCTGCCATCCTCCTGGCAAAACGCTCCCACCCATCTATATTCTGTACTTCATCAAGAAAAAAATATGCTCTTTTGTCTGTAAGTTCCGCTGCAGTCTCCACTATATCATTAAAATCATTCATTGAAAACTCGGCAAGACGCTCATCCTCAAAATTCACATATATGATCTGATTCCAGTCTATTCCTTCACCTACGAGCTGCTGGATTTTCAGAAACAGAAGGCGTGATTTACCGGCACGTCTTATGCCTACAACCACATAATCAGCTTTTTCCTCAAAAAAATAATCGCGATGCGTCAGTATTTCGTTCTGTATTGTATTTCTCTGGTCAAAAATGACCTGTTTGAATATCTGGTGGTTCATATATAACGCCTCCGTCGAATGTATTATAACAGTATTTAGTATTTTTGTCGACTATATTCGACGAGCTATTTTATAAATCAGAAAAATCAGATCATCTCACGCTTATCAGAACGCTTCTTTTCTTCTTTCAAGTCTCAGCTTCTGGCGTTTCTCTGCGCCCTCCCACTCTGCTTCCTCACCCGGACCATTTACCTCAAGACCGTAAGGAACAGGGATCGGTTTGCCCTGTGGAGTAACGGCGACATAAGTCAGGTAAGCCCGGTTTATCGGGGTGCGCATTCCGACTTCGTTTTCACGATAAGAAT
>Ga0256406_1000453_pt1 | contig 75210 bp, 73 predicted proteins | sample RumenRJG_03DNA_FD_185986 | JGI IMG/M metagenome (GOLD analysis project Ga0256406, IMG submission 185986) | Bovine rumen microbial communities from Lethbridge, Alberta, Canada - RJG_03 | ecosystem: Host-associated > Mammals > Digestive system > Stomach > Rumen | place: Canada: Alberta | collected... | reverse complement strand
ACCGTCTGCCCAAAGATTCCAGTTTTCATTGAAATCGTAACCCAGCTTCAGATAGCCGCCATACTGCTCAAATCCCATACGTGGGCGATGGTTGTCGCTTCTGCCATACTGACCGCTTACCGTGCTGCTAAACTTCCCCTTTTTTAATCTGTTGGTAGCCTCAACCTGAGCCGTACCCCACGAACCGCCACTGACGCTGATGTCCGTTTTTACACCGTCTTCCTTCATTCCTCGAGTGACAATATTGATCACACCACCCATCGCATTTGATCCGTAAAGCACAGAAGCCGGTCCACGAAGCACCTCCACTCTGTCCGCTATCATCGTCTGGTAGGAATCTGAAATAGGATGTCCGAAAATACCCTGATATTGAGGATGCCCGTCGATAAGAACCAGCAAACCACCTGTTCCGCCTGAGATACCACGAAGATTTATTCCACCGGCAGCTCCACCGCTGACTCCGTATCCCATCATTCCTCGGGTTGTGACAAACAGACTCGGAACCTTCATCACTGCAGACGGCAAGACATTCGTCTGCTCATTTTTCTCCAATTCGCTTCTGGAAACACTTGTCACCGTCATCGGCAAATGACGGATATCCGACGTCTCACGTGTGCCAGTCACCACAACATCCGCCAACGTGATCCCTTCGTTCGTCTCATGAGCTTCCGCATAACCATAAAGTGGGAACAATAGTCCCAACATCGCAAACTTTTTCATGTAATGTCAGTTATTTATTTTACATGTAGATATAATTAAAATTGTGGTACAAAAATATATATTTTTAAGCCGATAGACAAAAAAGGGATGAATCTAAACATCCTCTTATCCATTATTTAATCACTACAAAGTCGTTTTATTTACATTCTTTTTTATAAATTGCCGTCGTTTTATAAAAAATTCATTTTATGCAAATCAAATCAGTAGTCAGATTGATATTTCTTGGTTTCTTCATCTCAACTATTTCCAGTTGTTCGGTGAAGCATAAACTCTACAAAGAGAAGATAGCACAGATAAAGGATTCCACAGGATTTGTCTTTCATCCCACACCAAGCATGGAGCCTGTGAAAAAGCCAGCCAACTATGTTGACACCGACTTTGGATTTGAGCTATGGTATAAGTCTGCCGACGTAAAGGCGGATATCAAACAATTGACTGATGATCTGAAACAGCAGTCATCGACACTCAGCACCAACACCAAACTTCCACTTTTCTGGAGCACATGTTGGGGAAACAGATGGGATCATCTTGGCAGGTGGGGACGCGAAAACATGTCGGAATGGCATATTTCCCTTCCAAACAACGAAAAAGACGCCAAATATAATAGCGGAGACGTTTCAAATCTCGGCCAAGTGTGGAAAGTGTCGATAATGCCATACGACAATTATATCCGTGCCTACTTCCAGTTAGACTGCATCAAGTCTGATGGAAAATATTATCAATACGATAAAGGAGACCACGCAATCTATATACACAAAGAAAACGAATAATATCACCACACATATTTTCGGCAATGCTTAAAATACTATTTTTCAGCGAACTAGCACAATTTAGTGTTTGCAGACACTAAAAACACACTAGTTTTAATGTTTAGAGATACTAAACACAAGTAAAATTTAGTGTTTAGAGATACTAAAAATTAGTATTTCCAGATATTTTATCTATTCGAAGTGGGAGGAAAGAACAAAACATTCGAGCAAATCAAGGATATGCCAGACAGCTATCTTGCAGTCGACGATACAGAAATCGGCAGAGGTAACAAAATTCCTCTTTGGATGTTCGGATTGCTTTATTAATAATTCTTGTCAGACGAGGTAATCACCCCATCTACAATTCAAATGAAAATTGACCATATAATATGATAAACGAAAAAGATATAGCAGCATCAATAGCATCGGAACTTTCTCTTCCAAAAGACAAAGTGGCAAACGTACTTTCCCTGCTTGCCGACAAATGTACAATTCCTTTCATCTGCCGTTATCGTAAGGAGATGACGGGAGGTATGGATGAAACGACAGTGGAAAGCATCATCAAACTGCAAAACCAGATTATCGCTGTCGACGATCGTCGCAACGCTATATTAAAGAGTATTGAGGAACAGGGCAAACTTACTTCTGATCTAAAAGCTTCGTTGGAAAAAGCCTCGTCGCTTTCTGAATTGGAAGATATCTATCTGCCATACAAGCCCAAGAAGCGCACAAAGGCGGAGAAAGCCCGTCTGCTCGGACTTGAAGGATTGGCAAAGATGATCATGTCGCAAAATTCCCGTTCCGACAGCGAGGAAATGGCAGACAACTACTGTCATAAAAACCATATCGACATCTCCACAGAAGAGGCGGTGCAAGGTGCACTGGACATCATCACTGAGTGGATCAGTGAAGACCAACGAACTCGCTCCCGCATCCGCAGTTCCTACCGTCGCAACGGCATTGTACAAAGCGAGGTGGTGAAGAAAAAGGAAGAGGAAGCCGGACAATACCATACATATTTTGCCCATTCCGAACCGCTTTCACGATGTCCGTCACACCGTCTGCTGGCTATGCGCAGAGGAGAAAAAGAGGGCATGTTGAAAGTGTCGCTCAAATGTGACGACGATTGGTGCATCGACAATATCAGCGGACTTTTCGTCCACGGCAATTCCGAAAGTTCATCGCTTGTGAAGACGGCGGTGAAATCAGCTTACAAGGATTACGCACGTCCAGCAATAGAGACCGAATTCGCAGATTCAAGCAAAATAAAAGCCGACGAAGAGGCGATCGACGTGTTTGCAAAAAACGTGAAGCAGGTTTTGCTCGCATCTCCGCTTGGAGAGGTGGCAGTGCTTGCCATCGACCCTGGATTCCGCACCGGATGCAAAGTGGTGTGTCTTGATTCGCAAGGTAAACTGCTGACACACACAGTATTGTATCTGTCACGCAGCGGAGCCGAACTGCCAAAGGAGCAGGAAAAACTGGTGACATTGCTAAAGAAATATAAATGTGGAGCAATTGCCATTGGCGACGGCACTGCAAGCCGAGAGACACATGAAGCGGTCGACAAAGCTCTGGAAGATTCCCGTCTCACCGATATTGAAGTCTACATTGTTAACGAGAGCGGAGCCAGCATCTACTCCGCAAGTGAAGTGGCACGTGAAGAGTTTCCAGACTACGACATCACCGTACGAGGAGCAGTATCCATCGGACGAAGACTACAAGATCCGTTAGCTGAACTTGTCAAGATCGACCCTAAAAGCATCGGAGTGGGTCAGTACCAGCACGACGTCGACCAAAAATTGCTGAAGGAAGCACTCGACAGAGTTGTGGAGAGCGCGGTAAACCATGTCGGCGTCAACCTCAACACAGCCAGCAAACATCTGTTGACATACGTCTCCGGAGTCGGACCGAAACTTGCTGAAAACATCATAGCATACAGAGATGAAAATGGAGCTTTCACATCGAGAGATGAACTGAAGAAAGTTCCGAAACTTGGAGCCAAATCATTTGAGCAGTGTGCAGGATTCCTGCGTATACGTGGGCAGAAGAACCCACTCGACAACACCGCCGTCCATCCAGAAAGCTACTCGGTAGTGAAGAAAATGGCGAAAGACTACAAAGTGACAGTGGAGGAATTGATTGCCAACAAACAGGTGAGGGAGTCTATCGATCTGAACAAATACGTCGACGCGAAGGTCGGTCTGCCTACACTGCAAGATATAATGAAAGAGTTAGACAAGCCGGGAAGAGATGTGAGAGAAAAGATCAAGCCGCTGGCATTCCGACAGAACGTGAAAGAGGTGGCCGACCTCGAAATTGGAATGCGAATGGAAGGCATTGTCACCAACATCACAAACTTTGGAGCGTTTGTCAATATCGGTGTGCATCGCGACGGATTGGTTCACGTCTCTGAATTCACACGCGACCGCAACGTCGACCTACAGACAATAGTATCCGTTGGGCAAAGATTGAGTGTGATTGTGAAAGATGTGGATATGAAATTGAACAGAGTTGCATTGGCATTGGACAAATGAAATTGTCGGAAACTCATTTTATGATTCACTTTCCGACAATAAATCAAACAGAGAAAAGAGATAGAATCGTTTTATGACTGCGAGTTTTTACGGACTCGCAGAAAAGAAGTGAGGCAAGAGCGTTCAGCTCTTTGCAATCCTCAAAAAACGAGATAAACTTTCATCAACGATTCCATCATCTTACAGCTAATTCACTAAAAATCACGGCTGATATTTGCGAAACTTGAAATTCATATCTATATTTGCACACTCAACTTGATTTGTACACAACAATTATTATCTGTGCACTTGACTAGAAGAAAAACTAAAACAAATTCATATATTAGATAAAATGAAGAATTTGAATGAATTGAAGATAGGTATTGCAAACGACCACGCTGGTACAGATTTGAAAAAATACTTGGTAGAGCAGTTGACTCCGCTTGTGGCTGGCATCAAGAACTTCGGAACAGACACAAACGATAGCTGCGACTATCCAGACTATGCCCATCCGCTTGCTGAATCAGTTGAGAAAGGAGAAGTGGACCTTGGAATCGCAATCTGTGGTAGTGCCAACGGCATTTCGATGACATGCAACAAGCATCAGGGAGTGAGATGCGCACTTTCTTGGGAAACAGAAATAGCCTCTCTAGCTCGTCAGCACAACAATGCAAACATCGTCGGCTTGCCAGCCCGTTTCATCAGCAAAGAAAAAGCCTTGGAGATCGTCAAGACTTTCCTTACAACAGACTTCGAAGGTGGACGTCACGAAAAACGTGTGGCTAAAATCGCTGTGAAATAAGACCTATTAACAACACATCAAAAATAAAACACTATTAATAACCAACTTATAATAGGGTAGCTTATGAATAAGATATACTCATCTATTGCCGTGAAAGCGACAGTTGTCGCTCTGGCATTGGCATCGACAAACGCAGTTTTTGCCCAGGGCAAACCAGTATTCGACAATGAGCAGTATCAGAAGGCTCTTTGGATGACCGGACGCTTTTATGGAGCACAAAGATCTGGTGCTGGTCACAACTGGCTTATAGCTGAACATGAGCCAACACAGACCGCGTCGTCTCTAACAGGCAACCTCAAAGCTTTCGTAAAAGGTCAGGATTTCGTAAAAGATGCTGACGGAGACTACGATTTGACTGGAGGCTGGGTAGACTGTGGAGATAACGTGAAGTTCGGACAGACAGAGTTTTACTCTGGCTATATGCTTGCTTTGGGTTATTCTGAATTCCCTACTGGTTACGGCGATTTTTATTCGCAGAACTACGAAGGCTACATCGGAGCCAGCGACTACACATGGGAAGGCAAGAAAGGTAAGCCAAACGGCATTCCTGATATTCTTGACGAGTTGAAATACGCCACAGACTTCTTCATGAAATGTGTGCGCGACGAAAAGACATTCTATTATCAGGTGGGAGACGGAGGTCCTGACCATCAAGTATGGTGTACCTCACCTGTAAAAGCCACTCTTTCAAGAGCACAAGGTGGAGAAGCTGAAGGATCACGTAAAGTGTTCAAAGCCACAGGAAAGACAACATCAATGACATCTTTCTGTGGAGCAACTCTTGCCATCATGAGCCGTTGTTATCGTCCATACGATTCTGACTACGCAGACAAATGTTTGGCAAAAGCTAAAGTGGCATACGATTATGTAATGGGCACAGCTAAAGGTAATACAGGAAGCGACTTCTATCCTTCAAAGCCAAATTATGAGTCGGATATTGTGATATTGTGCATGGAGCTTTACCGTGCCACAAACGACGACAAATATCTGGAAGACGCTAAGAAAAACGCAGGTTGGTTATCGTCATCAAAGACATACAACCACAACTATTCCCTCAACTACAACAATACAGAGGATCTTGCATGCTACCTGATGGCACAGTATGCCGACGATTCAAGAGCAAAAGAGGCCTTACAGTTTTTCTGCGATCTATATAAACCATCAAGTGGCTATTTCTTAAACAAGAAGAACGGAAGCTGGGGCATTCTTCGTTTCCCGGCAAATCAAGCATTTGTTTACGCTCTTAACGACAAAGTGCTGGGCAAAGAAAAGACTTTAAATCCGTATGCACTTACATCCATCGAGTATATCATGGGTAGCAACGGAAAGAAATTCTCTTATATAGTAGGATTTGGCGACAACTTCCCTCACTATCCTCACCACCGTAATTTCTACGGTCTTGACAACGACTCCGAGGCAAATTTGAAACCTCAGGAAAAATTCATGCAGTTTGGCTACATGGTAGGAGGTTCTATCAAAGACGGTGAATATGTTGACAACGAGAAGGAGTACACATACAGCGAAGGTGGTATCGACTACAATGCCGGACTTGTAGCGTCTCTTGGATATATCAATTCAATCCTGAATCCAGTGGCAAGTTTGGCTGTCCATCCGACTCCAGAACTTGGAGACGACCGTTCAATCTGTGGAGAGAATTCGATTGTGCTCGACAGCAAGATTCCTGCTGACGGAAAGAAGAAATTCACTTGGACGAAAGATGGAAAGCAGTTGGTTTCCGACACAAGATCTTCAACTTACGAAGTCAAAGAGGCTGGAGTTTACACTTGTGTAGTAGATTCTGCTGGAGATTGGGAGACTTCCGCCAGTGTAACAATTCTAGGAGAGCTACCAGATGTACAACTTGAAAGCGGAGAGTTGTGTAATCCTGCAACTATCACATTGGATGCAACTGTTGATTTGAAGGGAGCTACATACCAATGGGGTGTCGACGGTGAAGAGATAAAAGGTGCAACATCTTCTACATACACTGCAACCAAGGCTGGTATGTACACTTGTAAGATCTCAGTTCCTGGATGTGGAAGCAAGAAAGTTGAGACAGAGATCACATCTAAACTTCCTGTCGTGGCAGATGCCAAGTCGGGCAACGGAGGAAAAATCACATTCACTGCCGAGGGCGACGGTGAATTCGAGTGGTATGACAAAGCAGAGGGAGGAAAGCTTCTTGGATCTGGCAAAACATATACTACTACAATCAGCAAAGATATCGATGTTTATGTGCAGAACGCGGGAAGCAGCTCATTCGTAGCCGGTCCAGACGAGAAGACATTCGCATCTTCGTCAACTTCGGATTGGGGTGAGACAGCTGCATTGTTCACTGCTCACAAACCATTCAGGATCACAGGCATGTCGATTTACTTCTCAGCAATCTACACTACTGGAAGCCAACCAATAACATTCACTCTTACTCATAACGGCAAGAAGCAGACATTCAATTCTGACGCAATTGATTTGCAGAACAAAGGTTGGTACACAATCACATTGAGCAATCCAATCGAGATTTCAGAGAATGGTGATTATTCATTGTCGGCTAAGCCTGCCAACGGATCTATTCCATTCTATGCTAATGGAAAAGACTACAACACATTCGCTAACAACGGAGATGTGATCGAGTTTACTGGATGCGACAAGGGTGAAGCTAACAATAAGCCGTTCCCTGCAATGATCAACTGGCAAATCCAGGCTGGTTCTGGTTGCGCGAGAGCAATGGTTCACGGAACTTATGAGCATGGATCAGGTGCCAACACAATTGATGCCAATGAGCTTGCTTGCAAACTGTATCCAAATCCTGCCGCAAATGTTTTGTTCGTTGAGATTCTTAATGAAGACGAGAATGCTTCCGTCCAGATCATAAGCATAGACGGAAAGGTTGTCTTGACAGAGCAGATGAACGCTTCCGATGCAGTCAACAGTGTTGATATATCTAATCTTGCAAACGGAATCTACACAGTGGTTGTAAACACAGAGTCGATCAACCAGGCATTCAGATTGATTGTGAAGAAATAATTCAAAAATGCAGAATATGAAATAAATCACTTTTTGCATTAAATACCAAAGGAGGGGACGCAATATCTTTTGCGTTCCTTTCTTTTTCTTTATATTTGTACTATCAATGGTTGATGATTGATGGTTGATAGGGGAAAAGCCTTCGTCTCACTAAAATATATGACTATGAGCAATAAGGAAGAATACAAAGAGATATGTAAGCGACATCCGGAAATACCAGTGTTCTCTCAATACTGGTGGATGAATGCCAGCAACGGTGACAACTGGGACGTATTGATCATACGTGACAAAGCCAACAATGTCATCGCCACAATGCCTTATGCCATATTCAAAAAATTTGGATTCACTCTGATCTCACAACACGAATTTTGCCAGCATACAGGCCCATTCATCTTCTATCCAGACACCGTCTTTGAAGGAAGATTGGCAACATATAAAAAGTTGGTGTTTGAGGAGAAAATATTCCAAAAGATAATAGACCAATTGGAGGAGATGCACGTAGACATGTTTTGGCAGAATTTTTCACCACGCATCACCAACCACTTGCCTTTCCACTGGGCAGGATTCAAACAATACACTCGCTATACCTACCGTATTCCAAACATCGGAGACTCGGAAGAATTATTCTCAAGAATCTGTATATCCAAGCAACAGTATATCCGTAAGGCTCAGAAAAGAGGTTTTGTGACTACTTTCGACATGCCTATTGATGAATTCTTAGATTTTCACCGTCGCACTTACAAAGAACGAGGAAAAGATGATCTGCTCGACAAATGGAACTGCAGACGCTTCATCGAAGAGGCTAAGAATGTCGGGCAAGGCACTATTGTCTGCACACGTGACACAGAAGGAAACCCACTGTCTGCGTATTTCCTTGTATGGGACTCAGAATGGGCATATTATATCTGGCTAGGTGTCGACCAAAAACGAAAAGGGGAAGGAGCACCGTCGCTAATGATATGGGACTCTCTGGAATATTTGAAAGGCAAAACTAAAGGTTTTGACTTCGAAGGCAGCATGAACCAAGGAATCGGATCTTCTCACCGTGAATTTGGGGCAGAACTTGTGCCATTCATCCACGTCCACAAATACTACAGCACGACATTCAAAATTTTGGACTATCTGAGAGGCACCGCCCAAAGGAGATGAAGAAGACTGCCCCAACCCTAGCATTCCAACAAAAAACTATTCTCCTTTAAGCCACCTGACTATCTTCTTCAAATTCCTCAACGGCACAACTCCGTAATTGTTGAGATCCAAACCTTCGTAGAATCTGACAAGAGTAGCGGCATTCGACTGTTTGAGAAAATAGCCTGCCAGATTGTTAGACGGATTATCTAGTTTATATAAAACACGAAACTCTTTCGGTCTGTCGATGAAACTTTGCAGAGTGACCACAGCGTCGCCCCTGGTGCCAAGAGAGATATACATAGCCTTCACCCTACTCTGCTGTATTTTAACGACATACTTTTCCTCATTCTCCTTCGTGGCACGAATTACTGACGCATCACCCTTCTTATAAACCACCTGAAGAGAATATTCAGAGATATTAGATTGTGCGGCGATATCCAGAGTCGCACACAAAAGCATTATAAAAAATAATAGATGTCTCATTTTTTCAATCATGCGACAAAAATAGAAAAATAATGGCGGAATCATATAAAATTTTGTTGCCCAACATAAAAAATCTCGGTTTTTGTTTTGTTTTACTAATTTTTTCCATACCTTTGCACCGCAATTCACAAAAAAGTGGTTGTATTTGGCCCATTAGCTCAACTGAATAGAGTATTTGACTACGGATCAAAAGGTTACAGGTTTGAATCCTGTATGGGTCACAAAAAAAGGAATGGCCCGTTAGCTCAACTGAATAGAGTATTTGACTACGGATCAAAAGGTTATAGGTTTGAATCCTATACGGGTCACCAAGGCTTTTGAAACTTCGGTTTTGAAAGCCTTTTTTTGTTATTCAACAAAAAATCTGTTTTGACGGAGGCATCCCAATTTAATGCGTCGGGATTTAGAATGCCTCTTCAAAAATAATGAGATGCCGATTAAATTTAACGTGAATTCGACGAATTATAATACTCCTATTATGACTGAGTTTTTACGAGGATTGTTAAGGGCGGAACGCCCTAACTTCCCCTCTCTCCGCGAATCCGCAAGGATGAGCGGTCAAAAACGCAATCATTGTGCTTCTATTAAAATATATGTGCTCGCCTACGGCTCGCACGTTAGGAGAGGGTTAGGGCGTTCCGCCCTTAACAATCCTCATTTATGACACTCCAACTATCATTTTTCTCCTGTTTTTTAATTTCATCGATTTGATGTTAAATTTAATTTATTTGAGTATGGAAATAGAAAAAGCAATCAAAGAGACAAACATCAACAAATATTACTCATTAAAAGAATATTTTTGCTCTGATGTTGATACATTCGCGTTTCCAAAAGAAGAGGCTATCAAGATAATTAATTATCTAAGAGAAGATTTTTTTCCTGTCACCGGATTGACTTTGTGGATTCTTGATGGAGAAGACTTCAAAATAGGATGTGCATGGTGGACCTGCGACGAGATAGAGAATGAAAATCCATATTCACATTTGAAAAGAAGTTGCGATACAGCCATCAAATACATAGAGGACATTACCGATGATTCCCAAAAAGATAATTTCTTATGGGAAATCGACTTTAGCCGAATGAAAGCATGAAAACCAAAGGAGAAGTCGGACATAAATCATAAAAGTCTGTCTTATTATTTGTAAAATTGCATTAATGCGACGGCAACAATTATGCATTATGCATTGTGAATTATGAATTAATTCTTATATTTGATGCGTAAGGATTTTCATTATTCACATCAGATACTTATGGCAGAAAAATTAGAAAACATCATAGATCTTCTTGACAGAGGCGTCAGGTTGTTTCCCAATAACACACTTACTCTTGACAAAAGAAACGGCAAATGGGAAAGTCTGACATTCACTCAGGTGAAACAGCAAGCCCGTCATTTTGCGGCAGGTCTAATCAAAATGGGTGTAAAGCCGGGCGACCGTATCGCTCTTATGAGTGAGGGGCGACGCGAATGGCTGATCACAGAGCTCGGTATGCTTATGGCAAAAGCTGTGAACGTGCCTCTTTCCATTAAACTGAATGTGGAGGGAGAAGTGTCATTCCGTCTCGCTCATTCAGGAGCTCGCTATCTGATTCTTTCAGCCCCTCAAGCCAAGCGTCTTGCCGACGTGGGGTTCGGCCCGGAAGGCATCACTTTGATCCATCTCGACAACTGTGATGCATTAAGTGACGGTGTAGCCACCTACGACAAGATTATCAAAGAGGGTGCGGAATGGCTTAAAGACTCCGACAATGCGGCCCATTTGGACGCTCTTATCGCTTCCATCGACAAAGACGACATGGTGAACATCAGCTACACCAGCGGCACGACGTCCGATCCCAAGGGCATCATGCTGACACACCACAACTACGTGTCGAACACTCTTCAGTCGGCTTCTCTTGTGAAAATATCTACAAACGACATCACTCTGACCATTCTACCTTGGGACCACAGTTTTGCCCACACCACATGTCTGTACTGCTTCATCTACTATGGAGCGACAATCGCGTCGCAGATTATCGGCAAGACCCCTATGGAGACATTGAAACTTATACCTCAGGCGATCAAAGAGGTACGTCCGACACTGATGATGAGTGTGCCGGCATTGTCGAAAGCATTCAGGAAAAACATCGAGTCGGGAGTAAAAGCAAAAGGCGACTTCGCATGGAAGATGTTCGAATTCTTCCGCAAAAATGCCTACGCATATAATAAAGACTATTTCCACAGAGGCTCAGGCTTGAGTTTCTTGCGTAAACCACTCGTATGGCTTGGCGACAAGATCTTGATGAGCAAGATACGTGAGAATTTCGGCGGACGTCTGCAATACTTCATCGGAGGAGGCGCGCTGCTTGATGTTGAGCTTCAACGATTCTTCATGTCTGTCGGCATCCCTATTTTCCAGGGCTACGGATTGAGCGAGGCATCACCAGTGATCAGTTCCAACGTTAGCGGACGAGCCAAGTTCGGAAGTTCCGGCACTCCCGTCAAGTTTATGGACATCACCATCTGTGATGCCGACGGAAAGATTCTGCCAAACGGAGAGAAGGGAGAGATCGTGATCAAGGGAGGCAATGTGATGAAAGGATATTGGAAAAACGAGACTGCCACAAAAGAGACCATCGTCGACGGATGGCTACACACGGGAGACATGGGCTACATTGACCCAGACGGATTCCTACAAGTGCTTGGACGCTTCAAGAGTCTGCTTATCTCTAGCGACGGAGAGAAATACTCTCCTGAGGGAATTGAAGAAAGCATCGTGGAATTGTCTCCGATTATCGAACAATGCATGCTCTACAACAACCAGTCGCCATACACCATAGCCCTTATTGTGCCAAACACACCAGCACTGAAAGCCCGTTTGGAAGAGCACGGTCATGGAGACCTCACCAAACCAGAAAATCAAAAGATCGCGACAGAGATGCTTTGGAACGAGATCTGCCAAATGCGTAAGGGTGGCAAATATGCAGGCCTACATCCAGAACGATGGCTGCCAGCCACTATGGGAGTGTTGAGCGAAGGGTTCACAGAAGCCAACCACATGCTCAACTCAACAATGAAGATGGTACGACCAAAAGTTTGCGAGAAATATGCAGATCTGATCGATTTCTTGATGACTACAGAAGGAAAGAATATCTTCAACGACAAAAATTTGGATTCAATATCAAAATTATAATTTGAAGGGGCGGGCACACGACTCGCCTCTTCATTTATAAAACATTTTCTCACCATCATGAATGATTTATTGGAAAACATCTCCCGCATCCACACCACCGAAATGGGGAAAAATCGCATACGCCGCAATCTGACACTTACAGACGACACCGATGTAGTGAAATATTGTGTCGACGTGATTCTTCGAGACAACTGCGTCATCACCAGACAAGGGAAAAATTGGTATGCGGAATCTGATGGTGAGAACATCACCGTCAACTCCTCTTCATTCACTATTATAACAGCGAAAAAACGAAATTTGGCAATGTAGGGCCACTCCATTTTTATCGACGAATTTCCATTCGACAGACAAAAAAAACTCTATTTTATAGACAAAATCCACTTTTTTTACGACAAAATCGAATCTATTTGTTTTTTTTCTTACTTTTGCCCCAACGTTGATAACAAAAGAAAGGGATATGAAACAAATTTACAGTTTAACAAAAATGTTAAAGCCGCTAATCTCAACAACATTAGCTGCGACAGCTATTACAGCCTCCGCTTCTGTGACCATCACAGAGATTATGCCGAGCAACATCGCCACAACAGTGAGCGACAAGTTCGACTACAATGGCTATGTTGAATTCTACAACGACGGCGAACCAATCAATTTGTACAGTTGGTTTGTAAAAAACACAAAAGAAGGCAAATTTAATTGGAATTATGAGATGGGAAAGGCTCATATATTGCCAACAGGCTACAGTCTGATGTTCTTTGGAAAAGAAGAGACTTCGAGTGAGACAGCCAAGAAAGTACATCCTCTATACGTAGGAAGCATACCAAAAAAATTGACTGCAGACGAAGGTTCAGTTGTTTTCTACAATGCCAATGGAGATTCTATCACATTTTCGTATCCTGCACAATACCCTCACGTCTCTTATTCAAAAGAGGGTTATATGGAGCCTACTCCAGGAGCGAAAAACGGAGCCGCATATAAGATCGGAGAGAGAGTGGCAAAACCTGTGTTTGGAGGAACACCATCTGGACTGATCGGAGCAGGCAACACTGCGACAGTGGAATTGTCGTGTAAGACAGAAGGAGCAAAAATCTACTACACACTAGACGGAAGCATACCAACATTGCAAAAAGGCATTGAATACACAGCCCCTATTGAAGTGTCCGACAACACAATCATCAGAGCAAAAGCATTCAAAGACGGAGTGCTTTGGAGCGACGTTGCGACAGCATCCTACTTATATTTGGGAGAATACTATGAAGAGTGTGGAGAGACAACTCTTCCAATCGTCTCAATTGTAGCAGACAGCATCGATCTCTACAGTGATTCCTTAGGCTGTTGTGCAGTTGGAACAAACGGAGCACGCACAATATGTTCTTCAGATAAGATCAAGGTTGCCAACTATCATCAGGAATGGTATCGTCCTGCAAACTTCGAATACTTTGTCGACGGAAAGTCAGTCAACAGTCAGGAAGTAGAAGTGGCACTACAGGGAGGATGTTCTCGTTCACATGGTGTGAAAAGTTTTAAGATCAAGACAAACAAACGTACTGGAGACAACAAATTCCAATACAACAAGTTCTTCGCAGACAGAGACTACACGAAATACAAGGCTCTTACTTTGAGAAACGGAGGCAACGGATTCGGATACCTGTTTCCTCGTTGGCGCGACGGATATATGCAGAATTTGGCAAAAGGCATGAACATTGATTTACAGGCATATATGCCGGTGGCTTACTTTCTAAACGGAAAATTTCACGGAATGATGGGTTTGCGTGAAAGAATGGATGAAACATATCTTTACCAAAACTATGGAATCGAGGAAGACGAAATCGACTTTTTGAAAGTAGTAAATGGAACAGGCTACGTCGCTCAGTACGGTTCAAACAAAGATTTCTATGCAATGCAGGAGTACGCATACGAGCATCATCAAGATCCTGACTTCTTCGACAAAATGTGTGAGATGATGGATATGGACGAATATATCGACTATCAGATTCTTGAACAGTTTGTCGGAAACACAGACTGGGTGATCAACAACATCAAAGTATGGAGAAAGAAAAACGGCGGAAAATGGCGTTGGATGGTTTACGATACAGACTTCGGCTTGTCGCAACATACAAGTGTATCAAAAAACATGATATCATTCGCTAAAACCAACGGCGACAGTACCTACACAATGTTGTTCGAAGGTTTGATTCAAAATGAGGACTTCAAATATAAATTTGCCGATAGATTCATGTTTGCGATGGACAAATACTTCAACAAAGAACGAGCTATGGCTCTTGCCGATTCCATGTACAACCTTACAAAAATTGACATGTGTGCCACTATGGCCTGTGAAGATTTCGGATATGTCGGCAATCAGACAAAATATGACGGAGAGATCAGAAGTATGCGTAATTTCGTCACTCAGCGACCTCCATACGTTCAAAAGCAATTGGCTGCTTTATTGAAATTGAAAAATACGACAGCAGATGTCACAGTCAGAGTAGAATTCGACGGTGATGAAACCCCTGATTATGTATATTGGGTCAACAAGAATGAATTCAAGAATGAAGTGTTCAGCCAACCTTTGTTCGTTGGTGAGCGTGTGAAAGTAGACTTGAGATTGCCATTAGGATACAAGGTCGCTAATTGGACTGTGAACGGAACTCTGACTGAAGATCCTTCCACAACAATGACTATCGACAGTGCTAGTGCTGAAGGCACTGACATTCAAGTGTTGTTAACAAAAGACGAAGAATTCAAAATTCCAAGATTGTTCATCAACGAGGTTTGCGCTTCCAACGGTGCTACTCTAGACGAATTCGGATCCGCGCCAGACTGGATCGAGATCTACAACAGCGAGGCGTACGATGTTGATTTGGCAGGTATGGTTGTCAAAAACGTGACAGCAGGAGCCAAATCCACAATCCCTTACGGTTCGTCTTCTTCTGTCATTCCAGCCAAAGGTCATGCGGTGCTTTGGGCAGATAAAGGCAAAAACGACGGTGCTCTTCACCTGAACTTCAAGCTAAACGACGCTATCGAGCAGAAACTACAGTTGATTTTGCCGTTGACATCAGGCGACACACTGATAGACGAGATGACATACAAGCTTCACGAACGCAACTTCTCTTACGGACGTGTCACTGACGGAGACACTGCGATGACTATATTCGCGAAATGTGATGAGGCGGCATACGGTCTGCAGAAAAATTCTCCTCACGCAGCCAACGGAAGCATCATCTGCTCGTCTGAAACCATTGATGATGTGGAGCAGGTCGACGCAATTGCAGAAACCATCGTCTATCCTAACCCAACAAGCACAGCATGGACTATAAATGCGGAAGGCGACTATGTGGTGACAACAATGCTCGGTCAAGTTGTCGAGATGGGAGAGGCTGAGGTTGGAACTCAAATCGGAGACAATTATCCGTCAGGTGTCTATGTTCTGAAAATAAACGGCACTGCGACGAAGATTGTAAAACAGTAATTCTCTCATATATCCAATTAATTAGATTTGCGGTGGCGATGATTCGTCGCCGCAATTTTTTATTATGCTGTCCGAAAAAATTGAGGATTGTTAAGGGCGGAACGCCCTAACCCCTCTCCTCCTCCACGAACCCGAAGGGTGAGCGGAACGATTTTTATTTGAATTTTCAATTGTATTTCATCAAAATGCATTATATTTGCATCAATAAAAAACGTACAAAAAAAATATTTTATGGCAATACCTATGACAAATATCCCTGTTCTAACAGGAAAAGTAGCGGAACGATTCGTCGAGCAATGTGAATACAACGCAAAGCATCTTGCTGGCACGCAATGGAGTCAAGAAAGAGAAGACAGATTTAACGCAATCATTGAGAAGTTCAACAATCGAAAAATCAAATCAAAAAATGATTAGATTAGGAGCATTGGGAACTCGAATATTGTATAAAATTCGACGTTGCTCCATACGTAAATAAGCAATAATCAAGACCATGACTCCAAAAGAACTTACGGATTTCATCAGACAAGAAGCGGACGGATGCCCGATATTGATCATTATGATGGGTATTCCTGCGTCCGGGAAAAGCACGTTTGTGGCCCGACATCTGCAAGATTTCTCACGTATCAATCTTGACAACCTGCGCACTCGAGAAAGAGAAGACGCAATGCTCCACGCTCTATTCCTTTCAGAAGAGGATATCGTCGTCGACAACACCAACGTCTCTCCGGAAGAAAGAGAGAAATATTTCCAGCTCGCTGATCAAAACGGCTATATGACTGTAGGAATTTTCATGGAAAGCATTCTTTCCGACTGTCTGAAAAGGAATGCCCAAAGAGAAGGCGACGCGAGGATTCCCGACTTTGGCGTGGAAGCACGTGCGAAAGATTTGACTCCGCCGACAGAAGAAGAGCCTTTCGACTTTCTGTTTTATGCTAAAATGAAAGACGGAGATTTTGAAGTGAATGCTAAATGCTAAATGCTAAATGCTAAATGCTAAATGCTGAATGCTAAATGCTAAATGCTGAATGCTAAATGCTAAATGCTAAATAAAAAATTAATTTTTAATTCTTAAATTTTAATTTTTAATTTCAAGGATTGACGCCCTAACCTCTCCCAAAATGCGAGCCGTAAGGCGAGCACTATATAATTAAAAGCATTTTACCGCTCGCCCTTTGGGCTCGCGGAAGAGATTGGGTTAGGGCCCAAATCGATCAAACATGGGCCCTTAACAATCCTCATTTTAAGCTGAATAATGAGTCATTTTAAGCAAAATTGATCAGCTTCTAAATCAAAAAAGAAATGCAGAACACTAAATTTAGCATTCTGCATTTTTAATTTCTAATTCAATTCAGCATTTCGCATTTATAATTTTGAATTTTATTTCATTTTGACCTTCATCTTGATGTCTGTCTTAGGACGGTCGCCAGGATTAGTCTCAACAGCGGCAATTTTGTCGATCACATCAAGTCCCTCAACAACCTCTCCAAACACAGTGTACTCATTGTCAAGGAATGGTGTGCCTCCGATCTCCATATAGTCCTTACGCATCTGCTCAGGCATCTTGACACTCTGCTTGTCCTTGAACTCAGTCTCAACTGTTTTCACCAGTTTGTCCTGAAGAGCCTGTAGGCCAGCCTGATCACGGTTGATACGCATAGCCTTGATCGAATCCTTGTTTTCCTGAACCAACTGGTCGAATCTTGCCTGCATTGCTTTCTGACCTAGTGCACGCTCCATCTGATTCAACTCATTCTCGTTGTATTTCTTACCCTGGACGATGTAGAACTGGCATCCAGAAGATCTCTTCTCAGGATTAACCTGGTCACCCTGACGTGCCGCAGCAAGAGCACCCTTCTTATGATAGTGAGTAGGATAAACAAACTCAGCAGGCACTGTGTAGCCCACGTCGCCAGCGCCAAGCTGTTTGCCGGCAGGAGCTTCCTTTGAATCAGGATCACCACCCTGCACCATAAAATCCTTTATAACACGGTGGAACAACAAGTCGTTGTAGAACCCCTCCTTCACTAGTTTCAAGAAATTGTCGCGGTGCTGAGGAGTATCGTCGTAAAGACGGACAATCATTGTGCCATACTCACACTCAATCTTTACCAAATTCTCTTTTTCTTTTGCTTCCATTCCCATAATGCTTGCCATAAACATGGCGATGAATAATATTAGTTTCTTTCTCATTACTTTCTTTGATCTCATGAAATTAGATAAAATTGTTTCTTGTCAACGACAGACATATACATCCACCGTCTTTCTCGGGCAAAAATAGCAAAATTTGGTGAATTTTTTCGCGAATTGACATTATATTATGTGCTCGCCTACGGCTCGCACGTGGGGAAGGGTTAGGGCCCAAATCGATCAAACATGGGCCCTTAACAATCCTCATTAATGTCACTCCAACTATCGTTTTTCTCCTATTTTTTAATCTCGTTCCACGTTATATTAATTGATTTCCTTCTCTTTTTCTCATAATAAAGTCGTAGACTTTCTCTAAGAACTCTTATTCTCTGTGGTTTTATATGTGCTCGCCTTCGGCTCGCACTATGGAAGAGGGTTAAGGCCCAAATCAATCAAACATGGGCCCTCAACAATCCTCGACTATGACAGAATCAATATAAAAAAATATGAGCTATAGAGTTCACAATTCACCCATCATCACACATAAAAACAACTCCTTTTATCAACAATACGCATTATTTTAGCAAAAAAAGCATCAAAGATTTTTATTAAACAGAAACTATTCTTACTTTTGCACTCGCATTGCACATAAGTTACCAAGTGAAATAGTAAAAAAAATTAAAATTCAATAAAATGAAGAAAGATATTCATCCAGAGTCATACCGTCCTGTAGTATTCAAGGACATGTCAAATGGCGATATGTTTGTTTCACGCTCTACAGTGGCTACAAAAGACACTATCGAAATCGAAGGTGAGACTCTTCCATTGGTAAAGCTTGAAATCTCTAGCTCTTCTCACCCATTCTACACTGGTGTTAAGAAGATGGTTGACACAGCTGGACGTGTTGATAAGTTCCTTAGCAAGTACGGTAACCGTAAGAAGTAATAAAGGGCTTGTCTTTATACAGCATAAGGGACATTTACCAATATTGGTGAGTGTCCTTTTTTAATTTAACTTTATTTCATCACCTCTATCTTTGAGATATGAAAGTAGCTATTTTTGGAAATGTAAACCGTGAGGAGGTTGCGATCTATTCTGCAAAACTCATTTACGAGCTAGGCAAACGTAATGTGGCTATCACATGTGAGCCCTATTTCTTGGAATTTCTCGACAGAAATGGTGTCAACACTCAGGATATCACCACTTTCGCCGAAAACAAAGAGATTGATGCCGACGTTGCATTCAGCGTCGGAGGTGACGGTACGTTCATCCGCTCTGTCGCTAAAATCGCGCGACGTGAGATTCCTCTGCTCGGTATAAATGCCGGACGCCTCGGTTTTTTGGCCGATGTCGACGGTGAAAAGGAGATTGTCAAAGCAGTAGAGGCTATCGCTTCTGGCAACTATAAGGTGGAGGACCGTCCTCTGCTAAAGCTGTCTACCGATGGAAAAAGATTTTCCAAATTTAACTACGCAATCAACGAAATCGCAATCTTGAAGCAGGACACCTCTTCAATGATCGCAATCAACACATATATAAACGGTGAGTTCGTGACCAAATATCAGGCCGACGGTCTTATCATCGCCACTGCCACTGGCTCTACTGCATACGCCATGAGCGTCGGAGGACCAATCGTAGTGCCGCAAGCATCCAATTTCATAATCACTCCCGTTGCACCACACAGCCTCAGCATCCGTCCTCTTGTCGTGACCGACGACTGCCTGATGGAACTATCTGTGGAGAGCCGCAACGGTCAGTTTCTGATTTCCCTCGACGGCAGATGCGAAGTTTTCCCTGAAGATATCCGTCTGAAGGTGAGAAAAGCTGATTTCTGCATGAAAACAATCCGTCTTCACAACCACTCTTTCTACACTACTATCCGAGAGAAACTGATGTGGGGAACAGATCAAAGAAAATACTAATTTGAAATTAGGAATTAGAAATGCGAAATGCGAAATTCCTAACTTTCAACTCTCATCTTTAATCTTTCAACTTTCATCTCTAACCTTTCAACTCACAACTTCATATGAACAAGGAAGATCTTAAAATCGTATATATGGGCACACCAGATTTCGCGGTCGAACCGTTGAGACGTCTGGTGGAAGACAAATATAATGTGGTGGGTGTTGTGACTATGCCAGACAAACCCGCTGGACGTGGCCACAAATTGCAGTTCTCACCAGTAAAACAATATGCCGTCGACAATAATCTGCACGTGATGCAGCCAGAAAAACTGAAGGCTGAGGAGTTTGTGAATGAACTCCGCTCTCTCAATGCAGACCTCTTCATCGTGGTGGCATTCCGTATGCTTCCTGAAGTGGTGTGGGCTATGCCACGTCTCGGCACATTCAACCTTCACGGTTCTCTCCTTCCTCAATATCGTGGAGCCGCCCCATTGAATTGGGCTGTGATCAACGGAGAAAAAGAGACCGGAATCACTACATTCTTCCTGACTCATGAGATTGACACAGGAAAGATCATCCAACAGGAGAAAATAGCTATCAATGAGGAAGATAACGTCGGCACTATCCATGACAAACTGATGATCATGGGTGGCGACCTTGTGCTCGATACTGTCAAGAACATCATCGCCGGCACCGTCAAGCCAAAACCTCAGGAGGAACTATACGCGTCGGAATCAGAGTTGAAACCAGCCCCAAAAATCTTCAAGGAAACTTGCCATCTGGATTTCAACAACCCGACAGAAAACATCCACAACCTAGTGCGTGGACTTTCTCCCTACCCTGCAGCTTGGGCAAACCTCTCTGCTGAAGGCAAAGAGGATCTGCAGATGAAAATCTACGAAACTAAAAAGGAAATCTGCCAACACAATGAGACTCCTGGCACACTCGTGACAGACGGAAAAAAATTCCTGAAAGTCGCCACAAAAGATGGCTATCTTCATCTTTTGCAGATACAAGTGCCAGGCAAAAAACGCCTTTCCATCGAGGATTTTCTTCGTGGATTCCGTTTCGATGCAGAATATAAATTGTCTTAAACGCAGACGGAATGATAGATAGAGACAGCACGATATGCGCCATAAGCACTGCTGCCGGCGTTGGTGGAATAGCAGTGATAAGAGTGTCGGGACCAGATGCTATCAGCATCGTCGACGGGATATTCTCCTTCAGCAAGAGCAAGAAGTTGAAAGACTGCCCCACTCATGTGTTGAAATATGGGGTTATAGCCGACGGGAATGAGACCATCGACGATGTGGTGTGTGCCATCTTCAAGGATGGAAAATCCTACACCGGAGAAGACACAATCGAAATATCATGCCACGGATCTATCTATATCCAAAAGAAAATCATTGAGTTGCTCCTTCGCAACGGTTGCAAGATGGCAGGGCATGGCGAGTTTACCCAGCGAGCCTATCTCAACGGAAAAATGGACCTGTCGCAAGCAGAAGCAGTGGCAGATCTGATCGCGTCGACATCAGCAAAAGCCCATCATATAGCGGTGAAGCAGATGAAGGGAGGCTTCTCTAACGAGTTGATGCAGCTGAGAATGTCGTTGCTGGAATTCGTGTCGCTCATCGAGCTTGAACTGGATTTCAGCGAAGAAGACGTGGAGTTTGCCGACAGAGCAAAGCTACGGGAGTTGATTGCAGCCATAGAGCAGAGAGTCAGCAAGTTAGCCAACTCATTCAAGGCAGGCAACGCCATCAAGAACGGCATTCCGGTGGCAATCGTCGGCGAGACGAATGTGGGAAAATCGACACTGTTGAACCTGCTGCTCGGAGAAGAGAGAGCCATCGTCAGCGACATCCACGGCACGACACGTGACACTATCGAAGACACCTTGCAGATCGACGGATACACACTCCGACTGATCGACACCGCCGGCATCCGCAACACAGACGACGCGATAGAGAATCTTGGAATACAGCGTTCGTACAAGATGATGGAGCAGGCCGATATTGTGATCCTCATCGTCGACGCATCACGAGACGAGAATGAAATCGTTAAATTCATCAACGCACAACAGCTGCAGGATAAACTTGTGCTTCTACTGTTCAACAAATCAGACATTTGTGAACAAGACAAATTGAATAGACTACTCAACAACAAATATAATTTTAATGCCACAGCACTCTCCATCTCCGCAAAGAATGGAGTCGGCAAAGAGGCAATAGAATCAGCGTTGGCAAGATTCGCAGAATCCATCGCAGGCGAAGACAACGACATCATTGTGACGAGTGCACGCCACTATGCCGCCCTATGCGACGCGCTTTCCAGCATCGACCGTGTGAAAGAAGGCCTCGACACCAACCTGTCCGGCGACCTCATCAGCCGTGACATACACGACATCCTCGACGCACTCGCATCCATCACAGGTGGAGAAATCACCACCGACGAAGTGCTGGGAAATATCTTCAAGCATTTTTGCATCGGGAAATAGATTTTGCGTGGGAAAGTAAAAGCAAACATCCGCAAATATAAAAATACATAAAATATGTAACGTCTAGATTTTTACAGATATTCATTCAAAAATGGAAATTTAATAAGCAAGCAGTTGAGGGTGGCTTACCCTCATTGCATCAATAAAACACTGACACCATTCTTTATCTTTTGATGAGAGTAATTCTCGTTGTATCAAAAGTTTACAAAGATTATCATCCATTCCAGAAAATAAGATTGTCAACATGTTTGTTGCCCCTGCGATATTTGAAGGAGTAACCACACCTATAAACAATGAATTTGCAGCCTTTATAACTTCTTCAGCAGATGGTAAGTGATATTTCATATTTTCCAAACATGTATGATAATTGTTAGTACTCGACCGAGAACACAAATCATATTGTTCTCGAATATACTCAGCAGACATCGGATAACCGACATTACCACATTCAAGCATCAATTGTCCCCAATCTTCGGCTTTATCTCTCCTTGTCAAAGAAAGCCAATTAAATACAGACATAATTGGGAGAGTCTTTATGAATTTTCTTGTATAAAACCAATCTTCCGTCAACAACAATCTACTTTGCCCTGCCAGCAAAAGACAATCGAGAGTTATTCTAGACGTAACTTCTTGCCTTATTTCTGGTTTAATGTTCATACTTTCTTCAACAGTCTTGATTGTACATCTCTCAGATACCCACGTTTCCAAATTTTTTAGTTTATTCCACAATCCAGTCTTACTCTCATCAATGTTCTTGATTGTCAATTTTTCTATCAAATTACGAGAGAACACCTTCGGCAAACCTTTCTCTTCATTTATTATATCTTGTTTCAATGCAAACATAATAGACTTTGGCAAGATGAATTTCTTGTCACAAGAAAGTCCGTATCTCATGTCATATTCATGAATGGAAATTAAAGAGGATATATCTAATACTACTTCTGCTTTACAAATATCATAATCTTCTGGTATAATATTGTTGTATGCCTCATTAGGAACACCGCATACCATAAAATTTCCAAAAATCTTTTCATAAAAGCCAATGAACAGATCACAACTACTCACAAAACAAGACAAAGGCGTTTCACCATTTCTATATTGCATTAAACGAGCCTGCTCTTTTTGTCTATCTTCGTCTGTTTTACCAATCATTTTTCGCAATGCGCCAAGAGGATCTTCATTAAAACCATAATCATCAAGATTAAACATTTTGATAGATTTACTGCTTGCTGACTTCTGCACTTCTTCATACACATCTTTTGTAAATTTATAATACTTAGTATGTATAGCTAGAATCTCAATTTCGTCCAGTCCATTGCGAAGTTTTAGTCTGTCTTTTTTTCTATGACCGCACAAATCTTCATATACCGAACCGCTTGAAACAATGACATCCTTGTTTTCATTATTCATATTAATGGAAATAAAATCTCCAATTTCTATTATTTCTTTTTCTGGTGAAACAAATCTATCCACCTCTGGATTCATATGCCTATTAATCCAAAAATCCTTCAATGTCTGATCTTGTGTACGAATGATTTGTTGATACAAAAATTCCAAGGCGAACTCTGTTTCGCCTATAGTATGATAAATATCAAATAAAACCATAACATAATCTGCCTGGAGAGTTAATTCTATCAATCGGTTTTCGTAACTAATTATCTCACTTTCATGATTACTATGTCTATATAATGCTTGAATATGATTTATCAGCACGCAATCATTGTTCGGATTTAGATTCATCATCTCTGTTGTAATCTGAAGACTTCTGTCATAGTCCAAGACTTCCATTGACAATTGCAATTCTAATGAGAGATTATTTATATCAAGATTTCCCGCAGAACGCAAGTCCCCAAGAAGATGATAAAGTTTCTGTCTACAATTTAGGTTTTCTCTATAATAATCTATTAAAAGTGCAGATCGGATGTCTAATATTTTTTTATCAACACAACTTTCAAGCAATTCAATAGCAAATTCAAGCTTATTCTGTTTTTTTGCTATTATCGCAACGAATGGCAAAATATATTGGGGGTAATTTGTTTTTTGCCTTAAAAGGAATTCAACATCAACTTCTTCATCTAAACAGTTTTTTGAAAACTCGACAAAAACACGATGAGATAAATCATTTATAAATTGAATTTTAACAATATATTCTTTTACAGAATCATATAATACTTGAACCGTACTAAACAAATAATTCGTCAGATGGTCAGGAAACACGACTTGTTTTTCTGCTGCGAATATAAAGACATTAACACATTCCTGCATGTCATTATTCATAAACGCTAACATAAAACGAAGATTGATTATGGATGCTAATTCTGGACCTTCATATTTCTTCAGGAGTTCTTTCGCTTCATTATAGTTCTTTGCATCATTAAGAATATAAGCATATCCTAAATAATATATTTCCTTCATTTCTTCATTTGGTTTAGCATTAGCCAAATCATCAATCCATCTAGAATTCTGATCATTCAAATAACCTGTTAATGCATGAATGAATACGGTATCAGGCAATATATTATCAATATCGGTTGTTTTCAAAAGATTAAGATATTGGTCTGATTTCTCAAACAAATCTTTAGCATATTGATTATACATTGATTTCACATTTCTATTAAACGTAAAATTTTGACAGAAACGAGTCATGGCGACAGACAAATCCATTAACCAAAGCGGAAAATTCTCTGTTGTAATAAGATTTAAATGATTATACTCATAGGTGTCAATATCAACACCTATATCACCAGTTTTACAGCCACCGAGCATTAACACATATGCTAAAACATATTGTTTGTCAATGGAATCTGGGAGTTTGTCAATTTCATCTCTTAAGTTACTCGCATTTAACAATCGTGGGATAAAGCACCAGAAATTATCTGAATTTACTTGAATCAATTCATCAGCATATTTTTGTGCATCTATATATGACTTCTTTCTGCATAATTCATAAATCATCCCTATTATAACATAGGGCATATCGATAGCATGACTCTTTATTAATTGATATGCTTTGTAATGAAATTCATTACTGTCTTCTCCTTTAATATATTTAGCACACTCTCCAAGCATAAAATAAATTCTTGCACGAAGGACTAAATCATTTTCAAATCCAATTTCTACTTCTTTTAATATTGTTTTTAGTAGAGTAAAGGTACTTCTAATTTTCAAAGAAGAAATACTTTTTTCAAGTTCTGGTAATATGTGTTTTATCGTTGATGAGCCATTGGTTTTCAATTCTGCAGAAAGAGCTTCAACAGATGTTTTAAGATCATCTAGTTTTGCCCCATTATCCCGAACATCAGAATGTATTTGGCTAACGGTTGTTTCAATAGAATCCAATCGTTTGTTCAAATCATGAAAAACCCCTTCTAAATTAGAATCCTTCCCGTTAAAAACCAGATATACAACAACAATTAATACTATTGCTGCGATATAGCAATAGCTCATTATACTGCTAAAAGAATCCCATTGAAACGTCAATAATAGTTTCCAAAAACCGGTAGTTTCGTCATATGAAATAGCTGCATTTATAATTGGACAAACAATGGAAGTCACTTCAAATCCTACTCCTAATATCCTTAAAGCTAATATCACAACTTTGGTTGGAGTACCTTTATAGTAATAATCTACCACTCTTAAAGCAACTACAGAAAAGAGTTCTTTCCAATAGGATGGTTTTTCGTCTTCATTTCTTTTGCTGCTTCTATATAGAAATAAAGATATAATTACGATTATTAGAAAAACTATTATCATAAATATAAAAATTAGAAATACAAATGTTAAAAAGATACCAATTTTATATTATCCACAACAGAGTATTCCTCAATTTTTCGTTTTCTCTCACGACTTCTACGAATTCTGTTTGTCCAGTTTCTTCAGATTGAGGAACTTCCATTGTGTCGGCGGATAATACTTGTAGAATTCAAAATCATACCATACCCATTCCATTCAATGAATAAAGCCCCAGATAATAAATTTGACTTTATACAAGCTACACCATGACAAAATTACAAAAAATCCTAAATATTTTTCACCGCCTTTTCCTCACCGACCTTATTCCCTTCATAAATGTTAGCACGCACCAAGCGAAGTGGTGCTTACGATTTCAGACAAGTAGAGTTCTCCAGACGCCTTATGTCAAATCAATTCAATCACTCACTGCGTCACAAACACCCTCCAGCTTCCTTCTTTCTCTCCACGCTCAACATATTTCTTTTGAATGAGTTGGTCTAGCAATTTCTGGATGGAGGTGATGCTGATGCCTGTAATTTCTTTCATGTCTGCCAAAGTGAGTGATGGTTCGGTACGCATGGCATTGAGTATCTTTGTATAGTTGGGTGTGCGGAAAGCTATTCGTTCTCCGTCATACCACCACACATTTTCATCTTTCTCACTAACAAACAAGACATCGTTATAAATCTCAGTGGCTACCAGGTCGTTGAAATACTTCAAAAACGGACGGATATCCTTTATGTCTGCATGTGCTCCATCACTTGGCACAGGACCAACTTCTAGATCTGTCTGATGTAATGCTTCCAAATACTCACTCTTCTTTCGGCTTCGCACTACTATCATCGGATAGTTGTGACGAGTAAGAATAAAATTCACCATAAGTCTGGCAATTCGTCCATTTCCATCTTCAAATGGATGTATACGTATATAGCGATAATGAAATAGTGCAGCCAGTTCTACTGGTGAAAGTTTTCCTTCCTGCTCTGCCTTGTTATACCAATCCACTAAGTCTGCCATCAAACTAGGAGTCTCCTCTGGAGAAGCGTATTCAAACCGATCTCCATAACGAGTGATGACGCTGTTAGGACGTGTTTTATATTGACCTGCATGAATCACATAGCTGGTTTGTACTCCACCAGGTAAATTTCGATAAACGGTATAGTCTTCACGAAGCAGTGTCTTATGCAATGTGCGGATAAAATTCTGTGTAAGTGGAATTTCCTTAACAGCAGCCTCTTCTGTCATCATCTTCAAACCAACATTGCTGGCCGCCATTTCCTGAACATCTCGCACATCAGCCTCACCTATTACTTTACCAAAAAGTAACAGAATCTCCGTCTGGCCATAAGTCAATGTATTTCCTTCTATGTGGTTGCTATTATAATTGAAATCAACAGTGAAACGACGGCTCAGTCTTTCTCTGTCCTTCTCAGATAGCGGCAACAACTCTTGCCATGCTGCCAATGCTTTTTTGATATTTAAATACTTCATACGGCTACAGTTATATCAAATAACACGACAAATATAAAAAAAATCTCCTCAAAATGGTTATAACGCTACAACCTTTTTGAAAACATTTTGTCCATTTTATAAAAACATCAAAACACAACAAGGTTAAAAATAAACCCTGTTTTTTTATTTTTCAACTTCAAGTCTACTTCATCCCCTCGTCGTTCCAATTCCATGAAGAATTGATTTTCAATTTTCTTCAAAATAATCCCATACTGCATAAAAAACATACTTTTTTATGCAGTACAAAGTAATTATTGAATAAAATAGAGAAGTAAATGGATATTCATAGGTTCTTCCAAGTAGCGTCTTCCAGACGCACTAGGGCTTCATTCTCTCCGCCCCGCACATCCTCCGCTGCACTGCGTATGTACGGGGTTACTGAAATAGCGTCTTACAGACGCGGTGATCTCTCTCCCTCTGCCCCGCCCCGCACATACTCCGCTGCGCTGTGTATGTACGGGGTTAATGAGATAGCGTCTTACAGACGCGGTGCTTCGTGTATCAATTGACGCAATAAAGAAAAAAGTAAAAAAGGTTGTAACGCTACAACCTTTTAAGCCGTTTGGAGCGTCATCACCGACATGGATAGTGAGATGCGTCTTACTGATGCAACGACGGCATGACGTACACCGTTTCCTTTTCGTGGGAAGCGCAGTCGTGATGGTCGCATGATTCAAGTGAGTCCTTCAGTTCCCCACTCTGATAAGCCGTCAACACGTCGTCTACCTTGCCATGACATCCTCTTACGACTGCGATACCGTGAGCTGACAATTTGTTGTATGCCCCCATACCCATGTTGCCAGCCAACATGACGGAGATTCCCTTCTCCTGCATGACTGACGCGATATTCGACTTGCATCCGCAGCCCTCTGGGGAATCCAATCGATCTTTCTTCACTACCTGATTCTGCTCGTCGAGTGTCACTATTGTATAGTAGGCACAGTGTCCGAAATGGTCGTCCACCATCTCCTCTCGTGTAGGAATTGCTATAATCTTCATCATAAAAAGTTTAATTTCCGACGTGAATATAGTAAAAATCTCACATATACGACGCTATCATTTTTGTAAAATATTGGCTATCTTTGTTCCTATCATATTTTTATTCACAAAATCTACTGGTGTATGGAAAAACAGGTGGTGGCGATAACTGGAGCCGCAGGAAATTTAGGAAGTATTTTGGCGGAGGGTTTTCTATCTGACGACGTTGAGTTGCATCTTCTTTGGCATAAGAAACCTTTGTCTGATTCTCTGCTGGCCAGCGAGAAAGTGAAGCCTTTCCAGGTGGATTTGAGCGACGCGAATACAATTGTAGATTCACTAAAAGGAGTCGACACGGTTATCCATTTCGCAGGAATCCTTTTTATGGGAAATCCAGAAAAGTTTCTTCCGACCACCAACACCCAATATTTTTCAAATCTGCTTCAAGCGGCTAAGACAGCTGGTGTCAAGAAGGTGGTTCTGTTCAGTTTTCCTCATGTGGAGGGGGATACTTCTCCTGAGCATCCTGCGACTGGAAGGTTGGATGGCACGCCCAATTCAGCACATGCCAGGACACGTTTGGAGGAAGAGAAATTGCTGATGGCAGAAACAGGGTTCCAGAAGGTGATCCTACGTTGTGGAATGGTCTATGGGAAAGGAATACTTATGATTGACGCAGCACATTGGTTTTCAAAGTATTATCTATTGGGTATATGGAAAGAACCTAATTATATACATCTTATTTCCACGGCGGATTATGTAGCCGCAACGAAAGCTGCCATTCTCTCACCGACTGCATCAGGCATCTATCATCTTGGCGACGAAGGGGTTCAGACGCTCAAGGAGTTTTTGGATGAGGCGACGAAGGAGTGGCATACGCACCGACCATGGGTGATGCCGATGTGGATGATCCGTACAGCCGCATGGGTTTTCGAGAAAGTGTCGCTGCTCACAGGCTGTAGAGCACCACTGACACAAGATTTCATCACCATCGGCAAAGTGTCTTATTATGGCGACACAAGCAGAATGCGAAAAGAGTTGTTGCCGGAGTTGAAATATAAGACGTTTAGGGAGGGGATACATACATTAAATTTTAAGGACATTTCTTGGAAGTCAAAAAACGCAAGCGCCCTCTATGATTTTCTTATGAAATTAAAAAACAGAGATAGTGATTATTACGCCATAATTGGTGGTGTTAAATATAATCTTCGGTCATGTTCTGAACAAGAACTAAAGGATCGTTTGTCTGAATTTGGTGCCATCTCTGAAATTGGAGTCATCAATAATAGCGAAAACATTTCTGAGAAACCAAAAAACTTTGGGACAATCTCTGAATTTGGAACAATCAATTACAACGAAAACATTTCTGAAAGAACAAAAAATATAAGAGACCTCTATGCGTTTATAAAAATCGAGTTCTCCTATAGAGAACTTTACGCTACAAATCTTTACTCTATAATTGATGGTGTTGAATATAATCTTGGATTGTGGTCTGAACTAGAGATAAAGAAACGTTGGCCTGAATTTGAAGCCTTGTATTATTACGACACAACAGTTGTATTGAATGGATTCGAAGTGAAGTCATGGGATGATGGCTATTATCCAAAAAATCCAATTATATCAGATTTTATAGGTACAAGACCTGGCTATATAATATTATCTGATGATAAAAATTGTGGTGTGCCTTCAGATGAAATCTTACATATGGTTGGTGGCCATCCTAGGGATTTTGGTCAAGTTTATGTAAATTTGATTCCCAGAAAATACTATGACAAAGTTATCTTGTATCGCCATTATTTGGATTCTTCACTATATTTTTCAAGCATTGAGCCCTCTATTTATGGGGCTAAAAACGGGAGAATGGACAAAATAGAACTTGATTTGAACAATCCTAATTCCGATGTGTTGCAAACAATGATTCATTTGGGTGTGTGCAAAAAGATTGATCCTACATACCAAGTAAGTCCACGTTATAAAGTGTACACACTATAGCGTTCCCCCATTTTTTGACAACTGGTTAATATTTTTTTTTCAGGATTTGACGGCAGTCATATTTGCAGATTTAACGTTTCCCCACCGTCCCTCGGAGTCACTTTAGTCACCCTAAGGCAAAGGCGTTTACACTGATTATCAGATACTTATATTTACAGATAGTAACTTCTGCATCGGAAAATAGATTAACTAACTGCAGCACAACCAAGTAGCGTCTTCCAGACGCTCTAGGGCTTCATTCTCTCCATGCCCCGCACATACTCCGCTACACTGTGTATGTACGGGGTTAATGAGATAGCGTCTTACAGACGCGGTGATCTCTCTCCCTTTGCCACGCCCCCCGCACATCCTCCGCTGCGCTGTGTATGTACGGGGTTAATGAGATAGCGTCTTACAGACGCGGTGATCTCTCTTCCTCTGCCACGCCCCCACGCACATTCTCCGCTGCGCTGCGTATGTACGGGGTTAATGAGATAGCGTCTTACAGACGCGGTGATCTCTTAGATGCCAAATTTTCTAACTGTTTTGAAACAAAATGAGTATCTTTGCAGTGAACTTTATTTGCGAATTATTATGGACTACAAAATAGCTTCTTGGATTGCTTCCCATATCACTCTCATTGTAGTGGCTGTGACGGCAGTCGCTCTTTTTGCACCGTCTTCTTTCTCCTGGATCGGCACTGGTGCCATCACTCCTATGCTTGGCGTGGTAATGTTCGGTATGGGACTGACTCTTAAACCGTCGGATTTCAAACCTGTGCTGATGCATCCGAAGGAAATCGTGATTGGCGAACTGGCACAATTCATCATCATGCCTTTTGTGGCGTGGATGCTATGCAGTCTTCTTAACCTTTCTCCTGAGCTCGCACTTGGCGTGATTCTTGTGGGATGTTGCCCCGGTGGGACGGCAAGCAATGTGATCTGCTATCTTGCTAAAGGAGACGTTGCTCTCAGCGTCGCCATGACTGGGGTATCTACCCTACTCGCTCCTTTTGCAACTCCAGCGCTCGTACTTCTTCTTGCTGGGGAGACGGTGGACGTGGATGTCTTTGGCATGTTCATAAGCATCGTACAGGTGGTGATCCTGCCTATCGTAGTGGGTCTCACCGTAAACCATTATTTCCAGAATCTCACACAGAAAGTGACTCCATATATGCCTATGTTTTCAACTCTTGCCATCGCTGCAATAATCGGAATCATAGTATCACACAATGCTCAAAACATAATGGAATGCAGTCTGCTTGTGGCTGTGGCTGTGATTCTTCACAACCTGCTTGGATTATCTCTCGGCTACGTTGCAAGCATGTTGATGGGGTTGCCTCCTGAAAAACGAACTTCCATAAGTATTGAAGTGGGAATGCAGAATTCCGGACTCGCCACGTCGCTTGCCACAACTCATTTCGCCATCTTTCCGCTGGCGGCTGTGCCTGGAGCAATATTCTCCGTATGGCATAACTTCTCCGGAAGTATCGCGGCTCAAGTGTTGAAAAGGTGGAACAAGAAATAAACTCCCGTCTGATGTCCGCCATATCCATATACATAATTCTGCTCTTTCCGCTCGCTTTCATCATCCATGACGGCGAGGAGATCGCAACGCAGCATAAATGGATGCAGACTCATAAGGAGACGCTGGCCCATAGATTCCCATTCGCCAAACCAATGGTGGAACATTTGTCGGGATTGAGCACAAAGGCATTTACAATAGCGGTGCTGGAGGAACTGGCTCTTATTTTAATCGCCACAACATGCATATTCGCAGACATTCCATTCGCCACAGAAGTTTGGGCGATAATGTTCATGGCTTTCTCCATACATTTCCTGATTCACGTCGGACAAGGGATAATAATGAGAGGATATGTGCCCGGGCTCATCACGAGCGTCTTAACGCTCCCCTACTCCTACATCGGGATGCAGAATGTCTGTGAAATTTTCAGTGCGACGGAATTGCTTACGTATGGAGCGGTCGGCATAGTGGCGATGGTGGCAAATCTTGCGTTCGCCCATTGGCTGGGATATAAATTTATAGAAAGAAAAACAGAATCATCAATTTGAATATAAGTCAAAAATAGTCCGACACAACACAATTTTTACACATTAACGTTTGTCCATTTAATATTTATGTCTACCTTTACATTAATGGAAACGACTGCAATTATCATTGCAGCGTCAAACTAAGGAGACCCATAAAAAACATTTCAAAAATGCTGAAAGAAGCACTCAAGATTGTCCGTCCTCAACAATGGGTGAAAAACCTTTTCGTTTTTCTTCCTATATTCTTCGATAAACATCTGTTTGAAATCGAATACTTGCTGCCTACAATCGTAGTATTTGTGGCTTTTTGTGCCATTGCGAGCAGCATCTATTGTTTGAACGACATTTTCGATGTTGAGTCAGACAGAGTCCACCTCCAGAAAAGAGAACGACCAATTGCTAGCGGCAAGATCAGCAAACAGACCGCATATATCATCATGATTATATGTGCCACTGTTTCCGCCATATCAATCATCATTGGTGACTTTTCCTTAGGAGACAACAAATCCATTCTGGGCATCATAATCCTAACCTATTTCTTTATGAACATCGCATATTGTATAGGTCTGAAAAACAAAGCTATAGTAGACATATTCATCATAGCCATAGGTTTCGTCCTTCGTGTTTTGGCTGGAGGCTTCGCATCTGGAATATGGCTTTCTCAATGGATTATTCTGATGACATTCCTTCTGTCTCTCTTCCTCGCATTAGCCAAGAGGAGGGACGATGTGGTGCTTTTCCAAGAGACTGGAGAGAAAACGCGTAAGAACGTGGACACCTACAATATCCCTTTTCTCAACGCGGCTATCAGCATTGTAGGAAGCGTCACTCTGGTCAGCTATATCATGTATACACTTTCTCCCGAAGTGACAGAACGATTTGGAAGTCAGAATCTATATCTCACATCCGGTTTCGTGTTAGCGGCAATAATACGTTATATCCAGATCACATTTGTCGACGAGAATAGTGGAAGCCCGACAAAGATTCTTCTGCATGATCATTTTATCCAGACATGCATCATTGGCTGGCTTTTATCTTTTGGCATTATAATCTACCTATAGGCTATGGAGAAAAAGAGAAAAGTGGCGGTATTTGATTTTGATGGCACACTTACCACGAAGGACACTTTTGTGGAATTCATCAAATATGCGTGTGGGGCATGGAAATTTTTCTTCGGATTTCTGCTGTATTCTCCACTCTTGGTTCTGATGAGACTTCGGTTATACCCCAACTGGAAATGCAAACAAAAGGTGTTTTCCTTTTTCTTCAAAGGAATGGATCATAATGAGTTTCGACGCTACTGTGACCAATTTTCTGAGAAAATAGAAGAGATTAAAAATCCAGCGGTCTTTGCAGTTTTTCTACAACATATCAGCGAAGGGACGGATGTATATGTTGTGAGTGCCAGCGTCGACGAATGGATTATTCCATTCTGCAACAAATATGGAGTGAAAGACGTGATAGGGACAAAGGCAGAAACAGATTCGACAGGCATGTTGACGGGAAGATTCTCAACTCTAAACTGCTATGGACAGGAAAAAGTAAACCGATTCAAAGAAACGGAACCCGAACGCGACGTCTACACGCTTTTCGCTTATGGAGATAGTCGTGGCGACAAAGAGATGATAGAATTCGCAGACAATGGTTTTTGGGTATAAACAATAGAGACAACATCTTATATGGCAAAATCAATAAAATTATTATTTCTGATCAGCATTCCTGTATTCCTATGGGGATTGCTTCTTATTCTTCCCACATTTGACGACTGGACATATCTGACCACACCATATTTCGGCGATTTTTTCGACAATAAAGGATTGCTCCCTTACAAAAGCTATTGGCGTCCGTTTGATGCGACGATAGGCTATATTTTAGGATTGAACTATAAGATGTTCCCCGCTTTGAATCATATCCTGATCTTGTTTGGACATGTCGGAAGCACAATTTTGGTGTATCTGCTGACAAAGAAAAATATACTTGCCGCCACGTTCTTCTATCTATCGACAGCTATGCTTGGCACAGTGTTGGATATCGACTCTGCCAACCAAGTCTATTCCCAATTTTGGGGACTTATGGCTCTGTGGTTCTACCAAAAAGAGAAGAAATGGCTTTGGATCGTATGTTTTCTTATTGCGACATTTGTAAAAGAAAACGGCATCATGTTCGCATTTATTCCAATATTCATACAATGGGGACATGAAAAAAAATTTGCCATCACACAACAACACGTCAAAGATGGAATTATGGCATTGGGTGCAATCGTTTGTTACGGAATAGCACGAATCATGCTCACACCACACGACAATGTTCAAAATGCAGAGTATATGGACAACAGCATATTAGACCATGTGAAAGACCTTATCCAATACTCCACCTCGTGGATTCCAATGGATATGGCAGCTGTAGCCTACTCTCCGACACGGTGTCTGCCATTGGCAATCCTCACATTACTGTTAGCCATTCCGTTCATATATGCCATCTGCACAAAAATGATTAAGAACAGGAAGGATAAGATGATGTACGTTCTCATAATCTCTTTCTTCTTGGCTGGAGCACCACATCTGTTGACTCTTGTAAGCGTAATGCATTCGTATGCAGGGCTCGGCATGGCAAGTCTGCTTATCGGATATCTTTTTCCTGCAGAGACCTTGAAAAAGAAAGAGATCATTATGTTTTCCGCATTTATCACAGCGACTTTAATTTCCGACATTCATCATTGGCATGAAACATACAAATCAGGATTGATAGGAAAAGATTTGGCAGTGAATGTTTTGAAAAAGACAACCGGCAAACCTCAAATAGTCAGAATCATCAGTATCGACAACAATGAGCCTAAATATTCCATCTTCAATGTCATTCCAAGAGATGCTTTCGGATGGGGAAAAGCTGCGAAGTATGAATCTGGATATACAGTCGCAAATGAGGAAGTGACAGATACTCTTATCGGACCTTTTGAATCACCTTCAGCAAAAGAGCTTGGAATAAAAGAGATGACGCAGGAGATCCTGTCAGCAAACAGATATGAAGCGATTTGGATAATCGACAGCACTGATGTAAAGGTGATAAATGTAAAGCCATAAGAGTTTGCCAGACTCACAATACGGGAGGAAAATAAACAACACCACCTTGGGAGACAAAGGGAGATTGCCAAAATCGTCAGCAAAACAGAAAATTACAATCTTTCCATCTGATTCCGACGTTTTTTTCATATTTTCGCTAAAACGAATTAAAAATAAAAAATTATGAAAAGTTTCAAATCTAGCTCGTGGCTTCTGCCACAACCTGTGCTCATCATCGGCACATACGACAAGAACGGCAAACCCAACGCAATGAACGCCGCATGGGGCGGACAGTGGGACGCTCACGAAATCATGATCTCGCTTGGCTCACACCAGACGACCGACAATCTGGCAACAAACGCTGACTTCACCGTCACATTCGCAACAGCCAAGACTCTGGTAGCAGCCGACTACGTGGGCATCGTCAGCGGAAGAAAGACTCCAGACAAAATGGAGAAAACCGGCTGGACTATCTCAAAAGCTCCTAACGTGAACGCCCCTGTGTTCGGCGAGTTTCCTATGACTCTCGAATGCCGTGTGAAAGAGAAAATTGGAGAAAGCCCAGAAGGCTACAACCTTGTGGCCGAAATAGTCAATATCCTATGCGACGAGAAATACCTTGCAGCCGACGGCAACCCCGACGTTGAGAAAATGGACCTCATCACATACGATCCTGTCCACCACACTTACATCCAGCTGGGAAAAACTGTTGGCAACGCATTCGCTGATGGCAAACAATTGAAATAACACGATGAAAATCATACTGACTGGAGCAACGGGATATGTGGGCGAAGGCACACTGCTTGAGCTTTTGAATATAGACTCTGTGGACAAAGTTCTGTCTGTCAGCCGTAAGCCGACAGGAATAGAACATCCCAAACTTGAAGAGTATATAGTCTCCGACTTTATGCAGTTGGCGACCGACGACGAGCATTTCAAAGGCTACGACGCTGTGTTTTTCATCGCTGGCATAACCTCAGTTGGCACTCCAAAAGACGTGTATGTACGCATCTCACAAGAGATTCCGCTACATTTTGCCGACATAATGCCCGACAAGGACCAAATGACATTCATCTACTTGAGTGGAGCCGGCACAACTGACAAAGGAAACCAGTTTTGGCAAAAAGTCAAAAGCAAAACCGAACACGACATTCAGGAGAAAGGATTCCGTCGCACATTCGCCCTTCGTCCAGCAATTATGAAATGGGCTAAAGGACAGAAACATATTCAGACGATGCAATATCTGTTCCTCCCATTCTATCCTCTGCTACGACTTTTCGGCCAAGCCAACAGCATGAAGGAAATCGCACTTTCCCAATTGACGCTGACTCGTGACGGATACGAACAGTTTGCCATCAACCCTAAAGATATTGTGAAACTGGCAAAAAGATTTTAATATCTATAAAATCTTAATTCAATCTTTCCGCTGCAGAAACATTCTGCATTCATGTGGCTACCAAACACAATATTTATAGCAATAACGGCTGAAATACAGAAGCATAACATTCAAGTGTAAAATCAAAACGTCCTGAAAAAACTCAGACCTAAGTTTTTTCAGGACATTTTTTTCCTCCTCTAACAGACGTGCACCATCTTATTTCAGATTCGTCTGAAAGAAATTCTCTATTTTATCGTAAGGGACAACACCAGCCTCATCATCATATAGGTCGACGTGGGAGGCTCCAGGAATAATCATGAGCTCCTTGTTTCTCTCCTTAGCGCTGACACCTTCAACATGCTTGCCCGTCATCTTTTCAAAAGCATATTCACTGAAATAGCGACTATGAGCTTTTTCTCCATGAATAAGCAACACTGGCGACTCAATCTCGGATGCGAACGCCAAAATAGGTTGGTTGAGGAACGACTGACAACCTGTCACATTCCATCCATCATTTGAGTTTCCGCTACGTTTGTGATAGCCACGACTTGTCTTATAATAAGAATGATAATCCTTCACAAACCAAGGAGCATTTTCAGGCAAGACATCTGGCACTCCGCCTCCACGCTTATAATTCCCGTTCTTATAGTCCTCGACACGTTGTTTCGCGATGGCTTTACGTTTTTCCATACGTTGCGCTGGGGTATTCTCGCTTGCAAAATATCCCTCAATGTTCACTTTAGTCATGTCATACATGGTGGAAGCGACGGTGCCCTTGATACGTGGGTCAATAGCAGCTGCATTCACTGCCATACCTCCCCATCCACAGATTCCAATAATACCGATTCGCTCTGGATCCACATTGTCCTGCACAGACAGAAAATCAACAGCAGCAAGAAAATCTTCCGTATTGATATCTGGGGAAGCCATATAGCGTGGCTCTCCACCACTCTCTCCAGTAAACGATGGGTCGAATGCTATGGTTAGGAAACCACGTTCAGCCATGTGCTGGGCATATAGTCCGCTCGACTGCTCTTTACATGCTCCAAAAGGACCAGAGACTGCAATCGCAGCCAACCTGCCACTAACGTTCTTTGGAATATACATATCAGCAGCCAACTCAATGCCATAACGATTATGGAACGTCACCTTCTTATGGTCGACTTTGTCACTCAAAGGGAACGTCTTATCCCACGTCTGAGTCAGTTCCAATGCTGTGTTCGCACTCTCAATCTTCTGATTGTCAACATTTTTTTGCGTGCAGGCGACAAGCATTCCGCTCATCATCACTGCTAAAATTAAACCGTTTCTCATAATGACCGCAAGTTACACATTGTTAATCATTCATAACGTATCTGTTTTTACGGTAAAATAACCATTTTTTGGGATGTTGCATCAATGCTCAAAATCGCCACTATTTTTCTTCACATCCTCACAACCATCAAAACCTCTTCGCCTCTCTCCTCCACCGTCTCAAATCCTGCTTTCTGATACATGCGGAGCGCATAGTTTTCTTTTTGCACCGACAGGGAGACTTGGGGATATCCTTTCCGACGAAGCATATCCAGCATCTGGTTAAGCAGTTGTGTGCCAATCCCTTGTCCTCGATACTCTGGATAAAGGGAGATTGCCAATGATGGTGTCTGATCGTCGACATGCCCATAATCGTTCATGATTCTCACCCACACCGCTCCGGCTATCTTCCCGTCTACTTCCACCACCAAACAATGATCATGGGGTTCTTCGCCAAATCCTCGCACATACACCTGCAGATCTTCTTGTTCGATGATGGAACGTGGAGGCGGCTCCACTCCCTTCGGAATGAAAATGGCTTCATACAAGAAGTCGTCCAACACAGGTATCTCTTCTGAACGGATTTCTCGAATAACTGTCATTGTCTCTATTCACTATAATTATGATCCACCACAACAAACACGTTCACTCCTGGCACCAATGGCTGTATCTCTTCGGCAAGCTGTCGGCTTATTCCAGCGTCATCCTTAACTGATTCGTCTGGGATGATATCAACGGAGAACATGTTGTCTGCCTCTGAATAATAAAGTCCGTGCACCTGGATTATCTCTTTATGCGACGCGATGATATGCAACACCTCTTTCTGCAGCTCGGCCTGCTTATTATCTCCCGTGGCGACGGCATACACTCCGACAGTCATGATGATTCCGTGTCTCTCATACATCTGCATGGAGATTTTTCGCGTCAACCCATGGATATCATGCGCCGACATTGTGTCGTAGACATTGATGTGCAATGATCCGATCTTCACATCAGGTCCGTAGTTATGGAGAATGAGGTCGAACACGCCATGCACTCCGTCGAACTCGGATACCTCATCTTTTATCTGACTTGCGAACTCTGCCGAGATGCTCGTGCCCAACAACTCATTGATTGGCGAGGCCAACATCTCTATTCCCGCTTTAATGATTACCACGGAAATCAACGCTCCTAAAATTCCGTCGAGCGACACATTCCACATCAACATCACTCCCGCTGAAATAAGTGTCGCCAAAGTGATGACGGCGTCAAACAGCGCGTCAGAACCGGATGCTATCAGGGCATCACTGTTCAATTGCTCCCCTTTCCTTTTGACATAGTATCCAAGCACAAGCTTCACCACAATCGCCACAACGATGACTATCAATGTCACTTTCGTATAGCTTGGTTCTGTGGGGTCGAATATCTTCTTCACCGACTCTATAAATGATGTGATGCCAGCAGAAAGCACGATGACGGCAATGATGATGGCACTGAAATACTCTATGCGGCCAAATCCGAATGGATGTTTGCGGTCGGCAGGACGTTGTGATAGCTTGGTGCCGACGATGGTGATCACACTCGACAGTGCGTCGCTGAGGTTGTTGACTGCATCCATCACGATTGCCACACTGTTTGATATTATACCTACTCCGGCCTTGAATGCCGCTAAAAGCACGTTGGCGACAATGCCTATCCAACTGGTGCGAATAATTTGTGAACTACGATCCATAATATATAATCTTAATGATTTTTCGTCATTATCGAGCAAGTTTGATGCCTGCTCCTACGTGTTTTCGTTTTATTGTTTTGGTTGTATCCTAGTTTACGACTGATTCTCCGTCTCTTTTTCTCATAAAAAGTCGTAGACTTTCTCTGGCAACATCTTTCCTCTGTGTTTTTTATATGTGCTCGCCTACGGCTCGCACTTTAACAGGGGGAAGGGCGTTCCGCCCTTTGGAATCCTCATTTATTACATTCCAACTATCTCTTTTTCTCCTTCTTTTTAATTCGTCGAATTCACGTTATTTATTTTCGGACAGGTTTAATACCAGCCCTTATGATTTTCTTAAAAAAAGTCCTTCCGACGCTACAAGGCTCCGCAACAATTGCAAAAACCTTTCGTTTGGATTATAAACAGTCATATATAAATCACCTCCGTTCAAAGTGACGAGGACATCTTCGTCTGCAAAAAGAAAATTCACATACCCCCTCGTCGTACAGCCATTCACACTCTCAAAAATAATCTTGGGAGATGGATTGCCGTCGATGTCGAAATAGCAACTGAGTTTTATGATCAGATATGCGAATTTTTGATACAATTGATTAACATACTGACTATTACAGCAGAAATCCTCAGCCGCAAAATATTGCTTGGAACGTTCAGCTGAAACTTGCTCCGGCAGAAAGTCGACCACCCAAAATGATTTTTCCAAAAGGCATTCAATTTGATCTTCCGCAGATTGTGACATCATCTTTATTAAGTTTACAATTAATCATCTCCCCGCATTTCTCCACAATTCCGTCGATCACCATCTCATAATCATCGTCAATCACCACTATTTCTTCCCCACTTGCGGAGAAACGTCTGATAAATTCCGCATTGTCTTTTTTTACAGAATCAATGGAGCAACAGCTGTCATCCAAACGGGATTCTATAGTTGACGCATACGAAATGATCTTGTCGAAATGAGCATCTATATATTCATCTGCCATGGCAAGACATATCAGCCGAATCTTCTCCAAATACTCCTCACTGAAGTCTTTCCGCCAATCGGACGGAATATAACAACCCTCAACAATCAAGTGTTGCCCGTTCTCAATCGCAGTCTTCACCATTTCACGGACAATAGGCCAAAGATACGTGGTAAGCTGCTCGTCATCTTCAGGGGTGAGGCTTGTGTATCCACTACGAATCAGCCCCATCTTCAGATGATCTATGGAGAGATAAGGAAACCCATATTTTTCAAGCAGTCGCTGAGACAAAAGTGTTTTTCCCGTATGAGACGCTCCTGTTATCAGTAAAATCATACTCCGTTGGTTTATTGTCCGCCGTCAATATCAAATAATTTTGATCGACAATTCAAAGATATAAAAATTAAGAATCGCAAAGAATGGAATTAAACAAAAACATATTTTTCATAAATTCACAAAATTCATCAATTTCTTTATCAAGTTGAGAAAATAGCGTATTTTTGACATACATTCATACTTGAAAACAAATTTGAAAAAGGATGAAGACAATTCTTTTCTTACACGGATTTTTTGCCAGCGGAAGTTGTGAGCCGGCAAACACATTGAAAGAGGCATTCTGGGGGAAAGTCCGTGTGCTTACTCCCGACCTGCCAATACACCCAAAAGAGGCTTTGGAATTCATACATAAGATATGCGACAAAGAGAATCCCGACCTGATTGTTGGCAACAGTTGTGGTTCTTTCTATGCACAGATACTCGCCCCAATGGTCGGGACTCCAGCATTGCTCGGCAATCCGCACTTCAAGATGACCGATTTTTTGAAAGAAAGAATTGGCAATCATCAATATAAAAGCCCACGTGCCGACGGGAATCAGGATTTCGTCATAGACGAGACACTGATAAAAGAGTTTGAGGACGTTGAAAAGACGCAATTCAGCTGCACCACTCCCTATTACACAGACAAAATATGGGGAATATTCGGAGAGCAGGACACTTTGGCTCACTTTGAACCTTTATTCTTGAAATATTACAGCAAAACATTCCATTTCCCAGGTGCCCACACCCCTACTGCAAACGAGGTCAAGACTTGGTATGTGCCACTCATAGAAAAGATGCTGATGACGTTCAAGAAACCAGAAGAGCGTTTCTTCCAACATTTCAAAGGGGGCAAATACAGATTTGTCAGAACAGCTTTCGACTCCGAGACACAGGAAAGAATGGTCGTCTACCAGGCCCTCTACGGAGATCAGGCTTATTGGGTGAGACCAGAAAAAATGTTCTTTGAGAATGTCACAAGAGACGGCAAAACGTTCAACAGATTCACGGAAATAACTCGTTTATAACCATGTTGACGATCGACACTACCAACATGTGTTCCCACCTCCAGGCAAAACTGTTTGAGCCGACAGGTGAATATCATCATATTTGGGAAGCTATGCAGGGCGACGAGGGGCTGACCGCAGTCGTTCGATCACGTCAACTGCACATCTACCGTAATAATAAAAAGATACTTATACTTGCAGGCAAAGCCCTCCCCAAAATAATACGGGAAGATAAACTTTGCAAACTAGTGGAAGCTGAACCATAAAAGAAAACACTTCTTTCCTATGGCAGAAAACTGGAATATATACGCCGACTGGAACCCGTGGCACGGATGCACCAAAATCAGTGCCGGCTGTAAATATTGCTACGTCTACAGACAGGATGAGATGTATGGTAGTGAAGTCTCTAGCAGCGAGTGCCGCAAGACCGGAAACTTCAACCTGCCTATCAAACGCAGACGAGACAAGTCGTGGAAAATAGAGAGCGGCAAAGTCGTGTTCACCTGTTTCACATCCGACTTTCTGATCAAGGATGCCGACGAATGGAGAGGAGAATGCTGGCAGATGATGAAAACAAGAAACGACCTCTGGTTCTATTTCTTCACCAAACGCATTGACCGGTTCATGGATTGCGTGCCAGACGATTGGGGCGACGGCTATGACAATGTGCTGGTCGGCTGCACCGTCGAAAACCAACAGATGGCAGACTACCGTCTTCCCATATTCAAATCCCTGCCCATCAAACACAAGAGCATCATGGTGGCACCGATCATCGGTCCCGTCGACTTATCCGCATATCTCGACGACACGATCGAGGAAGTCGCAGTCAGTGGAGAATCGGGAGTGGAGGCAAGGCCGTGTGATTATGATTGGATTCTAAACATTCGTGAGCAATGCGTAAAAGCAGGAGTGCCATTCCGTTTTCATCAGACAGGAGCATATTTCATCAAAGATGGCAAAACGTATAGAATCCACCGCAAATATCAGCTCAGCCAGGCACACAAAGCGAATATAGATTATAAAATAGACAAGTTCTACGTTCCCGAGACAATCAAGTTTGAATGGAAAGACGAAGATTATCACGATTAAACTTTTATTTGCATGACGAAAATCCCAGGCATCACCAACTCTACCCGTGAAGAACGACTTGCGTTTGTCCAAGAGCAATGGCAATGTCTCAACCATTGTCCGTCCTGCGGAAAATGCCGTATTCTAAAAGGAAAGGATGCGGAAAAATTGTATGCCGAATATATAGAAGGGAGACGCGAATACATGGAAATCACTAAAGAGATAAGAGAACAGTGAGGAGACAAGAGAAGATATTCTTTACATCTAAAGAAACTTACTATCACCAAAAATGAAGTTAAAATTACGATGTCAGGTTTTGATTTTTTTATATCTTTGCATCCGAAAATGTTTTGTTTGGTCTAACAGATTGCACAAAACAGTACAAATTAATAAAAAATCAAAATGGGAAAATACATCGACTTACGATGTGATTTCGGGTTCAAATACTGCATGTCAGACCCGATTATCATGAAATCATTTTTGAATGCTCTGTTGGAGGGAGACGTGGAGAAAATCACAAATGTGACATTTGAGAACGTGGAAATGCCACGAGACACAATTAATCAGCGAGGCGTGACCTTCGACCTCCATTGCTCCACAGAGACCGGCGACACGATCCTGATAGAGATGCAGAACTCTTACCAGAAGTTTTTCAAGACACGTGCCAATTTCTACATTTTCAATCTTATGAGTAAGAAGATTAGACGTGGAATAGAATGGGGTAAGATGGAAAATGACATCACAAGAATCATCGGCATCTTCATTATGGGAGACGGTTTGGCTGGTCTAGACGATGCGATCACATGCACGGCGGAATGTAATGTGAAAACCGGCGAGATATTTTGGGACAGACATCGAAAATATTTCATAAATTTGCCGAAATTCAAGTTTGATGACGAAAACATCACAACGAAAGACATCTGGATTAACTTCTTCAAAAACCTAGGAGATATGGACAAGATACACAAATCAGTATATGAGCGAGCAGACGAGGGATTGCTTCGTCTGTTGGAAAAGGCAAAAGTGGCCGCACTCACCGATGAGGAGAGAGACGTTTACGAGGCCAGCATGAAACGTCTTGAGGATGAAGTTGACATGGAGGAGCTCGGATACAAGATCGGCATGGAGAAAGGACGCAGAGAAGGAAAAGAAGAAGGAGAACATGACAAAGCAATCCAAATTGCGACTGATATGAAAAAAGAAGGTTTGGATTTGGCATTAATTGTCAAAATGACAAAACTTTCTTTAGAAGAAATTGAGAACCTTTAGTGATGATAATTTATGCGCCAATATACAAAATAGAGATTTAACCACAAACAAACAGAAGAGACGCCGCATTGCGACGTCTCAGATAAAAACATTTTGATTTACAGTGTCATATTCATATTTTTGCAAATAATTATAAAAAAATAAGACAATTGCGACGTGGGTAAAAAAATAAAGGTAACGATTGCTGTCGTGCTGATGGTTTTGTCTATTCCTTTCTGTACGAGATGGATTGTAAACAATGCTTTTTCGAGATGCAAATCTGTGACGTGGAAGAAAGATAAATAATCCAAATTAGACGAGCCAAGGTATTCAACCATTTGCCAACTGTTCTGCTTTGATAATGTCGGGAAATACGTCGCTAGACATATAATATCGGCAGATGAACCACATTGCGGCGTCTCCATCAATTAAAAAATTTTTACACATTTTTATTGTATCGTGTGCGATATATATAAAAAATTATTATATATTTGCAGCAGATAAAGGATACTGACATTTTTTAATGTAAACGTATCAACAAATTTAATCGCATACGACATGGCAGAAATAAAAAAAACAGATCTGTTAAAAGCCCAACAAGGTGAAATAGACGCTGTAATTGTCTACCATAAGCTTGCAGACAGAATTGCAAAGAAAGATTCTGAAATCCACAAAAAGCTTATGTCCATAGGCAGTGACGAAGGCAGGCATGCAAACATGCTCCGCAAGCTGACAGGTGAAGTACGCAATCCCAAAAGCACACTTGCGAACATCGTCGTCTGCCTGACATATCTGATTGGCAAGAAACGGACTTTACTCTTAATGGCAAAGGCTGAGCACAAAGCGTTAGAGACATACAAACCCTTCGTCGAACAATATCCAGAACTGGAGCCGATGCGTCTTGACGAAGAGAAACATGGAAATATTTTGGACAACATCGCAAATGAACTCTAAGGATAATGAAAGAAAAAATTCAAAAATACCTCAGCAGATTCTCATTTCGCACAGGAATGATAGTTCTAATCTTGTGCATTCCTTGCTACATCATCTCGTTTGCTCAGATGGCTCTTCCCATAAGCAACACGATGAAAGGTGTATTATGGTTTATCTTTTTTGGTTTGGCTAAAACATTCCAATACGGAGGATTGTCCATAATCGGTGTGGAAGGAGTGAAACGGATCAAAAACTATTGGAAAGAACGAAAAAACAAATCATAAAATATAACCCCATATGGAAAAGCAAAACGAAAAACCATGCGCAAACTGTAAGTTTCGCGCCAAGTACGACAAAGATCCAAAATCTTTATTGGGACGTTTCTGGCGTTGGCACATAAATTTCTGCCCAGGCTGGAAAGGATACATGAAATCGCTTTCAGATGAAGAGAGAGCGGTGGTACGTGAGAAATATAATCTTAAAGGCTGATGGCTGTTGGCGATTGACTTTTAAAATTTAAAAGATAATATGGCATTTCCTCAATTAAAATTAGACAACCAATTGTGCTTCCGTTTATACACGGCGGCACGATTGGTAACTGCTTCTTACACTCCATATTTCAAGGAGTTTGGCATAACTTATCCACAATACCTTGTGCTGATGTTGCTTTGGGAAAAAGACAACCGCATAATCAGTGAAATAACTGAGCGTCTTAACCTTGAGACCAACACCGTCACGCCTCTGCTCCAACGCATGGAGAAACAGGGGCTAATTGTCCGACAGAAAAGTCAGGCGGATTCCCGTCAACGCATAATTTCCCTGACTGGAGAAGGCAAGCGTTTGGAAGAGAAAATGAAAAACGTCCCAAACTGTCTTGCGCAAAAAATTGTCGATAATGGAATAAGTGTCGACGAGTTGCAAAAACTAATGCCGATACTTGACAAGTTTATCTGCGCCATAACCAACGTCAACAATCGCTGATGCTACTTTTTGACTGATTATGTATCACCATCTAAGGACATTTCGGACAATTTTGTTTCCGCAGGTCTTAGATATGCTCAAAAAAAATCAGTAATTTTGCGAATTAAGATGTCACTACAAATAAAAAGACATCAGCTAAACAAAAAACGGGGTTGATGAGCAACATAATTGACAAATACAACGTGTCGGTGCCTCGATATACGAGTTATCCACCAGCAAACTATTTTCACGAATTAGAAGCTTCTGACTACTTAGAAGCTGTTGTCCGTTCAAACGAAGAGGGAACAAAGAAGCTCTCTTTTTATCTGCACATGCCGTTCTGCAAACGTCTGTGCCACTACTGCGGTTGCAACTCCTACATCATGCCGTCATCCGGTGATACAGTCGCTAAATACATCGACGCGATACACAAGGAGATTGACCTTGTGACTGCTCTTATTGACAAGTCTCGACCTATCAGTCAGATACATTTTGGTGGTGGCAGCCCCACAGCTATGCCAACTTCCGTATTAAAAGAGATTAACGAACACCTTCTTTCACTTTTCCCTACAATTGAGAAACCGGAAATCGCAATCGAATGTCACCCGGGATATCTCACTGAAGAAGACTGGACAAATCTCACTAACAGCCACTTCAACCGTTTTTCTATTGGCATCCAAGACCTTGACGAAAATGTTCTAAAAACAGTCGGACGAACCCCATCAAACCTGCCTCTTGATGTCATCATGGGCATCCTTCGTAAAGCAGGAGCGACCGTCAACATGGATTTCCTTTTCGGATTGCCATACCAGACTCCTGAATCATTCGCAAAAAATATTGAGCGTGCAATCGCTCTGCATCCCGACCGTCTTGTCACATTCAGCTACGGACACGTGCCTTGGGTTTTCAAGCGTCAACAGATTCTCGAGAAACACGGCTTGCCACAACCTGAAGTAAAACAACAGATGTACGACAATGCGGCCTCACTATTGCATGAAGCCGGATACAAGTCGATCGGACTCGACCATTTTGTGTTGCCAGACGACGAGCTGTACAAGGCACTCGAGCAGGGATTACTACACCGTAATTTCCAAGGCTACTGCACACGTCGCACAACAGGACAGGTGTACGCTTTCGGAGCGACCGGAATCAGCCAGCTCGACTCCACATACGCGCAAAACACAAAAGACATTGAAGAGTATGTCGACATCACAATGTCTGGAAACATCTCTGTCAAAAAAGGATACAAACTTTCTCCGAAAGAAAGAATTGCCAAAGAGGTGATCGAACGTCTGATGTGCAACTACCGAATCAATTGGCATGAGATTACAGACACTCTCGCCATCACAACAGATAATTTGAAAGACGCTCTGCATTACGATGAAAGCCAATTGAAAGAGATGGAGGCAGACGGCATCATTGAGCTGACTTCTGATGGAATCGCAATGACAACTGAAGGTCATCCATTCGTCAGGAACGTCGCTGCGGCACTCGACCCACTGATGCAAAACACTGATAAGAAATTTTCAAAACCCATATAATTATAAGACCATAGCAATGAGCAATATAGTAGTCATAGGTGCAGGAATAACAGGTTTGACATGCGCATATCAAATCAAAAGACGTGGAGGTGATGTCACAGTGCTTGAATGCAAAGACCGTATAGGAGGGCAAATCCAATCACAACACATTGGAGACTTCATCTTTGAATCCGGTCCCAACACAGGTGTGGTGAAGCATCCTGAAGTGGCGGAATTGTTTGAGCAACTAGGAGACGCTTGTGAACTGGAGACTGCTCTTGAGTCAAGCAAACGTCGACTTATCTGGAAAGGCGACCGTTTCCATGCATTGCCGTCAAGCCTTGGAAGCGCACTGAAGACTCCATTGTTCACATGGCATGACAAATTTCGCATTCTAGGTGAGCCATGGCGTAAGAAAGGCAATGACCCATATGAATCAATAGGTTCATTGGCGGAACGTCGTTTGGGCAAATCATATGTCGAGTATGCCGTCGACCCATTTTTATCTGGTGTCTACGCAGGCGACCCGTACAAACTGCCAGCCCGTCTTGCCCTTCCAAAACTATATAATCTTGAGCAAGACTACGGTTCTTTCATAAGAGGAGCCATTGCCAAGGCAAAACTACCTAAGACAGAACGCGACCGTAAAGCCACGAAAAAAGTGTTCTCAGCCCGTGGAGGATTTACAAATCTTGTCAACGCTCTTGCTGACGCTATCGGCCACGAGCATCTGATCACCAGTGCTTTAGATATCAAAATAATGCCAGAAGGCGACGGTTGGAAAATCACATACAACAAAAATGGCGAGCAACAGCAGATCAATGCCGACAAAGTTGTCACCACTTGTGGAGCCTATTCTCTTCCAGATTTGTTGCCATTCGTAGATAAGGCGACGATGGATGATCTAAGCAACCTATTTTACGCTCCTGTCGTACAGGTCGGAGTCGGAATCAAAGACTGCGGCGACAACCAATGGCTCGCTTTCGGAGGATTGGTGCCTTCAAAAGAGAAAAAACAGATGCTCGGAATTCTTTTCCCATCAGCATGTTTTGAAGGTCGTTGTCCTAAACAAGGTGCCGCAATGGCGTATTTCATTGGAGGAAGACGTCATCCAGAGATGCTAAACAAGACAGATGAGGAATTTGTCGAGCTGGTGAACGAGTCTCTCAGCGAAATGCTCAAATACGACAAAAACAAAAAGGCTGATGAAATAAGAGTCTTCCGCCATGAACGCGCCATACCACAGTATGAGGCTTCGTCCGACGCCCGACTTGCCGCTGTGGAAAAAATCCAAAAGCAATATCCTACCCTTCGTATAGCTGGCAACCTACGCGATGGAATCGGTATTGGCGACCGTATCAAACAAGGCTTCGATGAAGCTAAGATTCTGTGTGAAAGCTAATTAAATACCCCAACATAGACTTTTTCTATATCTGCATAGACAAAATCATTCGTTGGACAACTATAAAAAGCATACATTTGCAACAAATAAAATAATATCGAGTATCAACAATTAAATTTACAATTATGGCTAAATATGTTTGCGACGTATGCGGATGGGAGTATGATCCAGAAGCTGGGGTTCCAGAAGCTGGAATCGAGCCAGGCACTCCATGGGAAAATGTTCCGGAAGACTTTGAATGCCCTCTATGCTCTGTAGGGAAAGACCAATTTTCTGAAGTAAAAGATTAAACTAATGTCTCATTCCTCAACCATAGGAATCGAGACATTTTTTATAGACTGTATCTAAGCAAATTCTCTATCAATAGACAGCATCTATTCATTCATAGAAGAAATTGTTCGTTCATCTATAAATAAAAACATACATTTGCATCAGATAAAACGAAAGTTGAACATTAAAAACTTACGATTATGGAAAATTTCAGCGACATTATCAAAAGCGATTCGCTTACATTGGTAGATTTCTTTGCAACGTGGTGCGGACCTTGCAAGATGATGCACCCTGTGCTTGAGCAACTGAAAAAAGATCTTGGCGACGGCATCCGCATCATCAAGTTGGATGTAGACGAGAATGAGGATTTCTCAATGCAGTATAACATACAGTCGGTGCCAACACTGATGCTCTTCAAAAAAGGCGAAGTCGTTTGGCGACAGAGCGGAGCACAGACTCTGAATGAATTGAAGAGCATAATTGCTCAGCACTCATAAAAACAGTTTTTGGCATCCTCATCTTGAATTTAGACAGACGGAGTTGGGACAAATTGGCAACAAGCTTCTCCGTCTGCATATTTCAAGACGTTCACGTTTAGAAAAGGCCCAATAATTCAACAAACTAGTTTCTAAAACTCATTTGGATATTTGAATTACTTTATTATAAACACTTAAAAAGCAAAACTATGGCAAAAAGCAAGTATTCTGGAACTCAGACAGAAAAGAATCTTCAAGCAGCGTTTGCTGGAGAGTCACAGGCACGCAACAAGTACACTTACTACGCATCTCGCGCAAAGAAAGACGGTTTCGAACAGATCGCAGCCATCTTCCAGCAGACTGCTGACAACGAGAAAGAACATGCTAAATTATGGTTCAAGGAGCTTCACGACGGTATGCCGTCTACACAGGAGAACCTTCTTGACGCAGCAGAGGGAGAGAACTATGAGTGGACAGACATGTATGAGAACTTCGCCAAAACAGCAGAAGAAGAAGGGTTCAAGGAACTTGCTGCCAAGTTTCGTCTTGTAGCCGCAATCGAAAAGCGTCATGAGGAGCGTTACCGTGCTCTTTTGAAGAACATCGAAATGGCTCAGGTGTTTGAGAAATCAGAAGTCAAAGTATGGGAATGTCGCAACTGTGGACATATCGTAGTCGGCACAAAGGCTCCTGAGCTATGCCCTACTTGCGCTCACCCGCAATCGTACTTTGAAGTACACGTCGACAACTTTTAAACATTTTTTCTCCCCCTATACCATGGGGGAGAAGAATTTTTCCAAGAGTACAAAATTAACTTATGAATTTACAGCAACTTAGGTATATAATAGCCGTCAATCGGTTCCGTAATTTTGCGAAAGCTGCAGATGCCTGCAATGTGACCCAGCCTACATTAAGTGCGATGATTGTGAAACTTGAAGAGGAGCTAGATCTCCGCATATTTGAACGCACCAACAAGTCGGTCTCTCCAAGCAATGCCGGACTGAAAATCATACGTCAAGCAGAAAGTGTATTGATGGAAGTAGACAGGATAAGTGAGATCCTGTCGGAAGACAAAGGTCTGATAGGTGGAAGGCTCAACCTTTCCGTCGGCCCTACCGTCGCCCCATACATCCTTCCAAAATTCATCAAGCACTACAGAAAACTATACCCTACGGTCGACCTCTCCATCGAAGAGCTCAAAGTAGAATTTATGCTTGACGCTTTGCTGCGTGGCGAGATCGACGCAGGTATCGCCATCAGCGAAAACCTGAAACAAGGCATTCTCGAAATTCCACTTTACACCGAAAAATTCTACGTCTATCTTGCTGAAAGTTGCTGGCGCAAACTGCCTGTTTTCAATCCCGAAACCCTTGAACACGAAAGCATGTGGATTATGAAAGAGGCACAATGTCTCAGAGACAGTGCCTTTTCCTTCTGCAAAGCCCGCAGCAAGGGGCACCGCATCTACGAGGCTGGAAGCATCGAGACACTCATCCGCATTGTCGACGAGAATGGAGGATACACCATCATCCCTGAAATGCATCTTCCTTTTTTGACAGAGAAGCAGCGACAGAATGTCAGGAAGATAGAAGGCGACCACTTGTCTCAGCGTCGTGTGTCGCTCTACATCAAAGAAGACTATATCCGTCAACGTATGCTCAACACCATCGTCGACACGCTAAAATCATATATGCCAGACGGTATGCTTTCTGAAGGTATCGTAAAATATGGCATCAAACTGTAAAAAATTCTCATTAAATCCATCGTAAAATAAATTTGAGAATCGCAAGGGCCAGCTGATATAGTAGGTCCTTGTTTTTTCATTCTACTCTTATCATCCTACATTTGGCAATATGAAATATTACCACTATCTTTGGCATAAAATCGTTCATAGCACAAAATATTCTTTTTTAGCGAAAAGGAAAATATTGTAATAGGAGACTCTAAAACGAAACAAGAAGACCTGCTTAATCAGAGAGAGATAGTAAGCTTTACTTTAGGAGACCACCTGTAAAAATAATGAATGATCGATAGTCGAATTTTTTAGTTTTTTCCGTTATGACAGCTAGATATTCCAAAGGAGAGGAGATAGCAAACACATCAACCCATGCAGTGGGCATCCTGATGGGAGTCGTTATTGGTGTGATTTTTATAGTAATGAGTGTAAAAGGAGGAGATGCCTGGGCTGAATGGTCAATTGGGCTTTATCTTTTCGGAATGCTGGGCTCTTACATTGCATCGACTCTCTACCACGCTCTGCCACAAGACAGCCATGCCAAACAAGTGTTGAGGAAATTCGACCACGCAGCCATCTACTGGCATATCGCAGGAAGCTACTCCCCCATCACTCTGCTTGCAATAATGCAAAAATACCCGACATGGGGAATTTACATGTTTTGCTTCATCTGGATCGCTGCCATCGTCGGCACCATCTTCAGCTTCGTAAAGTTAAAACAGCACAGCCATTTTGAGACAGTCTGCTATGTGCTGATGGGGCTGACTGTCGTAGTCGCCTTCGGACCTCTTTGGAATTCAGCAGGACCAATCGCAACCTATTGGATTATAGCGGAAGGTGTGATGTACATCACAGGAGCGGTGTTCTATGCTCTATACAAGAAACCATATCTGCACACTGTCTTCCACGTCTTCGTTCTGTTAGGCTCAATCTGTCACATCGTAGCCGTCTGGGATGTGTTGACGCAGTTTCTGGTCGGGAAATAAACTTCTAATCTATAATAAAATGACATTATACATCGTACGTCACGGACAAACTAAAGAAAACGTTATTCGTATGCTGCAAGGCCACATGCCTGGCAATCTGACTGAATTGGGAAAAGACCAAGTACGCAAGACTGCCGAGGATCTCGCCAACAGAAACATACGATTTAAATGTATCGTATCAAGCGACTTGAAACGTGCGATGGATTCTGCCAAAATAATCGCAGACAGACTCAATCTGCCCGTCGTCCCTATGACAATGCTCCGCGAACGCGACTGGGGATCATATACAGGCACACCGCTCAGCGAGGCAAGAGACAAATTTTACAAAAACGGCAAATGGGATTTTCCATTGACGGAACATCCAGCCGAAACCGAAGATCAAATCCTGCAAAGAGCAAAGATGGCAATAGCCAAACTGTCTGAACTATATCCAGATGATAACATTATCGTCGTCACTCATGGACAATTTGCAAGAAACATGTTTGCCGCAAACGCTAATTGCTCATATAAAGAGATAGAGTCTTTCGCAAACGCAGAAGTCAGACTGCTGCAAAAATGACAGTGTTTGACTGCGATCCTCAAAAAGATGCAGTATAATCACTCTCACTACCACTTTCAGATTGAATTCTCATCTCTTTTTCTCATAAAAAGGCGTACTCTTTCTCTGTGGACTTTGTGTCTCTGTGGGTTTATTAAATTCTGAGTGCTCGCCTTCGGCTCGCACTTTAGCAGGGGGGGGGAAAGGGCGATCAACCCTTTGGAATCCTCATTTTTAATGCAAAATGATCTTCTATAACAAAATATTTTAATTATACATAAACAGCTTCTTGATCAAAAAAAGTAAATTTGCAGAAACTGAAATATACAATAATCATTATGAAAAAAGAAAATCTTGGATTCGTCCGCGTCGCCAGCGCTATTCCTGTGGTGGAGATTGCAAATCCTAAAGTGAATGCGGACAGAATAATCGCCCTTCTAGGGAAAGCCGCTAAGGAAAATGTTAAAATCGTATGTTTTCCCGAACTTTGTCTGACCGGCTACACTTGCGCCGACCTGTTTTACCAACGCACTTTGATCGAGGAGACGAGAAGACAACTCTGCAGAGTGAATGACGAGGCAAGCAAACTCGGCATCTTTGCCCTTGTGGGATCTCCATATTATCGTGATGGCAAACTATATAATGCTGCTTTTGTGGCTGGCTCCGGCTCACTGTTTTTCGACACAGAGGTAGACAAACAGTATCTGCCAAGCAATAATGAGTTTTACGAAAAACGTTGGTTTACTCCAGGATTCGGAGAAAAAAAGCAGATTTTTGAAGTCGACGGAATAAAATTCGGCATCGAAATCTGCGAAGACTTGTGGATGCCGGCATCACCAAGCGATGAGATGTGTCTGGCTGGAGCAGAAATCATCTTCAACCTCTCCGCCAGCGACGAGTTGATCGGCAAGGAGGCCTACCGTCGCCAACTAGTGAGACAGAAATCCGCCACCAACGCATGCGCATACGTCTACACAGGATCAGGATTCGGAGAAAGCAGCACCGACCTCGTATTCTCTGGGACTGCCATCATAGCCGAAAATGGAAGCCAGCTCGCCACGTCGGAACGATTCTCTTTCAAAGAGCAATTGATCATAGCCGACATCGACGTGCAAAGATTGCAGGCAGACCGTCTGCGCAACTCCGCATTCATCATCGGCAATCAGAATCCGAACAAGAAGAATGAGTTTGAAACAATCAGCCTCAACAACCTTGGAGCAAACAATATTTATTCCGAGCCATCGGATGTGACCCGCACATTCGCCCCTCATCCTTTCGTCCCTCCAGAAGACGAGATGACGACGCGATGCAACGAGATTTTCTCAATCCAAGTAGGAGGTTTGGCGACGCGATTGTTCCACACTGGAATCAAAAAAGCAGTCGTGGGAATCAGTGGCGGACTCGACTCTACCCTCGCGCTTCTTGTGATGGTGAAGACATTCGACAAGCTTGGTCTTCCTCGTGAAAACATAGTCGGAATAACAATGCCTGGATTCGGCACTACTGGCCGCACCTACAACAACTCGCTCAACATGATGAAGAGTCTGGGAGTGACAATCAAAGAGGTGGACATCAAACCAGCCTGTCTACAACACCTGAAGGATATCGACCATGATCTTTCCATCCTCGACGTCAGCTACGAGAACACTCAGGCTCGCGAAAGAACCCAGATTCTGATGGATTACGCCAATAAGATCGGTGGACTGGTGGTCGGAACAGGAGATTTGTCGGAGCTTGTGCTTGGTTGGGCCACATACAACGGTGACCACATGAGCATGTATGCCGTCAACACGTCTATTCCTAAGACATTAGTGAGATACATGGTGAAATACGCAGCTCTGTATGAGATGGATGAAGCGGCAAAAGAGACGCTGCTTGATGTCTGCGACACTCCCGTCAGCCCAGAGCTTCTTCCAGCCGACGACAAAGGTGAGATTTCACAAAAGACAGAGGATTTGGTAGGTCCGTACGAGCTCCACGATTTCTTCATCTACTACACTCTCCGCTTCGGATTCTCACCAACAAAGATATTCTTCATGGCTCAAAAAGCATTTGATGGACAGTATGACAAAGCTACAGTATTGAAGTGGATGCGCACATTCTACTGGCGATTCTTCGCACAACAGTTTAAGAGAAGCTGTATGCCGGACGGACCGAAAGTCGGAAGTGTCAGTCTCTCTCCACGCGGTGATTTGAGAATGCCAAGCGACGCATGCAGCAAAATATGGATTGAGGAAGTGGAGAAGTTGGCGAATGACTGAAATCTTTATTCTTAACTCTTAATTTTTAATTTCATTCAAAAAATGGCGACGGAATGAATCACGTCGCCATTTTTAGCATATACATATCTGCACTAATAGTCGCACGATGTAGATTGGATCAATCATTCTACAATTTTCCATTTTTCTGGAATTGTATAAACCTTATTTTCATTTGATACGACATCCGGCATTGTACTCAACTCAAATTTCTTAAAATTGTTTTGAAGATAGACGACCTTCCCTTTATGGAACTTCATATTGCTCGTCAAATTTGAGCTACTAATAGAAGGAGGGAAATAAACTCTTATCTTTTTATCAGAATAATTATTCTGTATAAATTCTATCGGCGGTACCAAATCACTATCTCCACTAACTAAAATTAAAACATCAGCTTTGTCTTGTACACAATCGGCTATCATTCTTATAGAGATATTAACATCTGTCTTTTTCTCTTCAGGCCTAATTATAGTATAATGACAATTAGGGCACTTTATTGTTTTTTCCAAATATTTTCCCCTTACAACCTCAAAACGATTTCCATTAATCAGTTTATTTGCATTGAGAAAAGCACTTTGACGAGCACTTTTCTCTCTATTAAGAGGAGAAGCAGTAAAATATATAACCTTTTCCAACACCTGATTGTCGCCCAAAAACTGTTCGAACAATTTTACCAAATCAATCCAATAGGATTTTTGCCATCTGTCATCTAATCTTTTTTGAGTTCGTAATCCATAATAGAAATTAAACCCATCAACATAAACAAACACTCTTTCCATTTTTATTTTAATTAAAAAAGCCACTAAAAAGTGGCTCAGACCATTCAAGAAAGAATGGTGGTTCCTTAAATATGTCACAAAAGTACAAAAAAATCACTTTCATACAATCTTATTAACTAAAAATTTATTACATAACAAAAAGAATTATACGGCTATCTATCTTTCCTATGCTGACATCTCTTAATCTTTAATCCTTAATCTCTCCATCCTCTATTTTTCCAATTTTTTTGCTAATTTTGCAACCGCTTTTCGGTTCTACCACTAAAGCAATCAATATTTTAATATGGCAGAGAATACACTACTACAGAAACTTGAGGGTCTTGAAATCAAATTCAAGGAAATCAGCACCCTTATCACAGACCCGGCAGTGATCGCCGATATGAAACGTTTCGTGAAGCTCAACAAGGAGTATAGCGACCTTGAAAGAATCATGAAAACGAAGAATGAATATGAAACCACACTCAAAAATATAGCAGAAGCCAAGGAGATTCTCCAGACTGAGGATGATCCCGACATGAAGGAGATGGCTAAGGCCGAGCTTGACGAGCTTGAGCCCAAACTTCCTGAGATGGAGGAGGCTATCAAGCTTATGCTTATCCCTTCAGATCCAGAAGACGGGAAGAATGCCATTGTCGAAATCCGTGGTGGTACGGGAGGCGACGAAGCTGCCATCTTTGCCGGAGACTTGTTTAAAATGTACAGCAAGTACTGCGAGTCGAAAGGATGGAGTGTCAGCGTATCATCATTCACAGAGGGCACAGCAGGAGGATTCAAGGAAATCATCTTCAATGTGTCGGGCGACGGTGTGTATGGCATACTGAAGTATGAGAGTGGTGTGCACCGTGTGCAGCGTGTGCCAGAGACTGAGACTCAGGGCCGTGTACATACATCAGCTGCTACAGTGGCAGTGTTGCCAGAAGCAGACGAGTTTGATGTGGAGATTCAGGAAGGACTGATCAAATGGGATACATTCCGAAGCGGTGGAGCCGGTGGACAGAATGTGAACAAGGTGGAGTCTGGAGTCCGTTTGCGTTACCCGTGGAAGAATCCAAACACAGGAGTGGTGGAAGAGATCCTTATTGAGTGTACAGAGACGCGAGACCAGCCAAAGAATAAAGAGCGTGCATTGTCTCGTCTGCGCACAAAGATCTACGACCAGGAGCATCAGAAATATATGGACGACATCGCGTCGCGCCGAAAAACAATGGTCAGCACGGGCGACCGTTCGGCAAAGATCCGCACCTACAACTATCCGCAAGGACGTGTGACAGACCACCGTATCGGACTGACACTATACAACTTGGCAGCAATCGTAGGCGGAGATATCCAAGGAATCATAGACCAGCTTATCATCGCTGAAAACGCAGAGAGATTGAAAGAATCAGAAATGTAATTCGAAATTATAAATTCGAAATGCTAAATGCAAAATAAAAGGCTGTTGCGATGCAACAGTCTTTTGTATACACTCATTTGTTCCATGCCTTCTCTTCAATTTTCAATTCATAGTCTATCACCTTATCAGAGAACAATTCTCTCCTTCCATCATTTCTAGGATCAATATCAAGTTCCTGATCTATACCCATTTTTTGTGCAATATTACGTATTTGAGCAATACCAATTTTTTGAGCGATATCACATATTTGAGCTTTACTAAGTTTTTGACCATTATCATCTATACCAAGGTCTTGAGCAATATCAATTCCTTGATCTACACCAAGGTCTTGAGCAATAATCTTACATATCTGAGAATTAGAAATAAAAAATTTTTCTTTACCTTTATCATAGTCTATATAATAACTAAGTATTTGAGAAATATATTTAACAATATCAAGGTTTTTATCTATTCCAAGTATTTGAACAATATCAAGGTTTTTATCTATTCCAAGTTTGTCAACAATATTACTTATTTGCTCAATACCAGAATCTTGATATATACCAAGGTTTTTAGCAATATCACATATTTGTGCAATATTAGGTTTATTATTTATACTAATCGCACAATTTTTTATTGGTTTATATCTTGTCAAAAGACAATCTTTAACACGAACTAGTTTGCCATCCTTATTCTTTTTTGAATAATAACCGTCTTGATCACCTTTCGGATCCTTTACCTCATCTTTATCCAACCACGCGTTACCGCGTTCTCCTTGCATATTATAATAGAGCATCAACTGAGCAAAATCAGAAAGATTTGTCCTTACTAATTTTGCATAATATTCTTTTTTGTCTTCCTCAGGACATTCCCAATCAATATATCTGATAGCATTAAATAGATTTCGATAATATATACCTAGTTCCTCTGATTTCTGAGTATGAAACAAATCATATATCGTAGAATTATTTGGACCGATTAGCTTGATTATAAACGCTTTTAATTTTTTTTGATCTAAGCCATAATATTTACCAGTTAAAATCTGAAATGTTTTATCGCACAAGAAATCTTTATCAGCACCAAAATAAAAAATATAATTTGCTATTTTTAATCCTATTTCATTCCTTTTATCATTTCCTTTGACAACTTCATTAAAGTCTTCATCATAAAATACGTAAGAACATATCTTAGAAAAATCCTCATATAATTCTCTAAAAGAGCCATGTTCATTTACCACTTTCTTTTCCAATTTATGTTGCTGATCAATCATCTGAAACAAATGATTTTCAAAATTTTGAATCGCATTTTGTTTTCTTTGTCTATACAATGTCACAAATGCAGCAATAACTGCACCTAAAGATAGTAATGGAGTAAGAATCCCAGATATTGTATTGACAACATTATAAGAATACGTTGCACTGTCAAAATATTCTTTTTTAATATAGTCTTCTTTTTTTTCTACATTTTCGTTTGATTGTTTTATGTCAATATTTACATTTTCAACTGTATCGTTTATATTACGTCTAAGCACATTTGATTCATTTTCTATAACATCAGGACTAAATGATTGGACCAAATTATGAGGGTATTTCATAACACTTGGCATTACACTAGGTAGAACATATAATACTATTATGACTGATAAAAAAAAGATACTTATAACAACTAGTCTTTTACGCATTTTTCGGATCACTTCTAAAAGACCTAATTCTAGTGCCAACAATAAATTAAACAACCATACTAATCCTAGCAGAATTGCCAATGTAGGTACTACAAAATATATCAATATAGATCCTACCAATATAACTATAGTTAATATTAATAATAGATATTTTTCTATCGTCTTTATTCGTTCTTCTATTAATCCTAGTGCCAACAATAAATTAAACAACCATACTAATCCTAGCAGAATTGCCAATGTAGGTACTACAAAATATATCAATATAGATTCTACCAATATAACTATAGTTAATATTAATAATAGATATTTTTCTTTCATCTTTAATTCGTTCTTCTATTATTACACTCTTCTTTTATACCATCATCTTATCTATCCAACTTTTAACATTTAGAGACGCACGACCGTGCGTCTCTACAAATATCATTCCCTCTCAAAATCACCGCTATAAATGCTTCTGTAGCCAAACGTCTTCTGCACCACTCCATTGTTTAGCAAGAAGATGGTTGGCACTCGTGGAGCCACATCATACAGGGAATCCTGGTCCATCGTGATGACGTTTCTGCGTTTCACCTTCGTCTCTACAAAAAATGAATCTATCCTTTCTTCTATTGGTTTAGATGTCTCATGCGTATGGCTGAAGACGGTGAGAATCTCGTCGTCTTGCCACTTATAACGTGTGAATATTCCTTCCATCTTGCGTGCCGCCATCTTGCACATTCCGCAATGCGTGCTCAACACACACACCACTTTATCTCCTTTCAAAGCCGACGGGAATTTTTCCTGCAACATCTCCGTCAACTTCTCCTGACTATACTCTCTCTCTTTTACCAGTCGCATGAAATCAGGTCGGTTGATCGCAAAAACTGAGACCACGGAGACAAGAGAAACAAACACAATTGTGATGATCCAATTTTTCTTGCTCTGCTTCAAATATTTTGCCATGCGATGTCCCCAAAACAGGAGCATCAACATCAGAAAATTCTTCGACAACGATTTGTCTGGCGGAAGATCAAACACTTCTCCCATACAATGGCAATTGCCCGTGTGCCCCTGCTGAATCTGAACAATGAGAAAAATGGAAAATATCAGAAGCATCGCTCCTGCCACATAATCCGCCCACTTGATGTTTGCCAACAAAGCTATGCCGACCGCCAGTTCCGCGGCGATAATCAAACGAGACGCCACTGCAGCCACCTCAAATGAGACTACCTGAAACTCATACAGATACATTTCAAATGCTGCCATACCCAACAGCTTGAGTATGGCAGAAATGATAAACAGCACTCCGACCGCTACAGTCGGGATATACCTACTTAACCTTGCAACTTGCATCGTTTGTGCTTAATGATGAACAACTGCCCTCAACATCATACTCTTCATACTGCTCGCCACTTTTTGTTGTGCATACACAATCATTCTCTTCTTCCATTACACATGAAGCCAAACTGAACAGACAAAATGCTATCAAAAATGCTCTCATTGTTTTTATATTTTTACCAACATTATATTCCTACGGAATAAAAATCCCTATGGGATTATTTTTTTATTGCCTCAATAATCATTGCCGCGGCTCTGTCTCCCACTCCAGCGTCGCCCACTATCTTACGAAGTTCTTCGTAATCCGCCCTCATCTCTTGCTGAGCCTCATCCGTCAGCAGGCGTCGTACCTCCGACTCCACTTTCTCAGGTGTGAAATCTTCAATTATCAACTCCTTCACCATCTTTCTGTCGGCAATCAGATTAACAAGCGACACTTGGTCGACATGGATGAACAGTCGCAAAAAATCGTGAACCAACTTGCCACCTCCGATGTGGTAGACTACTGTCTGTGGTGTGCCGACCAAGGCTGTCTCCAATGTGGCTGTGCCCGAACATACAACCGCCACTTTCGCCTGTGTGAGCAGACGGTACGTAGCGTCATGCACCACCATCGCCTTAGCTCCGGATTCCTCTATGATTTTGTCGTAAAGGGATTCCTCTATCGACGGTGCTCCAGCAATCACAAGCTGATAGCCATCTATTTTCTTTGTCGCCTCCAGCATTTTCGGCAACGACGAGCGGATCTCCTGCACACGGCTTCCTGCCAGCAGAGCTATAATCGGTTTGTTGTCGAGATATTGCGACGTTACAAACGAGTCGAACGTCTCATCTTGGTCGGGACGGTTGTAGACAGCGTCGGCACATGGATTGCCCACATAATCGACCTTATATCCACGTTTTCCAAACCACTCCACCTCAAACGGCAGAATCGAATAGACCCTGTCGACATACTTCTTTATATTCTTCAGACGATACTCCTTCCACGCCCACAGCTTCGGAGCTATATAATAATGTACGGGAGTGCCAGGAAGATTTTTCTTCACAAATTCAGCAATCTGAAGGTTGAAGCTCGGATAATCCACCAAGATCACGATGTCTGGTTTGAACTCGACAATCGCTTTCTTGCAATCCTTCATATTCTGCAGGATTTTACCAAGATGTGTGATTACGGCGATGAATCCCATATACGCCATGTCACGGTAATGCTTCACAAGCGTGCAGCCCTCGTCGTGCATCATGTCGCCACCCAGCCCCATGAATTCAGCCTCATGGTCCTTCTTTTTCAACGCTTTCAGAAGTCCGGACGCATGCAGATCTCCCGAAGCTTCTCCTGCAATTATAAAGTACTTCATCTTTCTAATTATACTATGAATGCTCTAGCGGCAAAGAGTCCGAACAACAAAAATGTAGCCACCACCAATCCGCGAGCCAGTTTCCATCGCTCCGTCTTATACATCCAAAAGAACACGAACATATTTGGCATCAGAGAGACGATGATGTATGGATAGAAAATTGCGTTTCCAGCCACTTGCCAAGAATAAGACACCAATTCCGACATTGTGTAATGAGTCTCACGATAGACAAGAATCATCAGGAGGATAGACGGCAAGACGATGCCGACTAAAAAGCCAAGCAAAAAATTGTCGCCACTTTTCTTAGTGCCGATGTTGCCTTTGGCGTCGATATAGAATTTATTGTATTCAGACATAACTAAATTATTTTCTTTCAGGACAAAATCTCAAAGTCATATCAGTTGTGACAGGAACAATCGATACGTAGTTGTTTTCCAAAGCGTAAAGATCAGTGTCTGTACGATCCTTGTCAAGGTTGTGGAATTCACCGAGAAGCCAATACTCATCCTCGCCGTCGGCATTCTTACGCAGTTCAAAATCCTCGCTCCACTTGCCTCTCGCCTGATTACACAGCATCACACCCTTCACGTCGCCATCAGGGATATTCACATTCAGGCATACAGGGACACCGGAGAATGTGTCAGCGTAATAGCTGTCATACTCACCGTCGTAATATTTCTGAAGCACATACCTTACGATATCTTTTGCAGGTTCAAGGTCAGCATTTTCATCAAGGTTGCAGATTGAAAAACCGATTGATGGGATTCCAATGATATTGGCTTCAAGCGCCGCACCCATAGTACCGGAGTATATTATGTTGACAGAAGCGTTTGAGCCATGGTTGATTCCAGACAAGACAAGCGGACGCTCAGCATTCTTGAAGACAGTCTGCACCGCAAGCTTCACGCAGTCTGTGGGAGTACCATTGCAAGAGTATAGAGTGACGTTGCTCAACTTGCCCACACATTCAAATTTCAACGGTTTGTTGCACGAGATAGCGTTGCTCATTCCAGAGCGCGGGCCATCCGGAGCAAACACAATCACCTGGTCGAATTCACGAGCCACTTCTGTGAGAGCCCTTATACCACTGGCAGAAATACCGTCGTCGTTTGTTATTAATATCATATATAATATACACTTTGATTCCTAGCGACAAAGATAATCAATAAAAGCCAAATAAAGAGTCGAATTTCTTCAATATTAACGTTGGCAGATGGCAGCAGATAGTTTAAAGGGTTCCGTCAATGTCATCTCAGCAACGTCACGTGACCATAATAGACACGATCAGACGACTGCACATCTATAGTATACCAATAATCAGTGGATGGAAGATCACGTCCATTTTTATCTCTTCCATTCCATGCATTGTCAAAAGAATAATCCGTCGTCTCATAAACATTTTTTCCAAACCTGTCGTAGATTCTAATCATCGCATCAGGGAAATGCTCAATATTCTTAATACACCAAACATCATTCTCACCATCTCCATTCGGAGTGAAAAACTCGTCAGGCTCGAGTATAGGCATGTCCGGCACAAGACTCAACTCAACCACACTGTCGCATCCATACGACGACTCAAAAGTAGCGGTATATACACCTCTATCACAAATCATCTCACCTGCAAATTCAAACGACTCGCCATACGGAATTCGTTGTGTCACCTTTTCTTTTATCTTTGGGATCACCGTCACATTCACTGGTGCGACGGGATATATCAGTCCGTCTTTTTTTATTTTAAGTGAATACTCACCCGCTTTTTTCAGATTCATCTTTGAAACAACCGGACACTCCGATGTAGAATAGAAACCATTCGGGCCACTCCATATGTATCCTTTGACCCCAGAATCCGGAGCGTCACCAATTGAAAGATACAAAGAATCCCCCTCACAAATAGGTCCGTTATGCTCTATGAAAGCAGGCAACAAAGGTTCTACAACCACTTTTACATTAAATATTTTCGTGCACTGCCCATATTTCACCGACACTTTATAATCACCTGCTTTTGACAATTCTACATTCTTGAATTTAATTTTGTCTCCCTCCACTATTCTTAATGTAGTATCGACGGGAGCATTAGAAATGACACTTACATTTATTTGTACTTCATCCGATTTCAAACCGTCATGAGTGGTGATTTGAGCATAATAAAGTCCTGCATCAGAGTTTTGGACATTCAAGATTTTCGGAGAGGCTTCATTTGACTCAAAGCCATTCGGTCCCCACCATTTGCATGAAGCGAACGCTGGCAAATTGTTGACATACAAATTTAAGGTATCACCTTCACATACAGGAGAATTGCTACTCACATCCACAATCACGCTACAATCAGTCGTGGCAGTGCCACTGACTTTTGTAAAAGTAATGTTTCCTGGTTTCCGTGAAAAATTTGTCACAAGAATTATATACCACTCTCCTTTTTTCGCGTTACTGATAAAACAAGGTTCTGAAGCACGGTCGGAAAAGCTGCAATCTGTCATATTTGCAATCGGGAATGCATCTTGATTTCCGTAGAAGCATTCATATTCAGTATCTGATTCAGATCGACGTTCCACCGTCTCCTTGCAGTCTGATATTTTTTCTTTACTCTCTTTTTTTTCTATTGCTGAAGCTGTCTGACTTATAGCAAACTTTGACTCACATTGTTCCAACTGCAACTGTTTACAATGATTAGTTGTGTTTGGCACAAGACAATCCACAAAATAAGAATCAGCATTTACACAGACACTTTCCAACATAGACTGTTTTGTGTCACCAAAGAAGGGCCCCCAACAAGCAAAATCAATATCTTCCCCATTAGAATGGGAAATACTCATCAGAAGATCTCCGGGCTGATCTATCTTAATAGCATACCATGCAGGCGACGGTGTTTCATCAAGGCACCCTATTCCATGCGTATACCCCTTGCCTGTTCGTTTGTTCGGACGCAAAGGAAATGAGGAAACCTCTTCTTTTGATATTCCGACAGGATACACAATACCAAATTCATTGGCACCTGTGCAGGCTGTGACAACATCAGTATATTTACTAAATGGACATGCTCCAAAAACATTTAAAGAGCAAAAAACAATTAGTGAGAAAAATAACTTTAATATAGCATTCATTGTCTTGTTGTTTTAGCAAAATAGATACTCATATAATAGTGTAGTGTTTGCTCGCAAAGATAGCATTTTCAGGCAAAGAATAATAGGGCAATATGATTTTTTACATTACAATATCGTGAAGATTGTATCTGGAGGTCTGCCACAGTGATGAAAATTCTTCGGATCTCTCTTTTTTACACATATTTAGTTGGATTCTTAAAATTTAGTTTTCTCAAAACTTCTTTATAATTCAAAAAGTCACAAAAAACTGGTATTATGTAACATTTTGCACATTCAAAATCAAATATTCCAACACAACAAACACAAATATTTCAATATTGCATCCAAATGCATTCGCATGGCTAAAAAAGCAGAACTTACATTTCGTAAGTACAAAAAGCATTTAATATCACAAAATGTAAGGCTTGGACATTTCACACCTTTCAAAATGCAACTTACTGTAAAAATCAATATACAAATTGAGTAGTTTTATGCTTTAGCGTATAAATTCGTCATACCTTTGCAATGTAATCGAAAGGGAAACTGATTATAAAAAGATATAAAACGCATAATAACGAACTGAAATTTTTACATATCCCCAAGATTACAAAAACGAACTGATATTAACACATAAAACGAAAAGGACTATGAAAGTGTTGAAAATTATGGCTGCAGCCTTGATGAGCATGATGGCATCAGGCATTTGTCTCGCAGAAGAGACAGCAGAAGTGAAGGCAGAGAAGAAAGTTGAGTTCAGCGTCAATGCCGACGTGGTGAGCTCATACGTGTGGAGAGGCATGTACCAGAGCAGTTTCGCCGTACAGCCAGGCATCGAGATGACAGCTGGTAATTTCACTCTCGGTTCTTGGGGATCTGCTTCATTCAGAGATGAAGAGACAAGAGAATTGGATTTCTACGCGTCAGTCCAAGCCAAAGCATTCTCGATCGGAGTCACAGATTATTTCTGCACTCCATCATGGGACGACCACAGTTATTTTGCCGACAATTCTCACGTGCTTGAGGCAAACCTTGGTTGGGACTTCGGAGAATGTTGCGACAAATTCGCGTTGACAATTTCCGCTAACATCAACTTCTTGAACGACAAGAAGATCAACGACAAAGGAGAAGAGAAAGAAGCTTTCTCAACATACATTGAGCTAGGCTACCCAGTAGAGAGTTCATTTGTGAACTGGGATTTCTCGCTCGGTGCCTGCGTCAACGAATCGGCTTTCTACGGTGTTGACAAATTCGGAGTGATCAACATTGGAATAAAGGCAAGCAAGGACATCGAAATAACAGACAAATTCAAATTGCCTCTATTCGCTCAGATGATTCTAAATCCAAGAACAGAGAGGACGCACCTTGTAGTAGGATTATCCTTCTAAATGATCCAAATTTTATAAAAATGGCGTGACACATCCGAGGAAGGGAAATGTGTCACGTCAACAAAAGAAACATAAAACGAGAATAATATGAAAAAGATTGAAGCAATTATCAGGAAGACAAAGTTCGACGAAGTTCGCGACGCTTTGCTCGAGGCTGGAATCGAATGGTTCTCATACTATGATGTGCGCGGCATAGGAAAGAGCCGTCAGGGCAGAATCTACCGTGGTGTGGTGTACGACACAAGCTGCATCGAACGCACATTGGTTTCAGTGATAGTCAGAGACAAAAACGTAGAGAAAACAGTAGAAGCGGTGCTTAAAGCAGCGCAGACGGGAGAAATTGGAGACGGACGAATTTTTATCATTCCGGTGGAGGATTCAATCCGCATCCGCACCGGAGAAAGAGGAGACATCGCTCTATACAACGCAGAACAAGAAAACTAAGCATCCTTTTCCTATAGACATTTCGGAAATCTATTTCGGTTGTCATTCTACGTTTACAAATTCAAAAATCACATTAAAACGAAACAAATATGAAAAGCAAAATTCATAGCACGAGAGGTCTGAAATTTCTCGTAGCACTCCTTATATTTCTGGCTGGAGCCTTTATAATGCCAGCCACAGCACAGGATTCAGCGACCGCTGAAGTAGCAAGTGCAGCAGTTGAGACACTGAGTTCCGCAGTAGTTGAGGCGACGGTGACAGCATCATCAGAAGAAGCATCGTCTGTAGACCCTGTAGCAGTAGGATTGAACACTCTTTGGGTGGCACTTGGAGCCATGTTGGTATTCTTCATGCAGCCTGGATTCTCCCTCGTCGAGGCAGGATTTACAAGAAGCAAGAACACAGCCAACATCTTGATGAAGAACTTCTTCGACTTCATGGCAGGAACATTCCTATTCTGGGCATTAGGTTACGGAGTCATGTTCGGAGTCGGTAGTTTCGCAGGAACACCAAACCTATTCGACATAGATTTCAAAGACTGCATGAGCGAACTGGGCATTCCTAACTATGCATTCTTGATCTTCCAGACAGTGTTCTGCGCGACTGCAGCAACAATCGTATCAGGAGCTATGGCAGAGCGTACTAAATTCTATATGTATATGATCTACTCAGTATTGATTTCAGCGGTTGTCTACCCTATCAGCGGACACTGGACATGGGGAGGTGGCTGGTTGTCAACACTTGAGATCGGCTCATACACAGGAGGATTCCACGATTTCGCAGGAAGTACAATCGTACACTCAGTCGGAGGATGGATGGCATTGGTAGGAGCATGGATCCTTGGTCCACGTATCGGAAAGTTCAGCAAAGACGGTAAGGCACACGCCATTCCAGGTCACAACTTGACAATCGCAGCTCTTGGAGTATTCATCCTATGGATGGGATGGTTCGGATTCAACCCATGTTCACAGTTGGCGATCGCATCAGTTGAGGATGCAACAGCGTCTACACTAGTATTCGTCAACACAAACATCGCAGCAGCGATCGGAGGTCTTGCAGCATTGTTCATCTCATGGATCAGATATAAGAAGCCATCATTGTCATTCACACTCAACGGCATATTGGCAGGATTGGTTGGTATCACAGCAGGATGTGACGCTGTATCACCAGTAGGAGCAGCTATCATCGGTTTGATCTGTGGCACATTGATGATCTTCTCAGTTGAGTTTATCGAGCACAAGCTTAAGATCGACGATCCAGTAGGTGCAAGTTCAGTGCACGGAGTCTGTGGATTCACAGGAACAATTCTAACAGGATTGCTTGCAGTAGACGGAGGTTTGTGCTACGGTGGAGGCACAGGAATGTTCCTAGTACAGTTGACAGGAGCAGTCGTAATCGGATTGTGGGCTGCGACAATGGGATTCGTAATCTTCTTCAGCTTGAACAAGATCCACGGATTGAGAGTTGAGAAGAGAATCGAAGAGGAAGGACTTGACGTATATGAGCACGGAGAAAGTGCTTACAACTAATAATCTTTTTCTAAAATGTTCACAAAAAGAGTTGCTGGGAAGCAGCTCTTTTTTGTCGATAGTCCTCATTTACTTTCAATTCAAATAAGTATCTTTGTCGAAAATTATCAATTCAATTTATTTTCAATCAAACAAGGGAAGAAATGAAATCAACTATCTATTACGTTTTCTATTTACTATCATGTTTAATGTTGTGTTGTTGTCACGAATCAAACACAATCGAGAATACACCAAAGACCTCAAAAGACAACAACCCTTCGTCATTAGAAACTCTCTTCGGTAATGACACAACGACGCATCACAACAACCACCATTCGACATGGAATGAAGACGACAATGAAGGGGACAATGAAGAGGAGAATGAAGAGGACATACAATCCGCCATCAACTCCATGAATACTCATTTTGGAGAGCCAGCAGAAGACATGGAACCTCTAAAAAGTGCAAGTGTCATTCTAAACGTAAAAAATGCGGAAGAGTTCATTTTCGCTTTAGGAAGTGACGTCACTATCATCATCGACAGCGACGAGGATATAGACATAACAGAGATAATAAAAAAGCTTCCCGAATATAACTATAAAACAAATATGGAACCCGGAATATATACGAATTACGAAGAAACACTCCTGCTAGTAGGAATCACGAATCTTACTATTCAAGGGAAAAGCGAAAACCCTGAACGCACACATATAGCCACCCAAACATGGTATGCTGACGTAATCAGCACATATAAATGTTCAAACATACAATTTCGTAATCTGAAACTAGGACATAAAGTAGAAGAAGGTGGATGCGATGGAGGAGTATTATACTTAGACCAAACCAACAACGTAGAGATCGACAATTGCAAATTATATGGTTGCGGTGTAAACGGATTGACTTTAAGTAAATGCGACAATATCAACGTGACAAACACGGAAATTTACAAATGTTCTGATTATGCGATGTCCGCAGCAGATACTTGCAACAACGTTTTGTTGAAAAATTGCAATATCTGGGGATGTGCTAACGGTTTTTTTACAGACAAAGACGTCCAAAGAATAGAATTAAGGCAATGTCAAATCGATGTGAATGAAGCCCAAGTCTATGGAAACGGGCCATTGAGATTTACAGATACAGAATGGTATCAAAAAAAGGGAAGATTGAAAACTGAAGATTAACTATGCCATTTTAACCAAGGCACGACCAATATCAACAGCAACATTATCATCATATTCACAATAAAGCAAAATGATGTCATATTACGCTATATCCTAAAATGTTGAAAACTTAGGCGTATTTTTTTTGATAATATTGACATTATATTTAGAAAATTAGTAATTTTGCTCACGAGTTAGGCAAGAACGAACTTGCTCCAATAACGATAAATTTTAATTATATGAAAGCTATTAAGTTAATTTTGGCTGCATTCGCAGTAGCATTGTTTCTTGAGTCGTGCAAGACACAGACTTGCCCTGGATATGGTGAAGTAGAGAATGCAGAAGTTGAGCAGAACGCTTGATTAATTCGACCAAGAACCTCAACGGATGAAAAAAACAATTATTGCGCTTTTCATGGCAGCAATGGCACTGATGTCATTATCCGGATGTAAGTCTGGATGCAATTGTCATGGAGACCCTTATGGAGATCAGATGGAGACATATGATATAGATAAGGCATGAAGTTGAGATTTATAAAAGAAATAAAACATTTTTTTAATTTTAATAAACAATGGTAAAAGTTGCTATTAACGGTTTTGGCCGTATTGGACGCCTTGCATTCCGTCAGATGTTTGAGGCAGATGGTTACGAAGTAGTTGCAATCAACGATTTGACTTCTCCAAAGATGTTGGCTCACCTTTTGAAGTATGATACTGCACAGGGTGGTTTCGCTGGCAAGTTCGGTGAGGGTAAGCACACAGTTTCTGCTACTGAGGATTCAATCATCGTAGACGGAAAGGAGATCAAGATCTCTGCTTGCGCTAACGCTGCTGAGTGCCCATGGGCTAAGTACGGTGTAGACGTAGTTCTTGAGTGTACAGGTTTCTACACTTCAAAGGAGAAGGCTTCTGCTCACCTTACAGCTGGTGCAAAGAAAGTTGTTATCTCTGCTCCTGCAGGTAACGATCTTCCTACAATCGTATTCAACACTAACCACAAGACTCTAAAGGCTTCTGATACAGTTATCTCAGCTGCTTCTTGTACTACTAACTGTCTTGCTCCTATGGCAGACGCTCTTAACAAGTACGCTGCTATCCAGAGCGGTATCATGAGCACAATCCACGCTTACACAGGTGACCAGATGATTCTTGACGGTCCTCAGCGTAAGGGTGATCTTCGTCGTTCTCGTGCTGGTGCTCAGAACATCGTTCCTAACTCAACAGGTGCTGCTAAGGCTATCGGTCTTGTAATTCCTGAGTTGAACGGTAAGCTTATCGGTTCTGCACAGCGTATCCCTACTCCAACAGGTTCTACAACTATCCTAGTTGCTGTTGTTAAGGGTAAGGATATCACTAAGGAGGGTATCAACGCTGCTATGAAGGCTGCTTCTAACGAGTCTTTCGGTTACACTGAGGATGAAATCGTTTCTTCAGACATCATCGGTATGAAGTTCGGTTCATTGTTCGATGCAACTCAGACTATGGTTTCTAAGATCAGCGACGATACATACCAGGTACAGGTTGTTTCTTGGTACGACAATGAGAACTCATACACTTCTCAGATGGTTCGTACAATCAAGTACTTCGCAGAGATCAAGTAATTTGAGACAAAACCGTAAAAAAATTGGTTGCTCCCAAAAGGGGCAACCTTTTTTTGTCTCTTAAAATAGGAACGAGTCAAAAAAAATAACTATAATATGCGATTTCACAAGACTATGAGATAATCTATCTTTGTTGCTTGTAACGGAATGAGTATCTTTGTAGCGTATTTAATAAAAATAATAAAATGGAAGTAATACCGTCATTTCAGGTTGATCATACTGGTCTAAAACCAGGAATATATATTTCACGTCAGGATTTTTCAGACAACGTGGTATTCACCACTTATGATATCCGCATGACCGCTCCAAACCAAGAGCCTGCAATCGCACCAGCCGCAATCCACACTATAGAACATCTTGTGGCAACATATCTGCGTAATCTTGACGGTTGGAAACAAAATATCATCTATTGGGGTCCGATGGGCTGTCTGACAGGGAATTATCTTATCGTGAAAGGAGCATACGACTGCCAAGAAATCCGTCAGCTTATGATAGACGCGATGCAGTTTGTAGTCGATTTCAACGATGTGGTGCCAGGCACGACTCCGGACGCTTGTGGCAACTATCTTCTTCACGACCTTCCTATGGCAAAGTGGGAAGCCAAAAGATATATCGGCAGATTAAAAAATGAATTCTGCTGCGAATACAAGATGTTGGAAAGACAAGACGTCAACGGAAAAGCATTTCACGACGCCTAAATAGTAGAGACGCACGTCCGTGCGTCTTACCACATAATTTAGAATTTTGAATTTAGAATTTTGAATTAATGAAAATCCGCATCCTTATACTTCCGAAATTCGACATCGGTCCACTCGGCAATGGTATTTGCGGAGAGGGCGAGCTGTTCTATAAAGAATATGTGGAAGGAGGCACAGAATATGAGTTGACGGGGCTATTTCCAGGCGAAAAATTATATGTAAAAGACGGAATTGCACTCACGCTTACACATGCCGGCAAAGTGAATACGACCGCCACTCTGATGGCTATACTCACGGATCCCAGATTCGATTGCAGCCAGATGCTGACATTATCGGTAGGCTGTGCAGGCACCAACTATGAGCGGACGACAATGGGCGACGTAGTGCTTGCCAGCTCCTATGCCGACTACGATCTGGGACATCAGGTGATTGGCTCGGATGGCAAACTCACATGGTTTCCAGACAGCGGGTTATGCCAATATGGATGTGTAAAACTAAATGCGGAAAGAATCAGCACCGTCTACGAGCAGATCAAAAACATACCTCTGGAAACGACAGAGAAGACAGTCGCATTCATGAAACAGAATGTGGCTGCTGACACCCGCGTCTACCCTATCGTATTGAAAGGAACATTCATCACTTCAGACAATTATTGGAAGGGAGACGACGGGCATAAAATCGCAAAACAGATTAACAAATACTACGGATGTCCCGACGAATATTTAGTGTCGGACATGGAAGACATTGCTGTGGCACGAGTGTTAGAGAGATTCGGGCTGATAGAAAAACTCATCTCTATCCGTGTTTCAGTCAATCTCGACTGCTACATGAACGGAGCGACGCCAGAAAAACTCTGGAGCAACAATTGCTTTGAAGACAATATGCTCGAAGAAGACAACGAGGAAGGAGCAGACATCTTTGAGACAGCAATGAGGAATCTTTTTAAGGTAGGGAAAGAGATTGTTATGACGATGGACGATGGACAAAAAACGATAGACGATAGACAATGAACGATGGCTGTGGCAGTCGACGGGAATCATTCCATACAGAGCTGATTTAGAGAGATTATTTCAGAAATTTCACTGATTTACATCTATAAAAAGCATCTTCATAGACCGTCACATTTTCTTTCGAATTATCGATGACAACATCTAGGTTTTCACAGAGATAAAAAGCCTCATATCCTATACTCGTCACACTGGATGGGATCACTATGTGTGTCAAGCCACTGCAACCCCTAAAAGCATAAACATATATATCTGTCACTCTCGATGGAATTTCTATGCTTGTCAAGCCGCTACACCCCATAAACGCTGATTGTCCTATGCTTGTCACACCCGATGGGAGATCTATGTTTGTCAAGGCTCTACACCCTCTAAACGCTGAGTTGCCGATGCTTGTCACACTCGATGGAAGTTTAAAGTTTCCTTTCTTTTTCTCTGGAGTACGTATAATCTCAGTCTTATTTTTATCATACAATACTCCATCTTCTGATGTATAAATAGAATTGTCATAAGCCACATTAATGCTTGTCAATTCACTGCAACAGTCAAACACTTTTCCTCCTATACTAGTCACATTCGACGGAATTTCTATACTAGTCAAGCCACTGCAACCATAAAATGCATAGTTTCCTATGTGTGTGACACTCGAGGGAATCTCTATGTGTGTCAAGCCACTACAATTCCAAAAGAGACCATGTCTTATGTTTGTCACACTCGATGGTATCTTTATACTTGTCAAGCCACTACACTCAGAAAACGCACCTTCTCCTATGCTTGTAACACCCAATGGAATCTCTATGCTTGTCAACCCTTTACAATACGAAAATACACCTTCTCCTATACTTGTCACACTCGAGGGAATCTCTATGTGTGTCAAGCCGCTACAACCCATAAACGCATAATTTCCTATGCTTGTCACACTCGATGGAATTTTAATGTTTGTCAAACCACGACACCCATCAAACGCAAAATTTTCTATACTTGTAACACTGGAAGGAATCTCTATGCTTATCAATTCGTCACAACAAAAAAACGCATATTCTCCAATGCTTGTGACATCCAATGGAATCTCTATGCTTCCTTTCTTACCTCTTGGAACACAAATAAGTTTTGTCTTATTCTTATCATATAACATTCCATTTTCCGATGAAAAGACATAATTATCAGAGGCAACATTTATGTTTATCAAAGCACTGCATTTTCCAAACGCATTTTCTCCTATGTTTGTAACACTCGATGGGAGCTCTATATTTGTCAATTCTCGGCAATCAGGAAACGCTGATTTACTTATACTTGTTACAAGGTAAACGCCTTCTTCAGTTCGTATTTCAGATGGGATAGTTACCGACTTCAAATCTTCATAAGAATCATCCTTTATCACCTCCGCCGTACTGTCATCAGAGATATGATACTTCAGTGGAGAAACAAAAACAACTCCACGCTCTTCTGTTTTTACAACAATAAATACAACACATAAAGCAACAAATAAAAGCAACAGAAGTAGTTTCTTCATCATAGCGACTGAATTATCATTAGACTGTCACAAAAGTAGGAAATAAAATGGAAAAATGGATGGGATTGGACGATAAACGATGGACGATGGCGGTTGGCAAACAGACGTCGCCGCAGGCGACGTTATCGGCCCCAGCCGACGGTAACCGGTAGAGACGTTGCGCGCAACGTCTCTACGGCCATTGCCCCGCACAAACAAAAAAAAGGGTCCAACCTCAATGAGGTTGGACCCTGAAAGCGGCGGCTACCTACTCTCCCGAAATTCAGTACCATCGGCGATAGCGAGCTTAACTTCTCTGTTCGGAATGGGAAGAGGTGGGACCTCGCTGCCATAACCACCTTAATGCCTTATATGAT